>OGPX01000267.1_pt1 | contig 43808 bp, 36 predicted proteins | sample 1553101 | NCBI WGS metagenome assembly OGPX01 (sample SAMEA2579964, study PRJEB22360) | human gut metagenome | biome: human gut; feature: human-associated habitat; material: faeces | place: Denmark | collected 2008/2010
CTCCTTCTTGTGGATTCCATACGATATTTTTCTTCTTTCGCATTCTTTGTTTTCGAAACTTGGATGTCATTTCATATTCCAATCGGAATGTATAGCTGTTTATCTTTGATGTAATTCCATGAATCCTCAATCGTATCTCTGCTTCATCGCCTTCTGTAAGTACTAATGAATCCATTTCTATGGTTAATATCATCTGTTTTTGTTCTGACTGACACCTGCAGACAGAATAAGCCAGCACAACAAATAAGGATGCCATAAGGCACCCTCCAATGAAATTTCCATAAATGATCCAATATATAAGCGCAAATATTATGACAAAAAAATACATCTTTATCCTTTCTGATTTCCTTTTGGAAGTGGTATCTTATAAAGAATCGCTTTTAAAATCTCTTCTTTCGTTTTCCTCTGAACCTTCGCTTCCTTGCTTCTGATCACCCTATGCTCGATAGTTTCAAAGAAAACATCTTTCACATCCTGTGGTATTACATAATCACGTCCCTCAAGATATGCATTTGCTTTTGCCATCGATAAAAGTGCGATCGTTCCTCTTGGACTGATTCCAAGTTCTAAGTCTCTGGATCTTCTTGTCTCATTCGCAATCTCGACAATATATCTTAAAATATCTTCATGCACAAATAATCGTGCAGCTTCTTCTCTTGCTTTTCGCAATTCTTCCACCGAGATCTGTTCTTTGATCCCAGAGGTCGTCATATCCACACTTCCTTGTGCTAACATCTTGATCTCACTCTCCATATCCGGATATCCAAGAGATGTCCGGATCATAAATCGGTCTAACTGTGATTCTGGAAGCGAGTGTGTTCCAATAGAACCAAAAGGATTCTGCGTTGCAATAACGATATACGGATCTGGAAGATCTCTCGTAATACCATCTACCGTGATCTGTCCTTCTTCCATTGCTTCTAGAAGTGCCGACTGTGTCTTCGGTGAGGTTCGGTTAATCTCATCCGCCAGCAAAAGATTCGTCATCGCTGCTCCTTCTTTGAATTCAAATTCTTCACTACCCTGATGATAGATAGAAAATCCTGCAATATCCGTTGGCATGATATCCGGAGTAAACTGAATCCTTTGATAATCCAGTCCCAATACCTTTGAAAAGGCTAATGCAAGTGTTGTCTTTCCTACACCTGGAATATCCTCGATCAAGATATGTCCTCCTGCAAGGATCGCTGTCATGATCTGATGCACCGTATGACCTTTTCCTTCCATAACACGGTTGATCTCATCCATTGCTCTGACTGCTTTTTTGTACATAAAGAAATTATCCATCTTATCTTCCTCGTTTTGCAGTTATAACAATGATCATCATAGCAAGTGCAAGGCTTATTGCTGCTCCTGCAAGTCCAATATATCCATTTCCTGTAATTCCTGACAAAATATATCCAACACTTGCACAAAGTGCCACTGTTAATGCATATGGCATCTGTGTTGCCACGTGGTCTATGTGCTTACACTGCGCTCCCGCAGATGAAAGGATCGTCGTATCAGAAATCGGTGAAATATGATCTCCACAAACAGCTCCTGCAAGAATCGCTCCTACACAAACTGACATCATCATATAATTAGCACTTAAGATCGTAACAGAAATTGGAATCAAAATTCCAAATGTTCCCCATGATGTTCCTGTTGCAAATGCAAGTCCTAATGAAATCAGGAAGAAGATAACCGGCATCACTGCGATTGCCATTGTACTTCCACCAACAGCTGCTTTAACAAATCCCTGAATATTTAAATACTCTGCTCCACAAACACCTGATAATGTCCATGCAAGACAAAGGATCATGATCGCTGATGTCATTGCTTTAAATCCCTGTGCAAAGCTTCCACAGAAATCTACAAATTCAAGAACTTTTCTTGGAATATACAAAATAAATGTAAAGATCAATGTTAAAAATGATCCTAATACCAAACTTCTCGCACTGGAGCAATTAGCAAAGGCGTCTGCAAGCGGAACCCCTTTGAAAAAGCCTCCTGTGTACAACATAAATCCAATACAAGAAGCGATCAAAAATAAAATCGGCAAGATCAGATCTTTTACCTTTCCATGTCCAACGATCGGTACTTCTTCTTCGTCTTCAACGATCTCTTCTAAATGTGCATTTAATTCATATTGTTTCATCTTTGAATAATCAATATTCGTAATGATCAAAAATGCCAAAAATACAAGTGTGAGCAATGCATAATAGTTAAATGGAATCGCTCTCAAAAATAAGGTAAATCCATCAATATTGCATCCTGCTGGAAGAGATGATCCTACAGCTGCTGCCCAGCTTGAGATTGGCGCAATAATACATACGGGAGCTGCAGTTGCATCGATCACATAAGCCAATTTTGCTCTTGTAACATTATGTTTATCTGTCACAGGGCGCATAACCGTTCCAACTGTCAGACAGTTAAAATAATCATCAACAAAGATCACAACTCCAAGACAGATCGTTGCAAAAAGTGCCTGTCTCTTTGTGCGGATCGCTTTTGCTGCCCATTTTCCATAGGCTCTAGAAGCACCTGATTTGGTGATCAGTGCTACCAGAATTCCTAATAATACTAAAAATATCAAAATGTCGCAATTAGCTCCAATTTTCTCTCCCATGATCGCAAAAATGGTATCCATTGCTTTGATCAGATGAAAATTATGATACATCAGGGCCCCCGATGCAATTCCGATCATCAGCGATAAATATACCTCCTTGGTTATTAATGCTAAAACAATTGCAATCACTGGCGGAAGAATCGCCCAAAATGTACCTGTCATGTATATTTACTCCTTAATCTTTAATCTCTGTAATAATTGATGAGGCATCCTTTTAAAATGATTTCTCTCTCATCATCTGTTAATTCACCTAGTGTTAAGGTGATCTCTTTCATTCCTTCATTTACCACATATGCTGGAATCTTTGTAAGCTTGTCTTCCACTGCTTTGCGGACATCTGGAACAAAAATGTAATCTTTGTTCTTAAATGGAAGTTCTCCTTTATCAATCGTAAATGGAAGCATTCCCCAGTTGATCAGGTTTGAACGGTATCTCTTTGTCGCATATTCGTTTGCGATATTTGCCCATCCACCTAATACTTTCTGGCAAGAAGCCGCCTGTTCACGTGCAGAACCATCTCCTGGTTTCACTGCAAAGATCGTGCTTCCGATTCCTAAATTATCCTGAGTTACATCCGCGTAAGATTCTTTGACTGTCTCCAGGATATCTTTAACTTCTGGGAATGCTTCCGCTGCATCTTCTCCAGCTTCGATCGCTTTCTGTGCTTTCTGTACTTCTTTTGCAAGTCCTACATATGCAGGGTCTTTTCTTGATAACGCAAATTCTGCAAGTCCTAATGGATTAGAACGATAAGATGAAGTTTCTCCAGATGGGATCAATTCATCTGTTGTTGTAACAGGATCATGAATCTCTGATACAACTTTTAATAACATGTTCTGTGGAAGTGCAGACATCTCTGGCCAATCTTTGATGTTTGGTCCAAACTGAATCTCTACTGATGGATCTGCAACACCCTTGCTGTCAAATACACGATTATCATAAATTGTCTTGTCAAAGTGATATTTTGGAATAAAATCACTTGCTTCTACATCCGTTGCCGGTGTTAAATATCCTTTATTCGCTGCTGTTGCTGCGATAGAACGTGCATCCATTAATGCAACGGAAGAAATCTGGCCATTCTGAAGTTTAGAACCTTCACGGTTCGGGAAGTTTCTTGTTGAATGACGAATACTAAACGCATTATTTGCAGGTGTATCTCCAGCACCAAAACATGGTCCACAGAATGCTGTCTTAACGATCGCACCTGTCTGCATCAGATCTGCAACTGCTCCATTCTTCACAAGTTCCATATAAATTGGTGTACTTGCAGGATATACGCTTAATGTAAATTCATCAGAACCAATACTTGCTCCTTTTAAGATATTAGCCGCTGCACAGATATTTTCATATCCACCACCTGCACATCCTGCAATGATTCCCTGATCTACATAAAGTTTTCCATCGTGGACTTTATCTCTTAAAGAATAGTCAACTGCACCATCTAAACTTACTAATGCACGTTTTTCTACATCTGCAAGAATATCGTCAAGGTTTGCATTCACCTCTTCGATCGTGTATGTATTACTTGGATGGAATGGCATAGCGATCATTGGTTTGATCTTATCTAAATCTACTTCCACGATTCCATCATAATATGCTGCTTTTCCAGGATTCAATTCCTTAAAGTCTTCAGACCTTCCATGAATCTCGTAAAATTCCTTGATCTTATCATCTGTTCTCCAGATAGAAGAAAGACAAGTTGTCTCTGTTGTCATAACATCGACACCGATTCTGAAATCTGCACTTAAATTAGATACACCAGGTCCAACAAATTCCATAACTTTATTGTTTACATAGCCTTTTTCAAAGACTGCTCCGATGATCGCCAGTGCAACATCCTGTGGACCGACACCTTTGACTGGTTTTCCTTTTAAATAAATTCCGATCACACCTGGCATATTGATATCATAAGTTCTGTTAAGAAGCTGTTTTACAAGCTCTGGTCCACCTTCTCCCATTGCCATGGTTCCAAGTGCTCCATAACGTGTATGGCTGTCTGATCCAAGGATCATCTTTCCACCGCCAGCTAACATTTCTCTTGCGAACTGATGGATCACTGCCTGATGAGGTGGTACATAAACTCCACCATATTTCTTTGCAGCTGTTAAACCAAACATATGATCATCTTCGTTGATGGTTCCCCCAACAGCACACAGACTATTATGACAGTTTGTCAATACATATGGTACCGGGAATTTCTCGATTCCTGATGCTCTTGCTGTCTGGATAATTCCAACAAACGTAATATCATGAGATGTTAATTTATCGAATTTAATCTGAAGTTTCTCCATGTTACCAGATGTATTGTGGTCTCTTAAAATACCATATGCTATGGTGTTCTTAGAAGCTTCTTCCTTGGATACCACTTCACCTGTAAGCTGCTTTAATGCTTCGGCTTCAGATTCTTTTACCAAAGTTGTTCCGTCTACCAGATATGCACCTTCTGAAAATAATTGAATCATGTATCTGTCCTCCTGCAATGCATTTTTCTAGTTATTATAACATACTTCTACACTTTATGGAAGTAAAACGTTAAAAAGGTGCAGACACCAAGGCTCTGCACCCTATATATTTTATTTATTCTAAATAAGGATCATATATACTGTTGCAATTGAAATAACGATCTGAATGATCGCAAATCTGAAAACAGTCTGTGTATTAGACCAACCGATTTTCTTACGAACGTGATCATGTAACGGCATCGTTGTATTCGCAAAAATATGTATCTTTAAGAATCTAAGTAATGCTACTTTCACAAGTCCTAATCCACCATCCAGGATCAGAATCAATGCAACTAATAAGAACAAGAAAGGACTTCCTGTCTTAAGCACTGCCAAACTGATAAAAATTCCCATGGCACGGCTTCCTGCATCTCCCATCATCAAACGGCTTGGTGTTGCATTGTACCATAAATATCCAAGAATACATACAACAAACAATAAAATAATATATGGAAACTGTGTTTCATTTCCACGGATCTGATCGATCACATAGATCGTTACCAGTGTAATGATCGTTAATGTTCCAGATAGTCCATCGACTCCATCAGAGCAGTTTGTTACATTGATCGCTGCCCATACAAGAATGATCGTAAGAATAAAGAACAACACTGGTGGAATATAGAATTTCACGCCGATCGTTGCAAGCTCTACATAAGTAGAATTAAAATGAATATAGTTAAGTGCTGCAACTGCTGCTACCAGAAAGTCAAGAATTCCTTTTTTGTATTCTCCCCATGGCTCATCTGCTGCATCATCCATAAATCCTGTTAACATTTCAACAAAAACAAGAACAAGATAAATAAACATCTCCACAGACATCTCGCCAAACAACAATGCTGCGATACAAAATACAGAAATAAAAATGATCCCTGCACCTCTTGGTTTTCCTGCGGATAACTTTCCATTATGTGCAAATTCTCTTCCCATATCTCTTGGCAGCCAATCATTTAAAAAGGATGTCAGGATACAGGTTGCAGCAAATGCAAAAAATACTCCGATAAATGCCGTGATTGGTAAAACACTTCCGGCAATCATATTTAACATTGGTATTCCTCCTAATTATCTTTTTAGTACACTCTTTTTTATCACACAATTATCTAGTATATCACGGATTTAAAATATTGCAATTCTTATTTTCATAAACTCCGCGTGTTTTGTTCTATTTCTGCTTCATCTCCTCTACGAGGCTTCTCAGCTGTTTTGTATCTTTTTTAATGTCCTTTGCAGCAAAGATTGCTGAAACAACTGCCACTCCATCATTTATCGGAAAAACCACCTGCCCCCCCATCAACATCCGTTCCTTCTAGTGTCTTGATATTTTCTTTTTTGATCCCGCCGATCGCTACCACTGGAATCTCTACTGTATGACAGATTTTTTTAATTTCTTCCTTAGAGACAACATTGGCATCTTTCTTGGTTGATGTTGCACAAACTGCACCAACTCCCAAATAGTCTGCACCGCCTTTTTGTGCTTTTATTGCTTCCTCTACATTGTGCGCAGAAACCCCAATGATCTTATCTTCTCCTAATAATTTTCTTGCCTCTTCTACTGACATGTCATCTTGCCCGATATGAACTCCATCAGCATCAACTGCCAAAGCCACTTCTATATTATCATTGATCACAAATGGCACCTTGTATTCCTTGGACAGTTCTTTCATTTCTCTTGCTTCTTTTATAAATTCTTCTTTGGAAAGATGTTTTTCACGAAGCTGTAAAAAGGTAATTCCACCCTCCAAAGCTTCCTTCACTTGATCCATCAAGGTAGTGTCTTTTACCCATGTCCTGTCTGTTACTGCATATAAAGTCATTGCATCAGCATTTACTCTCAATTTGACTGCTCCTTTCCATCCATTCTGCATTCATATTACTCATCGCATCCATCAGATGCACTTTCAATGTACCTGTTCCTTCTGCTTTCTTCTTTGCATATTCTCCACAGATTCCCATCGCACTAACTGCTGTCGTCACTGCTTCTAAGATCTGATCTGGATTAGCTCCGATAAATCCTGCGATCACACCATCCAACATACATCCGGTTCCCGTGATCCTTGACATATCCAAAACACCGTTATCGATCAAATAGATCTGCTGTCCATCCGTCACTAGATCTGTTTTTCCTGTGATCACGATCACTGCTTTGGTCTTCTTCGCCATATTCTTTGCCATTTGAATCACATATTCCAAATTGTCTTCTGTCACAGCATCATCTTTCTTTGCATCAACACCATAACCATCATCACTGCCCTCATATAAGGTTTTGATCTCTGATATATTTCCACGGATCACGTTAAAGTGGATCTGCTTAAGCAATTTCGCCGCTGTTTCTTTTCTGAATCTGGAAGCACCGACTCCCACAGGATCAAACACGACCAGATGACCCCGTTGATTCGCTTCTTTTCCCGCAAGAAGCATGGATCTCACTGTATTTTGTTTTAAAGTTCCCATATTGATCACGAGACTGTCACACATTGCTGTGATCTCTCTAACTTCCATCCAGTCATCTGCCATGATCGGTGAAGCCCCGATCGCAAGGATCATATTCGCAACATCATTGATCGTTACATAGTTTGTAATACAATGGACCATTGTCTGATTTCTTCTGATATTACATTTTTGTTTTGTTCTATCTGTTTTCTGTTTCCTTCTGAATCCACAGCAGTCTTCAGATATTCTGCAGTTCTCTGTTCTGCAATTTCCTGCTTTGTCTCTGAAAATACCGGTTGTTCTTCATTCTTTTTCTCGCTTAGTGTTCCCTCAAAAAGCTGTTCCTCTGCCTTGGTAAGAGGATCCCTGGTCTGATAGATCTGCTGTTCACGCACTGCCTGTTCTGCCATTGTAACAGTTCCTCGTGGTAGTGCGGTATGCTCAGAAACCCTGGAAGCTGTATTTACAGTCTTTGGACGATACTCCGGAATTTCAGCCCGACGTCTGGTTTCAAATGGCTCCGGTACATCTCCCGGTTTTACCACAGGCTGCTGTTTTTTTATCGGTTCTTCTTTTCCAAAAGGCACTGTCTGGATCATTTCTCTTGTGGTAAGAGCCTTGTGGACTGTCTCGTAAACTGCATCATAAACTTCTGTTCCTCTTGCAAACCGCACTTCCATCTTGCTTGGATGCACATTTACATCCAGATCATTTCCCTCCATCTGAATATGAAGAGAAACAAAAGGAAACTTATGCTGCATGAGAAAACCCTTATAGGCGTCCTCTATCCCCTTTGCAATGATCTGGTTCTTTACAAAACGTCCGTTAATATAATAATTCTCAAAGGTACGGTTACCTCTGGAAATCTCCGGTTTTCCCACAAAACCCTCAATCTTCATGAAATCATTCTCGTAGGATACCTCAAGAAGTGCTTTGGTGATATCTCTTCCATATATATTATAGATCACATCTTTCACATTATAATTTCCGGAAGTATGAAGCTTCACCTGTTTATTCTGGATGTATTTAAAAGAAATCTCAGGATGGGACAATGCCAGCTGCTCCATCAAAGTGCTGACATAATTTCCCTCCGTAGTATCTGATTTCAGGAACTTGCTTCTGGCAGGTGTATTGTAAAAAAGATTTCTCACCAGGAAAGTAGTTCCTTCCGGTGCTCCCATATCCTCTAAAGACTCCTGTACACCACCGTTGATCACATAACGGACGCCGCTTAATGCAGATGGGGTTTTTGTGATCAGTTCCACCTGTGCAACAGCAGCAATACTGGACAAAGCCTCACCGCGGAATCCAAGAGACGCAATGTGTTCCAGATCCTCAACCTTCTCAATCTTACTGGTGGCATGACGCAAAAATGCCAGGGGTACCTGATCTCTTTCCATACCCCCGCCATTATCTGTGATACGTATCATCTTTTTGCCGCCGTCTGTGATCTCCACTGTTACAGCAGTTGCTCCTGCATCAATTGCATTTTCCACAAGCTCCTTCACAATGGAGGACGGACGTTCCACTACCTCACCGGCAGCAATCTTATCTATGGTCTGCTGGTCTAATACTGCAATTTTTCTCAACTTTTATCACCATCTGTTCTTAATCTTGTTCTGCAGGTTATAAAGTGTATTCATTGCCTCGATAGGAGTCATATTCCCCATATCAAGACCTTTTATCTCATCAATGATATCGTTATCCTTAACTGTATCGAACAGAGACATCTGTGCCATATCCATCTGGTCGTATACAGGCTTTTTCTTTTTCGCAGATGTCAGGTCTTTTACTGCTGCCGTAATATCCGCATCACTCAGTTCCTCCACCAGTTCCTTTGCTCTCTGAATCACAGAATCCGGAACACCGGCAAGCTTGGCAACCTGGATACCATAACTTTTGTCTGCGCCGCCCTGAACGATCTTACGCAGAAATACAATATCGTCCCCTTTTTCCTTGACAGCAATACAGTAGTTATTAACTCCCGGAATTTTACCCTCCAGTTCAGTAAGCTCATGATAATGGGTGGCAAATAATGTCTTTGCGCCACAAAGCTTCGTATTGCTGATATGCTCGATCACAGCCCAGGCAATGGCAAGTCCGTCAAAGGTACTGGTGCCACGTCCAATCTCATCCAGGATCAGAAGGCTCCTTGCAGTTGCATTCCTCAGAATATTTGCAACCTCTGTCATCTCTACCATAAAGGTACTCTGACCACTTGCCAGATCATCCGACGCACCTACACGGGTAAAAATCCTGTCAACAATTCCGATGTTTGCTTTTTCAGCAGGGACAAAACTTCCGATCTGTGCCATCAGTACGATCAGGGCAGTCTGTCTCATGTAGGTAGACTTACCTGCCATGTTCGGACCTGTGATAATGGATACCCTTTTCTTATGGTTATCCAGATATGTATCATTCGCAATAAACATATCGTTCTCTATCATCTGTTCCACAACAGGATGACGGCCGTTTTTAATATCTATCACACCTGTTGTATTTGTCTTCGGACGTACAAAATGATTTCTTTCCGCAACCAGGGCAAGAGAAGCAAACACATCCAGTGCAGCCACTGCCTTGGCAGTCTTCTGGATCCGCATAACTTCTTTCCCGACTGTATCTCTCACATCACAGAACAGTTCATATTCCAGAGCATACAGCTTATCCTCTGCCCCAAGGATCAGGTCTTCCAGTTCTTTTAACTCCTGGGTAATGTATCGCTCTGCATTGGTAAGCGTCTGTTTACGGATATAATTATCCGGCACCAGATCTTTAAAAGTATTGGTGATCTCCAGTGAATAACCAAATACGCGATTATATTTGATCTTCATTGTTTTGATGCCTGTACGCTCCCGCTCTTTGGCCTCCAGTTCTGAAAGCCATTTCTTACCATCTGTCCTGGAACGGCGGAATTTATCTACATCTTCATTATAGCCCTCTTTAATAATGCCTCCATCCTTCTGTGCAAGAGGCGGATCTTCCACGATGGCACGCTTGATCAGATCTGTCACATCCTCCAGTGAATCCATATCCTCATAGATTTTCTGAAGCAGAGGTGTTTTAAATTCTTTTAAAACCTGTTTTATATAAGGAAGCATTTCCAGCGAAGAAGCAAATGCGATCAGATCTCTTGGATTCGCAGATTTATAGCTGATACGGCTGATCAGTCGTTCCAGGTCATAAACAGGTCCCAGATATTCCCTGATCTCATCCCGGAGCATTCCGTTTTTATTTAACTCTTCCAGTGCTTCCAGACGTTGTTCGATTTCATCTCTGTCGATCAGTGGCTGTTCCACATAACTGCGGAGAGTTCTGGCTCCCATTGCTGTTTTTGTCTTATCCAGTACCCAGAGAAGAGAACCTCTTTTCTGTTTCTCTCTCAGGGTTTCCACAAGTTCCAGATTTCTGCGGCTGGAACTGTCGATAAGCATATATTTTTCTGCTGCATAAGGACGGATCGTTGCCATATGGGACAATGCTGTTTTCTGGGTTTCCTTCAGATAAAGGAAAAGAGCTCCTGCTGCAATGATCCCGCAATCATAATCTCCGATACCCAGTCCTTCCAGAGAACCCACATGGAAATGTTCCTTTAATGTACGGCGGCATAATTCGTCATCGAAATACCAGGAATCCAGGGAAAAAACACAGATTCCCAGACGGTTCTGCAAATCATCCGTATCTATATTGGACATATAAAAAGAATCATTACAGATGATCTCCGCAGGTACAAATTTATTGATCTCATCCAGGAGTTTCTGAGGTTTATCCACCTCAGTAAGGAAACAGTCACCTGTAGTGATATCTGCGATAGCACATCCGAAATGTTCTTCCATGGACACAATAGACATCAGGTAATTATTCTTCGTCTCATCCAGAGAGGCCGCATCCAGTGTGGTTCCGGGAGTTACGATCCTTACAACCTCACGTTTTACCAGTCCTTTGGCCTTTTTGGGATCCTCTACCTGCTCACAGATCGCTACCTTATGTCCCCGCTCGATCAGACGGTTGATGTAAGTTTCCGCAGCATGATAAGGGACACCACACATGGGTGCCCTCTCCTCTAATCCACAGTCCTTTCCTGTAAGGGTGATCTCCAGCTCTTTGGTGACAAGCAACGCATCATCAAAAAACATCTCGTAGAAATCTCCAAGACGGTAAAATAGAATGCAGTCTTTATATTGTTCCTTTGTCTTGCAGTATTCCTGCATCATCGGTGATAATTTCCCTGTGTTAACTGGAAACCCTGTATTTACGCGGCTTGTAGATGCTTTATGTTCCTCTTTGACCCACTTTTGACCCATTTTTTTTTCTTCTTCAGTGTTTCTTGTTTTTTCCAAATATTTAAACCTCTTCCTAAAATCTCATTTCATCAGCAAGATCAGCTTTCTTTTCCTTTTAGATTTTTTTCCATAACATTACCATCCTTTTTCTAATAACAATAGATGATCATGCATGGCACTGGACTTAATTTTAACACAACCCCAAAAACCTTTCAAGACTGCCGATCTATCCATTTCTGAAATTTTTCTTATCAATCAGGGTTCTTCGCCCAATTCGTACCATGAAGGTATTATTGTTCATAAGTGTTCGCATTGTTTTCTCAGGCTTCCTGTAAGCTGCATCCGCTCCGATGACTTTTGCTTACTACACTATTTTTACTTATCTTTAGTTTTTCGCATCATTTTTTAAGCGATGGATAAAGGATTCCATGATAATCAAATTCAGGATTATCCAGCATCTTTTTTCTTTTCTTTTCTTTCTAATATCTTTTTCAATTTCCTTTTATTCCTCAACAAATTCTGCTTAATTGCCCCTTCTGACATCTTCTGACAACTTTTTCATGTTCAACGTTTTTAATATATGGCATAATGTTATCCTTTTCTAATACAATATATTTAAGGCTGATGTCTCTACAACTCTGATACAGAATAACTGCTCTATTATAACTGGATATTTACTCTTAAGCACGATATTATATAAATCAGGGCAAGCCCAACAGACCTGCCCATTTATAAATGCGTTCCTTATTTTATTGCACATAGATTTTCATCAATCCATTTTTGGACTTCATTCACATTATGATTTACAGCTTTTGCAATTTTTTCAACAGACAGACCCATTTCTGCAAGAGAAAGAGCTGTTTCTTTTTTGGCCTTTAATTCCCCACTTTCCATTCCCTCGCTGTAGATTTTCTCCATTTCATGGCACATAAGCTCAACCCCTTTCTGCGTGTCTTTTAATTCATGTACCCGTTTTGCAAGAACCGGACTGTGCATTTCATCAGCATTCTTACAATGCAGATCATGCATAAGTCTCCCAAGTTCTGTGTCTTCCTGTTTTCTGGAATTCACATATATAATATGTGCTTCGTCCTGAAAGCTATCATCGGCTTCTTTGATATGCCTGTCAATATGGTAAATAGGAAAGCCATACCCAAGGATGTCATCCCTGGTAATAAAGATCACATAGCTTTCCGGTAATTCATCAAAATCCTGACCCGGATTCAAAGTGTTCATGTCCATCAAACCACTATGGTAACGTGCCCTCTTAGGTGATGCACCTTCATTATCCTGCTGGATCTCCACATCAAACTGTTTGCCTTCGGAATCTCTGGCAACACAGTCCATGATTGCGGATCGTCCCTGCAGATTCTTATAATCCTTCTGGATGATCTGATCAATTACTCGCAGATCCTGTTTTTCCATAATGACCTACAGAACATATTCCAGGCATTCTCTCTGTTTGAAAACATTTCTCATAAATATGTCACTCATGAGTGTAAAATTCTTAATAATACCTTTATATCTTTCGTAACGTACTTCCAATCCGTTCTCTGGCACAATTTTTTCATCTGCCACGTTCGCTGTCACCTCCCACTTTATTCTTTTTATGTTATGAAGAAATTTTCGAAAAAGCTTTTGTTTATTTTATCTTAGCATCAATGAATGACCTTTACAAGACACTTTTTCCCCGAATTGCATCGGGTGTTTTTTAACCTACCCGTTCCACATAGCATACACTGTTTCCTTTGCACTCAAATTCCGGACAAAGAAACAGCCATAATCTTTCCAGATCATTGATGTTCATGGCATCCAATTCTGTTTCATCTTTTTCCAAAACAGATTCTTTTGAGTTCCATTGAACATACAGGTCTCCTGTAAAGGCATCATCCTCGCCAAGGCAAGTCCGAGGGCACGGTATGTCCGCTTTGTCAAGGTAAGATGTTCTCCAATGCGCTCCAGGACTTCTCCCGGAATTTCCTAATATAGAAAATATAAGCTCCCATAATGGATGATTAAAATACCCCATTATTATTCCAATGAATACCAACACTTCTGCATAACACTTCCGCTTTCAATAATTCAAAACTGTTTCTGCCATACATTATTCGTTTTATAACTTTGATTTTATTTACACTACCTTCTGCAAGCCGTTATTATACGAATATATGATTCCGTTTTTTACAGCAGTTAAGTCCTTTTTTACACCGTTTATAAATGTTTGAAATTCAGGAATATCATATTTTTGTGCTGTATTGATCCATTCGTCTAATTTTGCAGCATTTTTTGAGAATATAACGTTACAAAAATCTTTGGTTAATGTATACAGCTCACTTAATAAAGGATATTTTTTAATACTTCCTGATACTATTTTACAGTGATTGTTCCTATATCCTCAAGTTTTTTACAAATCAGCTGGCACAAAGCTTTCCTTTGCACATATTCAGAATGCGGCTTCTCCGTTTCCTTCTGTTCATGCATTCGTGTTCTTTCTTTTTGTATAAACATTCGTAACGATAATAAGAACCGTCTTGCCTTTTACCAGTCTGGATATTGCGTTTTGAATTTCAGTCGTCCTTTTCCCTTCTACGGACTTTACGACATAGGCCGTAAACAAATTCAGTAATAATCTATTTTTTTCTTTCTGTTCTTTCAATTTTGGGAAACTCTGATCGCTAATTACGTGTTCCATTTTACAGGCATCTGTTTCTGCCTGTCGTGGATCCACGCCAGCTTCTATTAGTTCTTCCGTAAAAAAGCGGTGTCGCTCATAAATTTTTTCAGCTACCACTTTCCCTTGACTCGTCAAGTACAAAAAGTGATTCTCATCTATAGTTAAAAACCCTTCTTTTAAAATATTAACCGCATGACATACGCTGGGCTTTGATACTTCCATATGTCGAGCGATGTCTACCGAGCGGACGCTTCCAAATTTTTTATAGAGAACCAAAATTGCTTCTAAATAATCTTCTCCAGATGCATAAAGGTTCATAAGTCCTCTTTTACTGAGCCAGCTTCCAGCCGATGGCCTCCTGTCTGGCCGATACAAAATCGGCATACAGGCCCTTTTGCTGGATCAGCTCCGCATGAGTGCCGCGCTGGACGATATGAGCGTTGTCCAGTACAAGGATCTGATCGGCGTTGCGGACGGTTTTCAGACGGTGGGCAATCATGATGATGGTCTTGTCATGGGTCAATGCCTCGATAGCCCGCTGCAATTCATCCTCATTCTCCGGGTCAACGCTGCTTGTTGCCTCGTCCAAAATGATGATAGGTGCGTCCTTCAGCATGGCGCGGGCGATGGAAATCCGCTGTTTCTCGCCGCCGGACAAAGTACCGCCTCCCTCGCCAATCACGGTGTCATAGCCATCCGGCAAGGCAGAAATAAAGTCATGACAGCAAGCCTTTTTCGCCGCTTCAACCACTTGTTCATGGGTAGCATCCGGGCAGCCAAACTTGATATTGTTCTCAATCGTATCTGCAAATAGGTACACGCTCTGGAACACCATCGAGATATTCTTCATCAGGCTGTCCAGCTTGAAATCTCGTACATCCGTACCGCCTATGGTAATCTTCCCGGCATTCACATCCCAAAAACGGGCAATCAGGTTGCACATCGTTGTCTTTCCTGCCCCGGAAGGGCCGACAATGGCCGTAGTCGTTTTTTCGGGAATGGTAAAGCTGACCTGATCTAATATCTTGCGGTCTGCGTAGGAAAAATCCACCTTGTTAAACACGATTTCGCTGGACTTCGGCGTAATATCAGCGCCTTTCTCGTCCATTACCGGCGTGTCATCAATGGAGTTTGCCGTATCCATCGAGGCCGCCAGCATTTGCAGCAAAGAGGCCATATTCCCGGCGTTCTCCAAATCGTTGAACACCATGAAAGAAGCAATCACCAAAATCAGACCGTAGGCCAGCGGCAGGGAGCCGTCCAGCCAGAACCAGACCGAGGTCAAAAGCAACAGTACGCTGAACACTCGGACAACAGCCTGTTTGATAGCGTCATAGGGAACGCTGGCCTTTGTCAGTTTCAGGTTATCCCGGCAGCTCGCCTTAATTGCACTGCCGATAGACTGCGTGCTGTCCCGTTCCAGTCCAAATGCTTTGACAATCCCCATCCCCTGAATGTACTCCAACACAGACTCCACAAGGGACTCCTGTGTGTGCTGGCGTACCCCGCTGAGCGCGGCAGATTTGCGAAGCGCCAGTTCCGCCACCGCAAGGTAAATCAGGACACCGGCAGCGGCCACAAGACCGATCCGCCAGTCAAATACCAACAGGACGATGACGAGGGCAACCGAGTTGAAAAAACCGCCCAGCACTGACACCAGGACACGGGCTGCTGAGTTCTCTACATCACCCAAAGTTGTTGTGACAATGGCGGTAATATTCCCGATACTATTCTTGTTGAAGTAGCCCATCGGGATGTAGCGCAGCCGATCTCCGATGTGGATACGCTTTTCCGCCACCATGCAATAGCCGGTTTCCGTCTGCTCCATCGTGGAAAAATAGGTCGTGATGATACGCCCAATGAGGGAAACGGCCATAATTCCCAGCGAAAGCCAGATAAACTTTCCGTCCCGGTTGTCAGATACCAGCGCGCCGATCACTACAAAGAGGGCGGCAAACTGCATGGCTGAAAACAGCCCGGACAGGAATGAGAATAACAGGGATTTTTTTAGAAGCCCCTTTTTGCTGCCTGCAAAAGCAAAGATTTTTTTCAATGTTCCATACATCTGACAACACCCCCTTACATCTGGTCTTTCGCGCCGATGTGCGCCTGCCACATATCCCGGTAGAGGGGGCAGGTTTCCAGCAGCTTCTCATGCGTACCCTGTGCGTGGATGGTTCCATTCTTCACCACAACGATGTTATCTGCGCCAACAATGGTAGACAGCCGGTGTGCGATCACAATCAGGGTCTTGCCGACAGTTAAAGTGGAAATGGCTTTCTGCACCAGCGCCTCATTCTCTGGGTCGATATAGGCAGTTGCCTCGTCCAAAATGACAACCGGCGCATTTTTCAGCATGGCGCGGGCGATGGCAATCCGCTGGCGTTCACCGCCGGAAAGATGGGAACCGGCGCTGCCGACAACCGTATCATAGCCATTGTCCAGCCCGCGGATAAAGGCGTCGCAACCACTTTGTTCGGCGGCCTGTTCCACCTCCGCGTCTGTGGCGCTGGGTCTTCCCATGCGGATATTCTCCCGGATACTGCGGTTAAACAGGTAGTTGTCCTGAGATACATAGGAAATCTGATCTGCAATTTCAGACAGCGGTATATCCTTCAGCTCATGGCCGCCGAGGGTAATGCTGCCGGATGTAACATCCCAATACCCGGCAATCAGCTTCGCCACCGTAGACTTACCGGAGCCGGACGGCCCTACAAGGGCGGTCATGGTTCCGGGGCGGATGGCAAGGTTCACATCATGCAAGACCTCTGTTGTCCCGTCATAAGAAAACGACACAGACCTAAGAGAAATGCCGGTATTTTCCAGCTTGATCGGCGTTTCTTTATGGTTCAGTTCTTCGGCGTTCAGAAGCTGGCTGATTTCTTCCACATTTGTCCCCAGTACAGCCAAATCGTCCGTAAAGGTAAAGGCCGCAATAATCGGCCCAATCAGCCCCAGCGAGAAAATCACAATGGACAGGAAGGTGGAAAGCTCCAGACTGCCGGAGAGCCAGAATGCAAAACCGCAGGGCAGCACGCAAATCAGCACTGAGGGCAGGATGGCGTTGTAGGCGCTCATGGTTTTCTGGTTTTCCCGCATCCAGTCCACATAGTAGTTGGCGTTATAATTCACCGCGTCAGAATATTTTTTGTAGGAACCGGCGGATTGGCTGAACGCCTTTACCACCTCAATGCCTCCGATATATTCCACGATGGCGTCTGTCATCTGCTTGCCTGCCTTGACAGCACCCTCCCACTTGACGGGATAGTTTTTCATACCGGCGGACATAACCACAAGGCCCACCACGAGAGTGACAAGGGACAAAAGCGCCATACGCCAGTCCAAAAGGAACAGGTACACGGCGATCACAATGGGAACCAGCACATTTGCGGTCATTTCCGGGATCAGGTGTGCAAAGGTCGGCTCCATTCCCTCCACCCGGTCAACAATCGTTGTTTTGTACTGGCCGGACGGAGTATCTAAAATCGTCCCCATCGGGACGCGAGCCAGCTTTGCGGTGATATTCTCCCGCAGATCACGCAGCGTGTAATAGGTCGCTGTGTGGGAAATCGTTGTAGAAAGACAGGAAAACAGCACCTTCCCAAAGTATCCGCACAGTGCAATAATACCAGCGGTCACATAGCGGGAAAAATTCTGTTCCCCAGACAACATCATTGTGACAATATGCGCCACGCAGAAATAGGGCACCATCTGGCAGGCCACGCCTAATACCGCAAGGATAACACTGCCGATGAATTTTCCATGATAGGGCTTGCTCCATCCCCATAAGACGCCTATGGGCGACTCTTTCTTTTCCTCCTTCATTCTGTGGACACCTCCTTCTTCATATCACTCAGGAAAAACTTTAGCAGGCGTTTTCGGCCATCGCTGTCCTCTATGGAATAACTTTCCTGAATTTGCCCGTTTTCTAAGTGAAGGACATAATTGCAGCAGCGTAGAATAAATTCCGGGTCATGCGTTACCACAAGCGCAGTTCTTCCAGTATTCGCCACCTGATTAACAACATTGGCAACCTGCCTCATGTGAAACAGGTCAAGGCCACTGGTCGGTTCATCAAATAAAATCAGAGGGCGCTCCGAAGCAATCGCAGAGGCAACCGCCACGCGCTGCTTTTGACCGCCGGACAGTCCCATCGGGTGGCAGTCCTCAAAGGAAAGCAAGTCCATCTCCTTTAAGATTTCTCTTGCCCTTTGCTTATTCTCGGTTCTCATACTGAGCAGAATTTCATCCAGAAGACTTTCGGTAAAGAGCTGGTGGTTTACATCCTGCATGACCATATAACAGAGTTTCAATCGTTCTTTTCTGGAATAGTTCTTGCTCTGATCCTGCACCGTTCCTTTGAAGTGCTTTTCCAACCCGCAGAGGCACCGGGCAAAGGTGGATTTTCCCGCACCATTATGTCCGATGATGGCCGTGGCGCTGCCGGATGGGAAAGAGGTTTCCGTTATATGCAAGGTTTCCGGCTCATGCTTATAGGCGAAGGACACATTCTTTATCGTCCAAACCGCCTCATTCATTCTCTGCGGCGTGCCTTCAACTTCTGAAAGCCCCGCAAGATCAAGAGGGCGCAATCCCATATCATCGCGCTGTCTTGCCGACAGGCCGCAAAATTCCTCTGCTGTATAATCACCTTCGATTTCTCCATCTTTTAGGTACAGGACACGGTCAAAGAGGCCGGACAGATAATACAGCCGATGTTCAGAGATGATGATGGTCTTTCCCTGCGATTTCAAAGTAAAGAGTAGCTGTCGAAAATCAGCGATAGCGTATGCGTCAAGGTTGGATGATGGCTCATCAAGCACATAAATATCCGGGTCAATCGCCGCTGCCGATCCGCAGGCGATTTTTTGCTTTTCACCGCCGGACAAAGAAAAAATACTTCTATCAAGCAGCGGCTCCAACTTTAGCTGTGCAGCTACACGCTTTACACGGTCACGCACAAGATCTTCCGCTATGCCGTGATTCTCTGGGCCAAAAGCCAGTTCGCTGGTCGTGTCCACATTGAAAAACTGAGAACGCGGATTTTGAAATACAGAACCGACTTTCAGAGAAATATCAAACAGTGACAGGTCACGGGTATCCTTTCCATCCAGATAGACGGAGCCGGTATAAGTCCCCTCATGATAATGGGGGATCAAGCCGTTAAACAACCGGGTCATGGTTGTTTTCCCACAGCCGGAAGTCCCGCAGAGCAGGACAAAAGAACCGTCCTCAATAGTGCAGGAAATATGTTTCAAAGCGCCACCGGCCTGCCTCTCACTGTCGGGAAGGGTACTGGCAGGATAAGAAAAGGACACATCTTGACATTCAATCATTTCCTTCACCCCCTTGCGGCAAGCACATAGATTTGCGCTGCAAATGCTCCCAGACAGATCAGCAGGAAAATAACATCCTGCACATGAAAACCCAGCTTACAGATATTCGTCCGTTTTACCGGGCCTCCCAATCCCCGCGTAAGGGCTGCCTGGGACAGTTCCTCTCCGATTTTGACGGAGCAGATCATCATGGGGACAATCCGATACTCTAAAATCGCACCGACTTTTCCACCACCAAAGCGGACGCCACGCATCCGCATGGCGTCCCCAATAGCGCTCCATTCTTCCGCAACCGTGGGAAAGAAGCGAAACATCACAGACATAGGAATGGTGATCTGCTGTGGCAGGTGGAGCCGTTCCATCGCCGCAACAAATTCGCTGACCGTGGTTGTCGTTACCACGAAATATCCCATGACCACGCTGGGGGTGAACCGCAGAAGAATACCAACGACGGCTACCGCGATGTAGTTTGCTACGCCGGTCAGTCGGGACAGGCCGAACATTTCCAGGCACAGACTGCCTCCAAAAATCAGGATATAGAGAACAGCGCCTTTCCATTTTCTGGCCGCTGACAAAAGTAACAGCGGGATCGCCGCCAACACGATGATGTAATACTGCATGATACCTTCATACGAACCGCCTAAAATAAAGACAGCTATGGTAATCAGTACCGCCAGTTTTGTCCGGGGATCTAATAAAATTCCGCTATTGTTTTTTTGACTTGCAAGAAGTTCGCGGCTCATTATACAATTCCTGCCCGCTCAAAATGCTTTTTGAAAATCTTCCGTCCAATCAGACCGCCGACAAGACCGCTGACGAAAGCAGCGATAAGCAATACCGGCAAAATCCAGTCGGGCATATAAGCCATAAGCGTGTCGGCATATTCCTGACCGTAACCGGGGAGCAGGTTCTGGTAGTAAGCGTCACGCGTCACAACGATGGGAATAAAGGCGCCGATTACCCACATGGAAAAAACGCCGTGAATCAACACTTCGCGCTTGGCATTTTTGTAGTCACAGGCTTTCATCATAAAATCGGAAATCAGCCCGAAGATCAGCCCGGTAGGGATGCACCACCAGCCCATGCCGGTCAGCAGCATAATGATACCCAGCAGCACTCCGCAGATGGTAAGCATACCGAATTTCTTAATTTTGGAGAAGAACAACATCATCGGAATACCGCCCACAAGCGGCACGATCACGCTGATAAGTGGAATAAAGATCGGGATAAAACCGATAGACGCCGCTGCGAAAATGACGATAAAGTAAATCGCCGTAAAAATACCGATGTTGATTAAGTCCTTTCCTTGCAATTTGTTGTTCATTGCGAAACCTCCTAACATGATTATTTTCGTCTTTGTTAGTTCTTGCTAACCATCCCTAATGATAGCATAAATTCAGCTGTGCTTCTATGCATATATCGGTATTTTAAGCCCGTATAGCAAGGAGTTTTTTCGCTCTGCCAGAATATCCATTGACCGGGAGTTTTCTCGCAGGTATAATAATATCAGCGATTTTGCGTGATGAAAGGGGCGAAGCAGTTGCGTAACATGATATGCAACATTTTAGAAAACAGCGATGCTGTTTCTGGTGTGACCTTGAAAAACAGTCCAAATAGCAGCACATTGCTTTTGGATCGGGCAGATGGCAAGGGACGCATGACATTCCATACGCTCTTTCCGGGGCTGACTTTGGCTTTTATTTTTGTAAACGCTCCCGTATGGCCGGAGTCGGATGAAAATTCAAATCTAAAGCCTTTGCTGATTAACTATTGCGTTTCGGGCAGAAGTGAATTGCTTCTGGATGACGGCTCCTACATTTACCTGAAGGAAAATGATTTTTGTGTCAGTGAACAGACCGCACAGAAAGAATATATCTTTCCCACACGGCAATATTAGGGCATAAAAATATACTTTGACCTGCCACTTCTTTTACAGTCCTGCGGTGAACTTTTGAAATCTTTTTCACTTGACCTCCCTACGCTGGAAGAAAATTATTGTGGCAACCATAAGACATATATCAACGGAGCGGACAGTGAGCTGGAAAATATATTTCAAAAACTCTGGCGGCTATCTGAAAAGCCCTCTGCCTTCCATTTGCAAATCTATATGCTTGAACTTCTCCACCGGCTTTTTAACATGGAAATCCGGCCTCCGAAAACCTGCGGCTTCTACACGGAAACGCAGGTTGAAATTGCAAAAAGGGCAGCGCAAATTCTCTCTGATGATCTTCGCCAGCACATTCCTGTACGGCAGATTGCAGAACGCTTTTCGGTCAGTGAAACCAGCCTGAAAAATTATTTTAGAGGCGTATATGGACAGAATATATCCACCTGGCTGCGGGAAATCCGTATGAACGAAGCCGCAAGACTTCTTTCGGACACAAAGCGTCCGATTGCCGAAATATCCGAACAGGTCGGCTATTCTAATCAAGGGAAATTTGCAGCTGTATTTAAAAAACAGCTTGGATTATCACCCTTAGAATATCGACGATTCAAAAATTTGGAAAAATACTAAAGCCGAGATAGATTAATACTCTCGGCTTTACTCATTTCACATTCACAATTTGGTATTCAAAAACTAATTGTTTGATCCACTCCTTCTCTTTGATATTTGCTTGTTCGTAATAATTATAGATTTCCTCTACAGAGAGTTCTTTTAAAACCTTCTCTCCATTTTCTTCACATTCTTGTACTAAGCATCACTTAGCAAACTCATCAGATCAACCATTCCTTTCCCTCAGATATTCAAACAGTGCCTCGGTAAACTCTTCTTTCTTTGCTCTTGAAACATTCAGTTCTATTCCGCATTTCAACCGTAGTACGCCTTTTTCTAACCCTTCTACTTTTCCAAAATTAACAATGTAACTATAATGCGTCCTAAATGACCTTGTCTCTTATAAAAAATGAAACGAAAGTAAGTTTCTTTTACTGCCAGCCTTAGAAAATTACTACCAGCAGCATCTTGAACTGTTCCTGTCCATATACCGCATGGGGATGTTTTGCTGGCATGACGATGGAGTCGCCTTCTTTTAGGATATATTCTTCGCCGTCAATAGTTACTTTTCCTACACCATCCAGACAGGTCACGAAGGCATCCCCGCCGGATTCATGGGTGCTGATCTCTTCGCCTTTGTCAAAAGAAAACAGAGTAACACTTACGTGTTCGTTCTGCGCCAGTGTTTTGCTGACTACCTGGCCGTCATGGTATTCTACCTGATCTTTTAAAGCCATGACTTCTGCTTTGTTGATGTTCTTAATTCCTGTCATTTTTTATGTCTCCTTTTTTAATTTATATTGTACCCAGTACAGTGAAAATTATGTATCTGCTATATTGACGCAGTATATGAAAAGTCAAACTAATCAACATAGTGGCTACTTAATATTCGCTGTACTAAGCATAATGTGCCTGTTATACTTCACAATAATACAAGAAGGATCTAAGTTTCTCCCATCCTGCCTCGTCGAAGTCCCCATCCAGGGACAGGTCATAAACTGGTGCCTGGCAGTGGTCGTGAATTCCTCTCATATTCAGCACCATAGCAGTGTTTTCATAGCGTGGTGCCATCATCAGGATACCGCTGCAGTTCTCACCCAGTTCCAGTGCTTTTGCATAACGGTATCGTCCATTGGCACCAGAGTAGTCTGACAGATACTCATCGGCACGTTTTTGAAGCCCACTTAGGTCTTGGCTGAAGCTGCTTCTATCTCCCAGGCGCTTATGGATTGCCAACAGCTGTTTTTCCCATTTCTGGAAAAACTCTGTCGCATTTTTATTGCCAGAGGCTTCTTTCCACAGAAACAGCATCATCTCAGACAGCGGTGCCCGGCGGCACAGGATTCCTTCATACTCCAGCTGCTCCAGGATTCCCTCATTTAAGCTGGTCAAGCTGGCTGAGGTTCCAACTAATCCCAGTGATTTGGCTGAGGTACTTTCTTCTCCGATCTCCTTCGCCCAGCGGCGCAGGTCTTTCCACTCATGGAGGCTGCCATCTGGAAGCAGAGAGCGGTAACACTGATCCCGCATATGCGGATCGGCACTGTAAAGGATGTCGCCGCAAACCAGAGCCTTCATCAGAAGCTCCGGATCATCTGCGGTCACTGGAAGTGTCTCCAGGATCGGCGCGATAATGTCCACATGCTCATATCCCTTGCGGTCCAGTACCGTCCGGACGGCTCTTGCATACTGTCCATCTGCATCTGCACCCTCGTTAAATGGGATCAAGAACTGTAAATCCTTCTGCTCTTCTTTCGGTGTCTCTTCCAACAAGGTCAAAATCTGACCTAACATCACTGGGAACGGCAGATATTCCTTGGAGTTGGTCTCTGCACGTCCCTTCATCAATACTTCACGGGAATAGTCTGGCAGTGTTTTTCTCTTTTTACAGCATCGCTTCCGCATCGTGGACCTCCTTAATAAATGCACTTTTTGTCATAGCCTGTTTCTCCTTTGGTCCGGACATTTATACACGTGTTTTTTTATTTTACATCAATTAGATGCATTTGAACATCAATCGGTTCTCCCCAAACAGTTTTTTCTAAAAATAAAACAGTTTTTTTGAAGTAACTGTTTCTTGACACATAATATACCTTGCAATATTGAAGGAAGCTGATTTAATCCGAAACCAAAGAGAAGAAAAGTTTATTTATTAGGAATTAAATACTTCCGTATTGAAAGATGTCATGCTGTGGATCACAGATTTGAAAGGAACATCGGACGATGAAGGAAATGATAAAAAATATAGAGGTTCATTAATTAGCTCTATACTGATAATCCTCACAGAAATGTCACAGACAGGTGCCTTTTATCAGCTGAAATCTCACAATTTTGTGACATTTGAAAACGGCCACCCTTTCGGATGACCGTTTCTCGTCTGTGTATCTTATTCAGCAATGCGTAGCCGTTCCACAACTGTTTTCTGTGCCATTTTGTTATAGCAGACCAAAGGTACAAAGGCGGTAATGAGAACTAACGGTATTACACAGAGGAACACAGGAAGCAGGGTAAAATGCCATGTAAAATAACTTAATTCTGCCCCCATCATTCGAACCACTGTCAGACTCCCCACGATAGAGATGAGCAGGGAACATATAAGCCCCAATGCGGAATACCCAATCCCCTCAATCATTAGCATCTGTTTGACTTGTCGGCCGGTCATACCTACCGATTGCAGCATGGCCAATTCTTTGTATCTGGACAAAATAGAGGTCATCATGGAATTGATAAAATTCAGTATGCCAATCAACGCCAGAATCGAACAAAGAGCACCTCCCACAAGACGGTACATGTTAATCATCCCATCAAAAGTCTGCCGCAGTGTCACTTTTGACAGATAATCCAAAGCTGTGTCCGTATTTGTAGTGTAGTTTTTCAGCCAGTTTTCCGTGGCAAGCTGGTATTCATTATCTACATTGAAGATGGTTTTCATGGCCGGCTGGTCGGCGGATACCATATTTCCCAGCAGCTCATTTGTCGGGAAAATATAATCCAGTCCCATATCTACTTGTAAAGGTGTTTCTAACGCTTTCGGTATATCTACCACAGCCAATACATCATATATTTTGTTTGTTCCATCAAGCTGCTGCACACAGATCTTGTCTCCCGGTTGATACAAACAGAGAGAACCGTCACTCATCATCCGCAGCGGTGTTACATACACGCCGGTTCCAGCTCTCCATTTTTCCATGTTCAGCTCTCCATCCAAAACCCGCACATACTCTGCCGGAAAGTCGTCTAACCCGTACACATTGACACCATGTTCCTGTCGAACCCTATAATTTCCCAGCTCATTTGCTATATCACGGGAAGAAACCGCAAGTTCCTGCAACTTTGTAAGATCATGTTTGGAAAGCGGCTGTTTGGAAGTCCACAGGTACACATTGCCTATATCTTCAAGACCATTCAACCTTTCAGCCTCACGAATGAAATCCTGGCTCACATTCGCCGTGTTATACGGGGCATAGCTGTTGATTACCGTTGTATCGGACACTGTAAAATCCGTAAGACTAAAATCAGCCACAAACTTATCGAAATCAAAGGAAGTCACATAGGTATAGACACTGTTCAAAAGAACGATGCTGAGTGCAAAGGACAAGGTGACAATCGTTACTTTTTTCTTATTGCGGCCAAGATTGCTTTTTGCCATCATAACTGTGCTTATACGTTTACTGCGACGGTCTTTCTTTTTTCCTCCTGCCTGCTCGACATAGTGTAGCGCCTCTATCGGGGAAACCTTGGCTGCCATCGCAGCAGGTTTTTGGCAGCTAATCAAAACAGTAATCATAGAAAAAACAATCGCCACCAAAAAAATCGACGGATTTACCGTAGTAACGACCCTTATATCATCCGTCAGCATATTTACAATCGCAGGCAGCAGCAATCGACCAATTGGCCATCCCAACAATAGACCAATAGGTATACCCATAAGAGATAGCTTAATTGCTTTTCTATAAACGATTTTTCTTATTTGTCTTGCAGTGGTTCCCAGTGTTTTCAACATTCCATAAAACCGAATATCCTGTGCGATAGAAATATAAAACACATTGTAGATTAGAAGATACCCTGCGATAAAGATAACCGCAATACCAGCTACAAGGGGCAGCATGGAAGAAAAACTGACCGTTGCCGTTTGGTAAGCGTCGTTAATACTTACCCGTTCATCTAAACCGTATTTGGAAGTCACATCTAATGCCTGCTTTTCAATGTTCCATGCCGTAGGCATCATCATAACAGCATCAATATAACCGGTTCCCACAGGTGGAGTTGTTCCGTCCGTTTCCCCGTGGATGACAGGAGCTACCTGTTCCGTATATTCTTTGGATAATAGAATTGTTTGACGATACGCCACAGCATCCCCATCCCAAATGCCGCAAAGCGTAAAGGTATCGCTAAATGTATCCGTATCAGTTATAAAGGTCAGTTCCATCTGTGTACCAACCTCATCAGGTAATCCCATCGCTGCCAGAACAATACGGCTGGTGGCAATCTCATTTTTCTGTTCCGGCAGATATCCGGTGTCGGGGGTGTTAAAAGTTAGTTCTGCATAGGTTTCATCACTATATCGCAGTTCCGTGGGTGTCTTGTTGAACTTATCACCCACGGCATTTCCTATGATAATCGAGTATCCGCTGTCCTTCACCCCTGTATCCGATGACAGCCGTTCATATTCTTCCCAAGATAAACGCTTGATACCTGCATGGGCAGAAGTGCCGGTTGTCCTCATATTACTTTCCTGCATAGCAGTCTGCAAGCTAATGGCAATTGTAAACAGGCTGGTAAAAAGCAGTGTGGCAAGCAAAATCGCCAATACAGCAATGGTGTTTCTCCGGGCTTTCAAAGAACGCTTTGCCAGAAGTTTCAGGACAGGTCTGTTGTTATTCCCAAATAAAATATCTGTCATATTTTCGCCCTCCTTTACTTGAAAATTCTGCCGTCCTCAATACGGATAATACAGCCGGCAAGCTGGGCAATCTCATTGTTATGAGTAATCATCACAATGGTCTGATGGAATTTCTGGCTGGTAACTTTCAAAAGTCCTAATACATCACTACTTGTCCTGCTGTCAAGGTTTCCGGTCGGTTCATCGGCCAAGACAATGGCTGGTTTGGAAACAAGGGCACGCGCAATTGCCACACGCTGTTGCTGACCGCCGGAGAGGTTGTTGGGCATATTGTTTAGCTTATCCTCCAGTCCCAGCATATGCACTACTTCTTTCATAAACTTCTTATCTACCTTGTTTCCGTCCAGTTCCACAGGCAGCACGATGTTTTCGTAGACATTCAGCACCGGCACCAGATTGTAGTTCTGGAAGATAAAGCCGATGTTACGTCTGCGGAAGATGGTAAGCTGTTCATCCTTGAATTCAGAGAGTTCTTTTCCTTTTACTTGAATGCTACCGGAAGTCGGTGTATCCAAACCGCCCATCATATTCAGCAAGGTGGACTTACCCTATCCTGTCAAGTAATATCCAAAAAAAATATTGAATTTACACAAAAAGAAAGACTGCCTATTTCAGCAATCTTTCATAATAGTTTGAGTTAATCAGAATTACTCGTCTTTTAAAACAATTTTCTTCTCCACTCGATATTTAACCCCATCTTGAAAAACATAATTGTATTCCAGCTTCTGAATATCAAACCAGTCCGTAAAATATGTCAATTTAGGATAAGTATCCCATAAATATTCATCTATATAATCATATCCATCAGAACTGTACTCCATGTTTGGCCCACAAAAAAATACATAACTTTTTCCTCTCCCTACACTGCTATTAAAACATATTCCGTCATATCCTAGGCTTCTTATATATTCTGCTATAACCTGAGTTGCTACATATTCATAGGAATGATCCTCTTTTTTATCATCCACTGGAGAGGTTATCTCTTTAATAAATGCATCAAGAAAATTATTTATCCAACGTAAATCATGATCATATTCTTCGCTGAATATACTTTTGGTAGTAACAAAAGCAACTTGAGAAAAATCAATAATTGTCAATTCTTCTTTTAATACATATTCAGCAACCATTACTGTTGCATCTTTATATCGACATTCTTTATATGCCGTTTCTCTATCTGATGCAACATATAGATATGAAATACCTGCTGGACTCATTCTATTTGTTGTTGCATATTTAGGGGGTGCAGGAGCCATTTCTTTATAAACCCCTGCATAATCCAGATCATGTAATTTCTCATCGTTCAATTTCCTTGCTCGATAATAAATCGTTCCTGCTTTTATAACAGTATCATATTCTAAAATATATGGTACTAATTCTTTTAAATAATCTCTTCTCTGGCAATCCTTATCTATATCAAAGAATCTATTATAGTATTTTGTAATATACTTGAAAAATTCCCATGTATAATACATTTTTGTTGCCTCAAGGCCATATAAATCATCTTTAAGTACCAAATTACAATTATCTATATCTTCAAATACATCTGATTCCCCTTGCTTTTTTTCTTCAAAACTTAACCCTGAATCTGAAAATATATCTTCCAATATAGTCGTATCTATAACAGCCTCGTTTAAAACATTTTCTTCTTCTACTAAAATATCTCTGATTGAATAAGGAGCTACACTCCTTCCTGTCCGATTGCAATATTGTTTCTCTTCTGAGTCCCAATACGCCCCTGTACCATTTTCTATATCTTCATACGCTTTTTTTAAACACTCTCGGATATAGGCTCCTATTTCTCCTGTAGAAATAATATTTACTCCATTGGAATTACAATAATCACATTTTCCTACATTCCTCTCCGATAAGATATATTCTTTTAAATACTTATTAGAAAAACATTTTTCACAGCAATACCTCATATCGTTCCCCCGATATTCTTATAAATTTTATTTATATCTTATCAAATATTACTAATCATCACAATCTTATTTATTTCTACTATCCTTGTTCTCAATCTACCGCTGTTTCTGTTGCATTTGAAAGACAAATTTTCCTTTAATATCCTGTCCCTGCATTTCCATCTTTTTTATAAAGATGTGCTGCTGGCTGTCAGTTTCATATTGAATTGCCACACCAAGACCCTTCTTCATAAATGCGGCAACTCCCATATCTACAAAAACCTCCTGCCCTTCTTTCTTCTGAAAACTGATTTTAGGAAAAACCCCTGATAATTTTTCCATAACATACCGTTCCATTTTTTCCAAGCTCTCAAATGGCATAGCCTGTATCCTTTGTAATATCTCCTGCAAACGTTCCTCTCTCATAACACATTTGCAATGATCTACACCAAACACCATAGCAAGGCTGTATCCACAATCCCAGGATACATGTATCTGTCCGCCATCATCTACAAACTGTACAGTTCCTAAATCACCGGGGCTCAGTTTTACATACGGATCAGCTTCCATATCTTCCAACTCTACCCGACACCCCGGTGGGTACATATTTCTTAACACAATTCTTTCCGCATTACTTATCACTGTTTTCTTCCTTTCTCCAATCCGGCTACCGTCCCAAAGACTTCTCTGGAACATTTCCCTCCAACAAATACTCTCTTTCTTTATTCCATTCCAGCACCTTTTCCATAGCAGCTTCCAATTGGTCTTCTGTCGGTTCTCTTGTATAGGTTCTATATTCCTGAAAATATTCTTCCAAGGTGTTCTGCTGTATCTCCAGTTCCTCTTTATCATAACAATCCGGCTCTTCCAGATCCTTCAACTCCTGCAAGATTTCCCAGCATTCCAAAACACTGTCTATCTCCCGCATTTCAAGCAGATAAGATAAAAATGTTTCCTCTGGCATAATACTGAAATAGCACCGGTCAAACCATTGCTCAATATACATGCGTTCATCAGAACCATTGGTATGTGTACCACAAATCAAATCTGCAACAAAGTTTTCAAACAGTTCACCGATTGACAGCCCAACTTTTCCAGACTTCCTACAGAGTTCTTCTACTTCGTCTTGATATAACCTGATAGAAATGGTCCGCTGCAGGCTTTTTTCATAGGGCTCTATATCCTCCCCTGCCTCACAAAAATGCAGATGGGTATCCATATAAATGTCTTCCATATCGCAAAATCTCCGGCTCATTGCTACATAGTCTTTATTTTTCAAATCCCACTCCAGCCGGTAATGATGTTCTCTTGCGTGTTCTTCTAAGTCTTTTCTTATGATGTTTCTGGTCGCTTCCGGCAGTTCTGCAATAAAAATGCTTGTATCCGGAACCGCCAATACTCTTTCTTTTACCACATTTGTCCTCCCTGTTTGTAAGCATTCCTTGCCACTGGCTGATTCCCCAGTACATCCATATAGAGGATAATTCCCTGCGGGTCCAGATGTACGGTAATAAATTTCTGTATTTCCTGTAACAGATCATGATCAGAAAACCCAGCCTGACAGCCTATAAAATTCCTGATTTTTTCTACAATATCCTGTTTCCGGAACTCTTGCAATACCAGAATCGGAATCGTGTGCTGACCTCCCATAGCATCATAGGGCAACGCTTTCCGCAATTCTTCCAAGAGATACCTGTAATAATCAACTACCACCTGGTCTGTTTTCCACGCTTTTTCCTTACAATCCCGGAGTAAAAAATCATACTCTTTTTTTGCCTGTTCCATTTCTTTCAGAATTTCTACTGCTTCCACAGAACAATATCCTTTCTCTTCTATCAGTTCCATCAGTTCTTCCATAGAATATGTTTCAAGATACATGGCTCTTCCCCCATCTTCTTTGCCAAATTTTCTCCTAATACAAAGAAGAGGAAGACACCGTAGCGTTTTCCTCCTCTTTTATGAAATCTTCTTCTCTACTGGAATCCAAGACAATAAGCTCTCCCGGTTCTTTCTTATCCTATTGCTTCCAGAAATTCGTCCCTGTATTTCCATACAATTTCAATATGTTCCGGATCATAAAAATTTATGACTTCAATCAGCTCATGCAGAACTTCATAAGACAGCTCTTCCAATCCCTTATATTTTACAAAAAGTTGCAGTCCCTCTGATTTCTCCTTTTGTTTTTTCTCCTCCCCTTTTAAAATTCTTGCTTCTATCTCCTGTATCTTTTGCTGATAAACTGCTGTCTTCTCCATACAGGTTTGTTTTCGTGCCAGGTAATCTTTCAAAGAAATCTGTTCTTCTGCATATTGTTCATACAGTTCCATTTTCTCCTGTTTACGAAGCGCCAGCTTCTTTTCATATTGCTTTTTTCGATATCGGAGTTTCGGAATATTCAAAGTCTGATTGGCTTTCTTTAACTGCTTTATGGTATCCTCTGCAAGGGTTACCTGCTGTCTTATCATAATTAGCACCAGTTCTTCCAACTCTTTCTGCTTATATTTCTTTGGATAACAGGAAGCATTGGGGGCTGTCGTAACACTTTTACAATAAATCGGCTTTTCTTTGTATTCTGTCCGTATCCGCATTTTCCGACCACAATGTCCGCAACGGATCAAACCTGAAAAAATATTCTCAGAAGACGGTGTCCGCCCATAATATTTTCTGTCCTTCTGTACCATGTCCTGGATCTTCTGAAGCTCCTGCTCCGTTACAATCGCTTCGTGTCCTCCTTTTACGCAAATCCAATCCTCTCTTGAAATATATCGGTACTCTCTTTTTGACGGAACCCTGGTTTCTGTTTTCCCTCTTACCGTCAGTCCTGCATAAACCGGATTAAACAAAATCAGCTTTACTAAATTTCCGTCCCAGAATTTCACAGATTTCTTTGCTTCCGGCGCCCAGCCTTTCCTTTGAAGGTATACGGTAGGTGTTTCAACTTCTTTTTTATTCAGGTCCCTGGCAATGTCTGCATAGGTCTTTCCTTCCAACCTTTGGTCGAAAATCCCCCTTACAACGGAAGCTGCCTCCATATCCAGATGAAGTTTTGTATGAACACCGTCATGGAAGCAATATCCGTATGTTGGGATTGAACCATGATATTGTCCCATTTCAGCCTGTTTCCTCATAACTTTTTTGATATTGTTGGAACAAATCTGGGGATAAATCCCATTGATCAGGTTCTTAAATTTAATCTCCGTATCCTTTCTTTCGGAAGGTTTCTGGCTGCTGTCATAAAAATCATTGATTGAAATGAAACGCACCCCAAGGAACGGAAATATTTTTTCGATATAGTTTTGTGTTTCTATGGTATCCCTTCCCAGGCGGCTCAAATCTTTGACAATGATACAGATTCGTTTTCTCCTGGTAATCAGCCCCATCATGCGCTTAAATTCCGGGCGGTCAAACGTTGTACCGCTGTAACCGTCATCTACAAAGAAGAAAAACTTTGCCCCTGCAAACTCCGGCTGGTTTTCTACAAAGTGCTGAATTAAAAGCCTTTGATTTTTAATGCTGTTGCTTTCCTCCATTTTTTCTTTATCATCTCTGGAAAGACGCAGATAAGCAAAAACAAAATCACACTGCATACGGAAGACCTCCTTCCATATTGTCTAGTTCTTTTTCCAGCTCCTTTTCAAATAAATCCCCAAACCAGAACACGATTTCCACATAGTCTTTGGAATATACCGTAATCTTTTCAATAAAGCGGTCCGCAATTCCTTTCTCTATCTTCTGAAATCTTTGGTACTTTAGAAGTTCCTCTGTCCAATCCATTCTTGCCTTCACCTGATCTAACAGGTGCTGTCCACGAAGCTGTATCTGCTTCATATTCTGCCTGGCTGCTTGCTGTTCTTCCTGATAGATTGATTTAATCTCCTGATATTCCTTGCAGTCCAACAGCCCGGTAGCATAATGCTCAAACAAGGTTTCCAGTTTTCTTCCATATTTCTCATACTTCTGTCTGGCATTTTTTATTTTTTCTGCTACCTCCTGCTCCAGCTTTTGATAAAACTCTGCACCATAGGTTTTCTTACTTTCTACAGCAAGCTGGATCTGGTAGCGGAGTGCTGCCTTGACTGCCTGATTGATGTAAATTTCATTCACCGTCCGGAAACATTCCGTATGATCTGTAAGGGAAAAGGAAGGGCATTTATAAACCATATATTTGTGTTTCTCATTACCTCCGCTCCTGCTTCTTCCAAGACGTCTTCCGCAATGCCCGCAGAAAATCCTTCCCTTAAAAGGGCCATCTGCCCCCTGTTTTTCTTTTGGGTTTGCAGCCCAGTTATCCAACGTATCTTTCCAGCGTTCCTTTGCAATTTCCTGTGCTTTCTCATAAATCGCCCGTTCCACAACTGCTTCCCAGGCATTTTCACACACTTCCCACTGCTCTTTTGGTATCATCTGAAGGGGAATATTCTGCGCAAGCATCTGTTTTGTTTTCCCATAAACAGCAGCACCTATATAAACGGGGTTCTGTAAAATCTTCCTGATACCGTCTGATCTCCATAACCGCCTTTTTTCCGGCTCCTTTCCCTGTTTCCTTTTCTGGTAGCTGTCCTCCGGTCCTAATACCTTTTTACCATTCAGTTCCCTTGCTATATCATAGCTTGACATTTCTTCAAACACATACCAGTAAAAAATCTGCCGGATTATTTCTGCTTCCTCTGGTTCCGGCACCAGCTTCTTACTGTTTTCCTCTGCTCTTTGGTATCCATAAGGAGGTCTGGAACCCCAAAACTCTCCCCGTTCCCTGGACAGCCGGTGCGCCTGTACCAGTTTCTCTGAAACTTCCCTGGCATAATAATCATTCATAAAGTGTTTCAAAATATTGGTGGTCCTGTTTTCTACACAAGCTGGGTTTGCGCTGTCATATTCGTCCATAACGGAAATAAACCGGATATTTAAGGTTGGGAAAATCACATCAATCAAATCTACAGCATCTAAGGCGTCCCTTCCAAACCGGGCAAAATCCTTTACAATGATGCAGTCAACCTTTTTATTTGCCACATCTTCCATCAACTCTTCAAATGCGTCCCTTTGGAACGTTGTACCTGTCACACCATTATCCGCATAGACTTTTACCACCAGCATTTCCGGGTGTTTCTTTGCGTAGTCTTCACAGATCTGTTTTTGGATATAAATGGAATCTCTTCTGCCATGCCCTCCGTCCTTTTCGGAAAGCCTTACATAAATATAGGTTCTCAGATACTTAACTTCCGGCTTACTGTTTTGTCTTTTCTGTCCTCTTTTGCTTACCTTAGGCACTTGCTTCCGCCCCCTTTCCTTTCAGGAAGGCTTCCACACGCTGATCCGGCTTTGTCCTGTTTACTGTTTCCAGCAGTCCCAATACCTTTTCAAATTCATCTTCAAACCAAAAATGAATGATAATGCGCTTCTGCTCATATACCTCAATCCGTTTGACCAGATTTACCAGCATTAAGCGGTCCACTTCCGTCCGGTCCCGGTATTCCAGAAAATATTCCAGCCACTCCTGCTGTTTTTCAAGGGTTTCCTGCAAGTTTCGGATTTCCCTTTGCTGGCACTCCATTGCCTGCCGGATTTCCTCTAAAGACTGGTCATACTTTGCTTTGAAGGTTTCAAATTCTGTCCGGTCCAGGATTTCTTCTGCAAAACTGTCATACAGTTTTACTTTAATGTTTAAAATTCTCTGGCTCTCCTTTTCCAGCATCTCCAGTTTTTTGTCTTCTTCCAAAAGCCGCTGTCTTGGGATTGAGGCAGTTTTTACATACGCCAGTATCTCCTTCAACTCCACCAGAACAGAAATATAATGCAGGATTGCTTCTGTCACAGCCCCTACCAGTTTTTTCTCACTGATACTATGGGAACTGCACTGCTTTTCATAAAGGGACGTCGAACATACATAATAGTGGTGGACTTTATCTGGGCTTTTCAGTACCATGCTTTCTTTACAGTCCCCACATTTTACCAGGCCTGAAAGAAGCGCCAGCCCCTTTGCACCCCTCATGGTATCCATTTTCATCAGGTTACCTACCACTTCATATTGGTGTCTGTTGATAACCGGCTCAAAGGCATTTTCATACCGTATCCACTCAGCTTCCTCTTTGTGGATCACAACCTTTACTTTATGGTTTGGCGTTGTGGTTTTTCCCTGTATCAACACTCCGGTGTAGCGTTCATCAAGAAGGATACGGCGCACCATAGTTGGCATCCAGATCGGTTTTTCCGTCAGACGGAACCCTGTCTTTAATTTCTGTTTTAAATATACCTGCTTATACCGAAGGGGCGTCAAGATCCCACGCCGGTTTAATTCTTCGGATATATCCGTTAGGCTGCAGCCCTGCATTTTCATGTGGTAAATATCCCGTACAACCGAAGCTGCCACTTCGTCCATAACTAGCTTATGTTTATCCTCTTCGGATTTCAGATAACCATAAAAAGCAAAAGGCGCTACACACTGCCCGGCTGTCATTTTGACATACAAATGAGAACGCACACTTTTGGAAGTATCCGCAGGATAAAGGTCATTGATTAAACTTTTAAATCTCAGGGTAAGGAAATCACGATTTGGCGTGAGGCTGTCATAATTGTCATTGACAAGGATCAGGCGCACACCCATTTTCGGCAGGATACGTTCCACATACTGTAAAACACCGGAAAAGTCCCTTCCATAACGGGAAAGGTCTTTGACAATAATACAGTCTGCTTCCCCCTCTTCCAGCATACGCAGCATTTCCTGAAAACCGGGGCGGTTAAAAGCTGACGTTAGATAACGATACTTTTGAAAACACTGGAAAATCAAGGTTTTTCGAGCGACGGACAAGCAGGGTATTGTACTAAAAACTGAATACGACGCAGAAGCGGCGTTTCTTACTCTCTACATGGGAGAACAGGAACGCCGCTTTTTTCATGCCCTTTGTTACGCAGTAGGGGCAGAAAAAGCCTTGCTACAAGCGGTTTTCCGGGCGCGTATCTGGCGCGGAAAGGGATTTATACCTTATCCCCCGAAACCGCGCTTCTACTGCGTAACAAATCCACAGCAAAAGGAGTGATTTACTATGGCAGTTTTCCGGGTGGAACGAAACAAGGGCTACACCGTAATGAGCAACCACCACCTACGCAACAAGGAGCTTTCCCTAAAGGCAAAGGGGCTGTTGTCGCAAATGCTGTCACTCCCCGAAGATTGGGACTACACCTTGAAAGGCTTATCCCTTATCAACCGGGAGAAGATAGACGCTATCCGCGAAGCCATACGGGAGCTTGAACGCGCCGGGTATATCGTCCGTTCAAGGGAGCGCGACGAGAAAGGACGCTTGCGGGGCGCGGACTATGTGATATTCGAGCAGCCGCAGCCGCCTACGCCGGATTTACCTACATTGGAAAATCCAACATTGGATAATCCAATGCAGGAAAAACCAACATTGGAAAAACCTACGTTGGAAAATCCAACGCAATTAAATAAAGATATACAAAGAACTGACTTACCAAAAAAAGAAAAATCAAATACGGATTTATCAAGTACCCATTCCATTCCTATCCATTCCCTAAATCCCTTGCCTTATGGCGAGGACGAAACGGCACAGCCGCCGGAACGGAAAAGAACGGAAAGGAACGACGCTTACAGAGTGTATGAGGAAATTATCAAAGACAATATCGCCTATGACATTCTCTTACAGGACAGAAGCCATGACCGCGACCGTCTGAATGAAATTGTTGACCTCATGCTTGAAACCGTCTGTACGGCAAGAAAGAAAATCCGTATTGCCGGGGACGATTACCCCGCCGAGCTTGTGAAGTCAAAGTTTATGAAGCTGAACAGCGAACATATTCGCTTTGTGCTTGACTGTATGCAGGAGAACACCACGAAAATCCGCAACATCAAGCAGTACCTAAAGGCGGTGCTTTTCAATGCCCCGTCTACCATTGACAGCTACTATACTTCCCTTGTCGCTCACGATATGGCAAGCGGCGCGCTTGCACCGAGAAAGCCAAAGTACGGCGACCTGGACTATTACACCTACAACGAGGGCGAAAGCCTGTAAACGAAAAAAGGAGGATTTACCACATGGCACAGAAAACAGGAGCTTTGATTTTTGATGAAACCGCTGACCGCTACGACATTCGCTTTGACATTGCCGACTATTACGGCGGCTTACACACATCATAGTATGGATAGAAATAGAGCATATCATGTACTTGCTATTATTCGGTTATCCGAGTATAATTATATTGATAATGTTTGAAGAAAGGACGGTTACGATATGGAATATATGTCTTGTCCCGAAGCAGCGGAAAAATGGGGTATTTCTGAACGGCGTGTGCAGATACTTTGTAAAGAAAATCGAATACCTGGTGTTTCAAAAATCGGTTATATGTGGTTGATACCCAAGAGCGCAGTAAAACCATTTGATAAAAGGATAAAAAGGAGTGTAGACAATGAATGAAAAAATTTTAGTTGTAGATGATGAAAAAGAGATAGCAGATTTACTTGAAGTTTATCTTAAAAACGATAATTATATAGTACACAAATATTACAATGGAATTGAAGCATTGGAATGTATTCAGAAAACGGAAATTGATTTGGCGATATTGGACGTTATGCTTCCTGATATAGACGGATTCCGTATTTGCCAAAAAATTAGAGAAAATTATTATTTCCCTGTTATTATGCTTACAGCTAAAATTGATGATGGCGATAAAATAATGGGGCTAACAATAGGTGCCGATGATTATATAACAAAACCTTTTAATCCCCTTGAAGTCATTGCAAGAGTGAAAACACAGTTAAGACGCTATCAGAAGTACAACAATCCAACAAAAAAGCAGTTTTTTCCAAAAAGTGAATATGACATTAGAGGATTGATTATCAATAAGGACACGCATAAATGCTTTTTGTTCGGAAAAGAAATATCTTTAACTCCTATCGAGTTTTCAATCCTTTGGTATTTATGTGAACATCAAGGCAAAGTTGTTTCAACTGAGGAACTATTTGAAAATATCTGGAAAGAAAAATATTTAGATAATAACAACACCGTAATGGCACATATAGGGCGGCTTAGAGAAAAATTAAATGAACCCGCCAAAAATCCAAAATTTATCAAAACAGTTTGGGGGGTAGGTTATGAAATTGAATAAAAATGAACAAAATTATCTGCTTACAATCCTGTTTAAAAGTTATATCTTACAGAGTGTAATTTGTTCGGGAATTATCTTAGTGTGTACGGTTTCGTTAGATATGGGACTTACTTGGGTACTGGATAGATATGTGGAACATTACTACCTGATATATAGGGGACTTTATGTTTATATGGTAGGGCTTATATTATGGGTAGTTTGCATTTTGTATTTGACTTATAAACTTTTGAAAAAGGTTGTTAATTATGTCTACGAGTTACAAGCTGCAACAGGAAAACTATTTGATAAATCAGTAGATTATATTGAACTCTCACCGGAACTAAGCGAAATTGCTATCAACATAAATCGCTTAAAGCAAGAAGCAGAAAACAATGCGCGACTTGCACAGGAAAATGAACAGCGCAAGAATGATTTGATTATGTACCTTGCACATGATTTGAAAACGCCGCTTTCTTCCGTCATTGGCTATCTAACACTACTGCATGATGATGAACAACAAATATCACAGGAGTTAAGAGAAAAGTATCTTTCTATTTCTCTTGATAAAGCAGAACGTCTTGAAGATTTGATAAACGAGTTTTTTGAAATCACACGATTTAACTTATCTAACATAACATTACAATACAGCAACATAAATTTGACCCGTTTATTAGAACAACTTATCTATGAATTTAAGCCCATATTAAAGGAAAAAAATTTGAAATGTACTCTCAATAGTACAAGCGACATTATGCTACATTGCGACGCAAACAAAATACAACGTGTGTTCGATAATCTCTTGCGTAATGCGGTAATTTACAGTTATACAGATACAGAAGTTGCAATAACCACAGAACTTCAAGAGAACACTATTGTAATTACTTTTGAAAATTTTGGGAATCCTATCGCAGAAGAAAAACTAAAACTAATATTTGAGCAGTTTTACCGAGTTGACACATCAAGAAATACTACAAGTGGTGGTGCCGGATTGGGACTTGCGATTGCGAAACATATTGTAGAACTACATAAGGGGACTATTGTTGCTCATAGTAAAGACGAGTGTATAAAATTTATAGTTACACTTCCACTTTCGTAGGAAAATCGTAAGAAATTCCGTAGCAAAAAAGAGGATTTTCTTGCGAACAATCATCAAAATTAAGGCTTTTATTTTGATATAATTATTGTATCAAGGTGAAAGCCTTTTATCTTTAAACGAAATATAATATACAATAACAAGGAGGTATGTTGGTGAAATACCAAAATCGAATTATGGCGTTACCTATGCTATGTATGATAATAATTGTGTTATCTGCCTGTTGTTTTGACGAGCAGAAAAATGAAACCAGTAACGTAAATCCAAAAGTACAATCCGTTGAAACGGTATCCGTTACTCGCGGTAATCTTACTCCAACGGTATCTGCTCACACAACTATTATTCCGGCTTTGGATTTTGTTTTATGTTCTTCTGTTGAGGGTACTTTTGAAGCCTGTTCCTCAGCCGGCAACAAAATTACTGAGGGTGGTGTGATTGGGAAAGTATCTGAAGAAGAAATAAAATCCCCAGTTGACGCAACGATTCTTTCTATTATCTCATCTAATGAGAGTGTTCCCAAAAATTATCCCTTAGCAACAGCTAAGTACACAGGTTTTGCTCTCAATATTGAAGCTGAAAATTTTTTGAAAATATTGCCGGAAAATGCAGCATTAAAAGCAAAGTTTCAAGTAGTTGATGGTGTGGGACCTACGGAAGCGATTGCAGTTGTAGTACCAGTATCAGAAAATGCAGAAAGCACATTGCAATGTTTAATTGGAAAAGATATTGATGTAAAACCCGGACAAAGTGCTACCGTTGTCATAACAGCCGAAACTAGAAAAGATGTGCTTTTGTTACCACTTTCAGTCATTGCGGGCAGACAAGGTAAGGGAATGGTAACCGTAATAAATGACGGAAAACAAATTCAAACAGAAGTTATGCTGGGTGCAACTGATGGTGCATATATAGAAATATTGTCGGGTGTAAATGAGGGCGATACAATTTCTTCTATTCCCCCAAACCTTGACCCAAGGAGTAAGGAGTAATTTGTAACATGGAAAAAACGAATGGAGGAAATTTAATTCAAATAAAAAACTTGGTAGCGACTGTTAATTTGAATAATGGTGATACCTTAGTAACTGTAAACAAAGCAAATATGGAACTAAAGCGAGGAAACAGCTATGCTATTGTAGGCAAATCGGGTTCAGGAAAAACAAGCCTTATATCAATTATAGGTTTACTCAACCACTCATATCAAGGCGAATTTCTTTATAATGGTATGTCTGTTTCCACTTTAACAGATAGCCAGCTATCTATGCTTCGAGCAAGTAATATCGGTTTTGTTTTTCAAAACTATTCTTTAATTAAACATTTAAGAGTTTGGGAAAATATTGAGCTTCCTTTACTTTATTCCAAAAAGAAAATGAATACAAGACAGCGGAAAGAAGCAATACGAAATCTTTTGCAAAGTGTTGGATTAGAAGGAAAAGAAAATGATTATCCATCTAATTTATCAGGAGGCGAACAACAAAGAGTGGCGATTGCCCGCGCCCTTGCAGTATCGCCGAAAGCCATTTTATGTGATGAACCTACTGGTGCTTTAGATAAAAAAACCGGAAAACAAATTATGGACCTTTTACATCAAGTTGTGCTTAAAAATGGCATTATGCTTTTAATAGTAACTCATGACCTCGATATTGCAAAGACTTGTAATACAATTTTTGAAATGGACGGAGGGAGGCTTCAATGTGTTAAATATGATTCTTAAAGACCTTCGTATTTCTCCTCTAAGAAATATCTTAACAGGTATATCGATGTTTGTAGGAATTATTGCAATGATTAGTTCTGTCTTGGTGGGAACGCTTGGTAAAGAATATTTGATTTCTGTCAATGCACAGATGTATGGATGGAGTCCTACATATTCTTTTTCAATTACAGGATCAGATTTTCAAGATACCATTAAAATGGAGAATTTTTTTCGAGAAATTTACAATACTGATCATTTTGTGGCTGTTACCTTTTCCATGCTGGAAGAGATAACAGTTGCTCCAGTAGCGTCTGTCTCTTCTCTACAAGACATAAGTGACACTGTTTACAAAAAGACTGTACCCGTAGATGTTGTTTTTACTACAAGCACATATAACAAAATCTATAATTTGCCTATGTCATCAGGGGATTGGTTTGATTCTTCGGAAATAAATAAAACGCTGTGCATGGTAGTAAATAAAGCAGCACAGAATTATTTTGATACTTCATATGCTGTTGGAAATGTAGAAAGTAGTCTTTCATTAACACCATTTAATGTGGTAGGTACTGTGAATGACGGGACAGATATACCAACTGTATATCTTGACGCCCATTCAATAGAACTACTTGTTCCGAATATGTGGAAAGTAAAAAATGCAACTGTTCATTGGCATTCAGAAGCGGGAATTACCATGAGACAGATGTATTCGTCATTACATGACATTTTAGAAGATACAATAGGAGGAAATTTGGATATCATAGGGAAAAGTGATATTGGAGATACTTATAATTCCGTACTTTCTGTACTTCAATTAGGACTTTTGGTAACATCATTTTTATTGTTATTTGTTTCTGTATTAGGACAAATTAACATAGGGTTATCATCCTTGGAACAACGTACTCACGAATTACTAATTAGACGGGCGATTGGCGCTTCTCGTGCGAATATTGTTACTTTAGTGTTAGGCGCACAATTAACTATATCAGTGTTTGTTTGTATTGTTTCAATCCTGATATCCTTTTTCTTGGTTCAAGGCATGGGGTTATTTCTGCCTGTGGATTCTCCCGTAGCGGCACTGGAATATCCTATTCTTTCGGCAGTGGTAGCTGTTATAACATCCGTTGTTGTAGCGTTGCTTGGAGGACTATTGCCAGCGTTAAAAGCTGCAAAGCTTGAACCTGCATTGGCGCTTAGATAAAATAAATTTTATAAAATTGGAGGAAAAACATGAAAATATTATCTATGAAAACAACGATTTTTTTAGGAGCAATGCTTTCTTTATTGGTATGTCTGATGTTTACAGGTTGTTCAAATTCTGAAACAAATTCTACTTCAAGAGGACTCACGGATTTTGCACACATTGAAGAAGAATATCTTGCAACCATTGACAGTTTGAATTGGCCTGATGGCATTGCACTTCCTGATAAACTGGAAGATGAAGATACAGGAGCTTCCTTTCAGGTTGGTTATGGAGAAACGAGAGCTTCTTATTTGTGGGAATATTCATGGATGAAAGAATGGCTTGATACTTATAATACAGATCCAGAGCGAGCCGAAAAAGCATTAGAAGAATTGGAAAAAGCCTTCGACATGCCATATATGGGAATAGACCGGTGTGATGACGCAACTCGTAATTATTTGCGCGAAAATATAGATAAAGCAAAATTAGGTGACCCCTCTGGATTTACAGAAAGTATAAGAGCAAATTATGCCAATTAGATTTACCTATTAAATCTGACTGATTACTGTCGGAGGTGCAATTTATGAAAAGAAAATACAAGAGAAGGACGTCTCGTTTCGGAATATTTTTTGTTTTCCTTACTGCTGTAACGATAGCAGGTGTATTTTTCATACCGTGGGCAATGAAACCTGACAATTTTCGCAATGAGAAGAATAAAATCAACTCTTGGCTGAATGGAATTTTCTTTCAAGATTTTTATAATGCAAAATCCCTCATATTAGTTGACCTTTCTAATGACAATATATTTATTTCAAAGCGAGAAAACGAGCAACAGCTTCCTGCCAGCTTAGCCAAATTATTTGTCATTGAATACGCAGCAACACTTGCGGATTTAGATAGTATTGTTCCTGCAAATTATGAAGCAATCCAATTAACTAAACCTGGTTCATCTGTTGCGAATATAGACGCGAAAAAATATTTTCTCCACAATTTGTTTGCTGCCATGTTGGTTCCATCTGGAAATGACGCTGCTTATGTAGTCGCGGATTATTGTGGTTCTATTCTTTCACCACAAGCTAAGAATAGTCAAGAACGTATTAATGTTTTTATGGAACATCTAAATAATTACTTACAAAATCAAGGGTATGAAAACACAATTTTATATGACCCAAGCGGATATGATGTCAATGCTCTCACTACCGTTTCAGACCTAAAATCAGTATCTACTCACCTTTTAGAGAAGCAATGGTTTAGAGATATTGTTTCAAAGAGTAATTATACAGCTACTTTACCTGACGGAAGTACGCAGACATGGAGGAATACTAATACTTTTCTTGACCAAACATCAGAATATTACAATGAAAATGTTAAAGGTATCAAGACAGGTTCCTTATCTAATGACTATAATTTAGTTGTTCTTTATCAACAACATGGAAAGGAATTTTTAATATGTAGTTTAGGCTCTCAATCGGATTCTTCAAGATATGATGATGTGAATTATATTCTTAAAACAATAGATGAATCTGACTATTTAACTAAATGATTTCATCTGCCGGACGACGGCAAAAGAAAAAAAGCCGTCGCAGAGCAGACACATTTTCACGCGCCTACTCTATTTCGGCGGCTTT
>OGPX01000269.1_pt1 | contig 43603 bp, 20 predicted proteins | sample 1553101 | NCBI WGS metagenome assembly OGPX01 (sample SAMEA2579964, study PRJEB22360) | human gut metagenome | biome: human gut; feature: human-associated habitat; material: faeces | place: Denmark | collected 2008/2010
CCATGGCTGTCGGGTCGTGAAACGGACCATAAGGGCTGTCCGCCACGGCCACACCGATGGCACCGCCTCCCGACTTCATCGTCACGGGAACGTAAGCGTAAAACTTTCCGTCACGCTCCACGCATTGCATCGCCCAGGCATCTCCTTTTGCCCACGGGAAAGTCTCATAGGACAACACTGCCCCGTGGTCGGTCCAGTTCACCATGTCGGTCGTGGAATACAGTTTCCATTCGTTCATGACAAACCACGTCGACGCGTCTTCATCGTGGCTGGTGTACAAAAACAACTTGCCATCGTGCACCATCGGCGCCGGGTCGGCCGTGTACATGGTCTGCACTATGGGATTCTGAGCCCAAGAAAGTCCGGCACAAACCCCACATATACCCAATAAAAAGCTTCGTTTCGTCATCTTTGTTTTATTTATTAGTCAAATTTTCAATTTCAATATCCTTATACCATACTTCGGAAGGTTTGCCTTGGTGGATTTGCAAGGCGATAAACCCTGTTTGCGGAATACCGGGTGTCTGCTCCGTATAGTCCATCGACAAAATACCGTTGATCCAAATGCGGATTCTTTTACCCTCGCAACGCAGGACCAAATCGTTCCATCCGTCTGCTCGTACATTCTTCTTTACTTCCTCTACATTCAAATCCGTCCCCAAGAACTTGTTACGGCGGCTTTCATCATACATGGCACCCCACTTCCATGAAATGATGTCGGCTTGGTAACCTTTCATCTCATAATGGCCGGGGATGCGTTGGCTTCTGAACTGTACACCACCGTTTGCGGCATCTGGATTTTTCATCATAAACTTCAGACGCAATTCAAAATCACCATACTCGCGAACCGTACATAGGAAACGGTTTTGTGGGATATCTTTCTCCAAACTCCCACCCACAATACATTTTTTCTCTACCCTGAACCATTCCTTATCACCTTCCCAACCTTCAAACGACTTGCCATCGAAGAGTTTCTCAAGCTTATCCTTCCCGGGGTTATATACCTGTTCATCTGTGGAAGGCAAGGTGGTAGGCGTAAACGACACCCAAGCCACATCGGGCATAGCCCCATTAGCATCCGGCAATTGCACGGCTTGCAGGCACACGGCTACCTCACCAGCCTGCCTTACATCTACAACCCCCATGTCAGCCGTACGAAAATCCCACCAATTGGCAGTAGGCAAGGCCGGAGCCAGCAATTGGCGGTCCCCCACCATAAGCGACATCATTCCGCCCCGCGACAAAGCGTCAAGCGAATAACTGATGCTCACCCTGTATCTCCCGGCTTGTGGCACACGTGCCTTCCAAACAATGGAATCCGAAACCCCGTCCCAAAAATGTACAGCACCGGACGGTTGCGGTTGGTCTTTTATTTGCATTTTGCCGTTCACTTTGGCCTCCCTAGCCGGAAGTTTCACTGCGTTTTCCTCTTTCCCCATGCCCTCCAGGAACTCACCACAAACCTTGTTAATGTAATCAAGACTGGGAATCAAATAAAGCATCTGATTGTAGAAGTCACGTTCATATTCCAACATAACCAGTGGTTTCACTCCATTGTCATACAAGCTTTTCATCACTTCCCGGATCTGCCCTTTCCCCGAACCCACTGCTACGTCACGACCTTTGGAACCGAGGGCATCGACATCTCGGAAATGGAAATGAAACATCCGACCATCGGCAATATACCGATTCACAATCGACAACGGAACGTTCCCGTCCCGCATGAAATGCCCGAAGTCTACGGAAGCACCAATCCAAGAAGAACGTCCGGCACAATCCTCAAGCACATCGTCAGGATTCCAATAAGGCGACTTATGCGCCTTGGGATGGTTGGTCAAGACCAGCTTCACCCCATACTTCTTACATAAATCTTCATAAAAATCCATACTGCCGTCCCCCTCGGGTACACGATGGGGATCGGTTACCAGCATCCATCCCATTTCCTTGCAAAACCTGATGACACGCTCAGCTTCTTCCGGGTTCTTCTTCCCATCAATGCGTTGATAATAACTCACACATTCCACCCTTCGTTCGGACAGTTTCCTGCGCAAAAGTTCTTTAGCCTCATCAGACATGTCCGCGCAAATCCGGTCATTCCGTCCGGGGGCAAGACGCATCCATGAGGTTGCTTCTATATATTTCAATCCCAAAGCCGCCGTCATATCCACGGCCTCAAAAAACGTGAACTTATTGAAAGAATAGGTCTGTATACCGACTTTCCACCCTAAACGTTCAGCGTTAGGAACACCCGCAGACAATCTGCCATAACAGGTATATCCGAATACCGGCTGCTTTTCCTGTGCCCACCCCCCCAACGAACTACCAAAAGAAGAAACGGCCAGCACAATTCCCAAACATAATACTTTTAAATCCATATTTTCCCTTGTTTTTAACTTACCATACACACAAAAATCCTTTATGGGACAAATTTTATTGCTTTTCCTTCCGTAATCCCGGCCTCGTTAAAACTGTCTATGGCAAAATAATACGGTAAGTCTGCATTCAACACATTCAATGTAACCCCGGGATCACCATACACTATATAATGATGAAACAACTTGTCCGGCTGCACACCAAACCTGACATTATATCCTATAGCATCGGGCACCTCCGCCCACTCCAACCTTACCCTCCGGCGGTTATCCTTGTTTCTTTCCGCAGACATCACTTCCGTAGCTTGCGGTAGCGGCTTATCCATCAAGCCAAACACCCGAAAATCCGACACAGAAAAATTACGGGTTGGACAACCGACATTGGTCAAACGGACATAACGTGCCTGTTCAGGTTCCCTTAATTGAATATATTCATGGGGCGCATCCTTACGGTTGTGGCTTTTGTCTGCCAAGATGTCCCATTCCACTCCATCCGTTGATACTTCCAACAGGTAACGGTAGGCCAACGAACCGGACAAGCTTCCAGCTCGGGCACCTTGGTCGGCAAAATTGACTTGCACAGCATAAATCTCAGCTATCTTCCCTAAATCCACGGAAAGGAACTCCCCCTCGTCTGCCGTCTCCGCACTCCACCATGTACGTATGTCTTCATCTACCACACATTCCGAAGAATGGCCTTCTAAGGAAGAGGAAGTTTCCACTTGCTTTTTGTAGTTCAACAGCATCCATCCGGGAAACAGTTCTTGCGGAGACTTGACTTTCCTGTCGGGAAACAGAAACGGATAATCCACCCATGCCGTAGAAGCATATATTGTGCCGTCCGTGTCAAAAAACACCGGACAAAGTGAAATACGCCTTTCAAACATGTGGCGTTGGGATATGGTAGACGTACTTATGTTCCAATAATTGCCGAAACGATCCTGAAAGGTACTGCCATGCCCAAACCCACAAACAAAACCTTCGGGCTTGTAAGAAAAGGGATTATGGGGCTGCAACACAAAAGGTCCATCCGGATTGTCGGATACATAAACGCCATTACAATAACTCTTTACTTCCGTACCCGGCACGGCATACTGTAAATAGTATTTCCCATCGTGGTACGTCATCCACGCTCCTTCCATCCAACCGACATGCTTGTAGTTCGTATTGTGATCCCCGCCTACTTCCCAACCATACTTGTCCGCATGGCTATAAAACAGTTTCTTCGGTGCACTTACCGGCATAAATGTCTTCCGATCCAATTCCACGCTCATCATAGGAGTACCCGCCCCCGAACCGTAATACATAAAGACCTTATCCCGCACCTCATCGTAGAACAACATGGGATCAGCCACCACCATGGGAAATGAATCTGTTACAAGTTCCCATTTTCCGGACTTGGGTTCAGGTGTTTTGTAAATCCTGTCCGTAGCCAACGAAGCCGTAAAATAAAGTTCCCCATCCATTTCCATCACCGTAGGGGCATACTTCTCTACCGGGAGGTTTTCGGGAACAATCAAATCCCAATCCACAAGATTGACAGAATGGAAATAGCCTCCCGATTTGGACAAGAACAAATAATACTCACCCTTGAAATACACCATCGTAGGATCTGCCGCTTCCCTGTAAGTGGAATCTTTCAAAGAAAAACGATAACTCAAATCCACGGGGTTGCAAAGTGTGAGCCCATTTCCCAATTGAGCCTTGCACCCGCAAAGAAACAACAAGACACAACTCATGCTTAAGACACCCAAGCTTTTTGCCATGCAAAATATATGGTTCCACTTTTTCATTTAAAACACCAATAATCAAAATTAAACAATTCATGGGGCTTTTTCCCTTTACACACGAAATACAAATCGTGTATTCCCGTTACGCTTTTCACATCCGTAGCAAATTCTCCCCAATTCTCCCATTCTCCGGTATAAGGAATGCGCAACGTACCTATCACTTCTCCGTCGCGTCCGTCTATGCGTAATTCCATCTCACCACCGTGATAACGGCTGGAAGCGGCTGCCACAAACTTTTTTGGCCCGGTCTCACCGAAATCCACGTCGCGCACCTTGATGTAATCTCCGTCATGTATCCCGGTAATATATATTCCTCTCTCTGCCGAAACAGCAGAAGTCACCCCTTCCGACCACGCAATAGTCTCGGCTTCCGTACGGCGGTAAGGGTTCAATGTGCCCACACCCCGTTTCACGCCCTCACGCATCATGTGCAATTCCGGAATCGTCCCGTCGGAACCATAAGCAAACTCTTCCACACACACCGAACGGCAATAGCTGTGTCCGCCGGGCAAGGCATCATTATGATAAAAGAAATAGGAATGCCCCTTGAAATCCACAATACCCGGATGGTTGGTGTTACTTCCTTTCTCCGTCGGCATGACCACACCTTGTGCCGTCCATTTTCCTCCGGCGGACTTCGCCGTGGAATAATGGATGGATTCGGGAAATCCTGATGCATAAACCAAATAATAACGCCCCTGTCTCTTATAAATCCATGGTGCCTCCGTAAAGCCCCCTGAAAAAGACGAAGCGTCCTTCCGGTCGATGGCCTCGATTTCTCCATCCAACGACACCATGTCGTCTTTCAACCTGACTCGGTAACACACGCCATTTCCCCAATATAACCACGCCTGACCATCATCGTCCACAAACACGGACGGATCGAGATCGTCCCAACTGTGCTTGGCGTATGTCGTCATGTCGTTCGTCACCAACGCACGTCCCAAAGCATCTCTAAAAGGACCATAGGGAGTATCGCCAATGGCCACGCCAATGGACGAGCCGGGCTTGAACTTGTTCTGCGAAGAAATATACCAATAGAACTTGCCATTCCGCTCGATACACTGTGCCGCACTGGCATCTCCCGCCGACCAATCGAAAGCACTCGTACGGAGCACCGCACCGTGGTCGGTCCAGTTTACCATATCCGTAGTCGTATACAAACGATACTCCCGCATCAGGTAGGCATTCCGGGGAGCATCCTTTTCGTCACACCCCACATATAAATATAAGGTGTCCCGGTACACCATCGGTGCCGGGTCGGCCGTATAATGCGTCTGCACTATCGGATTTTGTGCAGACAAAGCCATAGAGAACCACCCCAAAGACAAGGCCAACAATTTTTTTCCAACTTCCATTTTCTTCATCATTTCATTGTATAAAGATTATTTTACCGCACCGTCGGCGTTTACTGCATACTTCTTTACCTCTTTTGGTTCCTCCGGATAAGGATTGACCATCAGAGATACTTCGTCAGCCGTTTTGGGAGGTTGCGTCACTCCGTCCTTCGTCTGCTCCACGTACGCCATGGAACCATCCGGCATATAGTAAAGATAGTCCACACAAACGCTCCTACGACCTGTGGCTCCGGCCTGATTGCCGATCACAAGCGAAGCATTATGGTAGAACAGATACCATTGCCCTTTAAACTCCACGATTCCGGGATGTATCGTGAAACTGTTTTCCGCCATGCCTGTCAAAGCACCACGGTAAGTCCACGTCCCACCGATAGATTCCGCCGTGGCATAGTGCATCATCTCACGCCCCTTTCCCATCGAAGCATAAGTCAGATAATATAAATCTCCCCGCTTATGCAACCAAGGACCTTCCACGTAATGAGGCAAATCAAGCACCTGTATCTCCCCGTCCAACTCCGTCATATTAGGTTTAAGTTTGACTAAAAAACACGTGCCGTTTCCCCAACTTAACCAAGGTGTTCCCTCATCATCAATAAAAACCGTAGGGTCGATGTCATTCCACCAACCTCTTTTCCCATTCGGTGTCATGGCATCTGTAATCAACGGCTTACCGATGGCATCCTTAAAAGGTCCGGTCGGAGTGTCGCCCACGGCCACACCTATTGCCTTACCGGGATAAGGATCGCCGGCCTGTGCTGTGGTATAATAATAGAACTTACCGCCTTTCTCCACCACTTGCGAAGCCCAAGCCTCGCCCACGGCCCACGAGAAATCTGTAGGCTTCAACACTGTCCCATGGTCGGTCCACGTCTTCATGTCTTTCGTGGAATAGCACAACCATTCCGTGATATTGAACATTTCTCCATCACGCGCCTCGTCGTGTCCCACGTAAAGGTATAGGGTTCCGTCATAGACCAACGGAGCCGGATCGGCCGTAAACTTATCTGTAATGATAGGATTGCCTTTCATCTCAAAAGTTTTTGCAGATGGCCTTTGCCCGTAGCCCCAAAGCGAAAGCATAAGGGCTCCACCTAAAATCAAACATCTCCTTGTATTCATCTCGTGATCTTCTTATTTTTTCATTCAACCTTCTATAACTTCTTCTATAAATTTCTTCCATCTCCTCACTGCTTGAACAACAAAGGGAGGAACTCATTCAGGCAACGTCTCCACGTCAGCCATTCATGATGTGTACCGGGAGAGGCATAATATACATGGTTTATACCGGCCTCTTTAAGTGATTGGCTCATACGCTCGCATCCCATACCCTCTTCCGTACCTTGTCCCAAGAAAAGTGTATGCACCTGCTTATTGAACTTATCAGCATCAGAAAAAACTCCACCATACACATCTGTTATATTTTGTCCCGGTGCCATCAGGATAGCTCCGCTAAAAGCCCCGATATGTGCGAACTGATCCAAATGGGTCAACGTGATTTGGAAAGTCTGGTGCCCTCCCCACGAAAGTCCGGCCATCGCACGATGGTCACGGTCTGTTTTTACACGAAACGTCTTCTCCACAAACGGTATAATGTCTCTCAACAGGATATTACCAAAAGAAGCACCGAACTCATCACGTGTCTCTCCTTTTTTTGTCCCGTGAATGTATCCGCAATCACCGTAATCCATTACCACAATCATAGGTTTGCATTTCCCGCTTGCTATCTGCCCGTCCAGAATATTGGCCATGTGCCCTTGTTCGTGCCACCCGCGTTCATCTTCACCCATACCATGTTGTAAATAAAGTACCGGATATTTACTTTTCGGTGAAGTCTCATATTCCGCCGGGGTATAGACAAAACAACGACGCACTTGCCCTTCCACTTCGGAATAGTACTGGCACTCACGCACCTGCCCATGGGCAATGGATTTGTTAAAAGTATAATATGCCGCCTCTTCTGGGGATTCCGGAACCTCTATTCCACTGGCCATACGTCCGCACCCGTAAAAACAATCGGAAGCCGGATCGGTTACCTGTACCCCATCTACAATGAAAAAGTAATAGTGGAAACCCACCACCAACGGGTCGGTCGTTACCGTCCACATCCCGGTGTTGTCTTTCGTCATAGGGTATTTCTTTCCACAGATATCTGCTTTCACGTCATGAGCCTCAGGAGCATACAAACGAAAGAGTGCCCGTCGTTGCTCGTCCACTTTCGGATATTCTGCCATCGGCACATTATAAATAGAACTTATCGCGGTTTGCGACCACGAGTTTTGCGTCCCACAAACGATAATGGTTCCCCAAACAAAGGCCCACACTATTCTCGAATTCCATTTTCCTCTTTTCATATCTCGTTCTTATTAGTTCATAACTTTTGATTTCCACATAACATATACGTTTCCCACCTTTTCAAACACTAATGTCTGACCGACGGTGCACCGAAATAACTCGGGTGTGCATTATCCGGGTTAAACACAAGCTGTTCCAATACGATTTCCGGATCGACCATATAAACCTTGAACGTATGTAATCCCGGCTTTTCCACTTCAAACTCCGCCACAATCCAACGCAGATTATCGAAGATTTCATTGCGGCAGAAACCATCCCCTTTGATCAGTTTCAGCGACTTGTTTCGCGGCGGAAGCGGTTTGAGTTTCGGAGAGTTTTTCAAATTCTTCGGGGTATATTCCCGGAATGTATCCACGAATCCCTGACGGGCATCCAATGTACGGACTATACCCCCATCCAAACCAAAAGCCAATCGCAACCCCCGTTCAGGCATCACATCCTGCGTGGGAAGGACACCGAGACAAACGGTCTGTGTCCCCGTCTTCGGGAAATACACTTGATATTCCAGACACGGAGCGTCTTCGAAAGAAGTAGCCGACGGTGCCGTGACCGGAGACAATCCCATACATCCCTCTCCACGTCCTAAATCGGGCAGGAAAGTCCACTTTGCATATCGTCCGGGGTGGCAGGCATTGAACTGCCATGCGGGAACGGAAAACTCATTTCCACAAGCATTCCCGAACCAATGTCCTTCCACTGGAACAGGCAGGTCAGCTTTCACGACACGAAGCCTTATCGGCACACGTTCCCTTTCCCTACAAATATAAAGTATACCTTCCGTCTCTCCAGCCTTCAGTTTCGTCCAATCTATACCGATCCAAATACGGGATTCAGTCTCCACCTTCCCTTTTCGGAGACTCACGTCCATCCAAGGTTCGTCTGTCTTGATCTTAAAATCGAATGTACCCGTTCCCCGATTGAAGATGTCGATGTAATACTTACGGTTCTCGAAATTATCAAAAACGGGGAGTTCCAATTCTCTTTCCGGTGATACCGTTTCGCAACCTTCCACAGCCACACCCATAGTGGGCTTTGACAAAGGCTTCACACGTACCACCTGCGGAACGGAATCTTTTTTAGGCATCGACCATTTGGTATATCCCAAATGAATGTCGCTCATCATCTTTTCCCATTTGCCTCCTGCCAACACCTTATTATAATAGGCGGTCATAGCTGTATCAACCGTATACAATTCCTCTACTCGCCGCGCATAATCGTTCGCCGTCACGCGTCCCTGCCGAGCATAAAGCCGGTTTTTTGCTGCGGCCAAATAGATTTCCGCCACTCCGGCCGAAGCTTTGACCGGATAAAGCACCAACTGATAGTAAGCATCCTTATATGCTTGAGGCATGAGTTGTCCCACCGAGTCGGCTTCGTGGGCTAACGTACACCACAAATCCGTCACGCGGTCGGCCTCGCAATGGTTTACCACACTGAATATATTCGTAGACTGCACTTCAGGTTTCCGCCACAGGTTATATTTGGAATAACGGGCCACCAACCCCGAAATTGCCTCCGCATGCACCTTCCCGAAATTTTGCTGCGCCCACCGCCGCAGGTAATCGTCTGTCTCATCGGCCTGTATCGCATCGGGATTCCAAGCATAACGCATAATAAAATCAATAGGCAATTCCTTGGGTTTCAGGTCTCCTACGTTCACAACCCACAAGTCATCTATTCCCGATTGGTAAGCCAAATTGAACTGTTCGCGCAATTTGGGTATGGTCGTGGTATTAATCCACCGGTCGTTCCACGGTCCACCGTTCATATCGACGTGGTAGTACAATCCCATCCCCCCCTTGCGCCGCTGTTCCTGCCAAGGTCCTACCCTACGGATATATCCCCAGTTGTTATCACAGAAAAGCAGCATCACGTCATCAGGCACCTTGAAACCTTTGTCATAATACCGTTGCACCTCTGTAAACACAGCCCAAAGTTGCGGTATTTCGACCGGGTCTTTTCCATGTACCCGTCCGAGTATTTCACGTTGTCCTTTAATGACATCCGACAATACAGCCATATTCTCCTCATCCGTGCCGCCTCCCATGGCTACATCTCCATCGCCACGCATCCCGATGGTCACGATACTCTCGTATTTACGACTTCGTTCCGCCCCTTCGATGAAGAAAGCATCTATACCCTCCTTATTCGTAGCATAATTCCAAGGACCAACCTCCTTCCGGCGTTTGGTATAATCTTTATGCGGACGCATCATCGGTTCATGATGCGAAGTACCCATCACGATACCCATGTCATCGGCCAACTGCCCGTTCGCCGGGTCATCCTCATAAAACGAACTGGCCCACATGGCCGGCCACATATAGTTGGCTTTCAACCGAAGCAACAGTTCGAACACGTGCGCATAAAAACGGCTGTTGAACCCACCGAACTTTTTGGAAGCCCATCCTCCAAGGCTCGGCCATTCATCGTTCAAGAAAATACCACGATATTTCACTTTGGGAGAATCTTGCACATAACGTCCCGGTTTCACATACAATGCCGCATGCCGTTGCGCCGGTACGTCGGCAAAATAATGCCACGGCGACACACCGATTTTTTCCGACAGGTCGTATATGCCGAAAATAGTACCACGCTTGTCGCTCCCTGCTATCACGAGATTTCCGTCTACCGTCTGTATCAAATAACTTTCCCATTTTCCTTCAATGGCCGACACGTCAAGCTTCCCTTGCTTCACCCATTCATCGATTTGCCTATTCCTGCCGATCGTTCCGGCTACCACCACTCCCCGTTCTGAGGACAAAGACAGACTGACATCAGCCGCCGTACCGGTCACTCTTCCGATATCCGTACCCAAATTACGAGCCGCAAGCCGTACTCCTTTATAATCCGCCGTATCCACACAGATCGTAGCAACCTGGCCATCGGCCGAAAGACTGAAAGCACCTACAGACGGCTTAAAAGAAATATAATCCACTTGCATAGCCCGTGCAAATATCATCCCCCCAATCAAGAAGAATGCACAGAGACACATTTTCACGATATTACTTTTCATAACCTAACCCTTTTGTTTCTTTGCAAAATTACGCTAAAAGCCCGTTTCTAAGTTCTTTGTATGTATCACACTTTTGCGATAAAGTAACAAAATCCTCTCATTTCTTCCATTTATGCAAAAAAATGCGCCGGGAATCACTTCCCAGCGCACTCCGCATTCTAAATCTAACTAACATTATATGAAAAGACTTATTCCTTTTACCATATATCGTCCCAAATATTCACATTGGTTTGAGTTCCTTGTTCATTATCCGAGGGGAGCTCACTTGCACCCGGAAGAGAATTAGCAACCAACAATATATGTCTATCGCCATCCAATTCTGTCACTTCCACAACGGGAGTTTGATATGCTTTTCTCATCTGATTTTGTTTTTATAAGGTTATTACTCATTTTATGACTACTTTCTTCACGCTTCCGTCCGACAGTTTCAGCAGGTTGACGCCCTTTGTCGGAGTTCCCAACTTGCGGCCTTGCAGGTCGTAGACGGTTTCCACGGTAACAGTCCCCTCAGAGGCAGTAGCATCCACATAGGTGGTCCCCTCGTTATCGAAACCGATAGATAGTGATTGGGCGTTCACACCAGCAGCAGTAGGCAAGGTGAGGTAAGCTGTAAAGGGAGTTACTTTCTGCTTGTCGGCTTCGGCCACGTTGTAGAAAGCCGTCACGTCATCCTGCGTCTGAAGCACGTAGCTTCCTTGTGGAGCTGTAATACCTGATCCGTACACACCGTTCAGGATGCCGTTCACCAACGATGCGGGGGTAGCCTCCACGGTCACGTCCTCTGCCTCAAACGTGCATTCGCCGTCACCAGCCAGCAATACGGGCTTGTTGGCGGTAACCGTTACCGTTTCCTCGCCTGTCACTACGTTGTTTTCGTCCACGCCGGTCAGGTTGTATGCCTTGCAGCTTTCGGGCACGGCCACTTCAAAAGGAGATACGAATGTGCCGAAATTAGGACCTACCGTCTTTTTCACTTCGGCCTTTCCTGCGGTGAAGGCATAGGGGGTACGGAAGGAGTATCCGCTCTCCAAATCCAGGTTGGCGCAGGCATAAGTGCCGTCTTCTCCCTTTACCAACACGTTCTTCTCGTTGGAGAGCTTGGAAGCATCGGACACGAGAAAGAGACAATTCGGATTGGCGGTCTCCAAAGCAATAGGAGTGAAATTGTTCAATCCGGTAGCATCAACAATCGAAGCACCAGATGCCGCCATCTCTTCCTTCATTCCTGTTGGCCACAAGCCAAATCCACCAATGGTATAATCAGCATTACTCAAAGCCGTTATGTCCGAAATGATAACATTGGTACCGGCATTAGCTTTCGCGCCCATCAAGTAAGCCTTCCCTGCACATTGAGCCTTGATGCCAGCGATGTCAATCACAGCATAATCCTTCCCCTCCACAGGAATGGGATAAATCGTCAACATGGCATCATCAGTACCTGTAACACCCTCATTGAAATGCTTGGCAGACATAAACCAGAAACGCAAATTGGAACAGCCGTCGCCCGGATAAACGCGGATTTCCTTATAACCGTCCAAATCGGCATAAAAGCCACAAGCCTGCACATTATTACAATTTCCATAAACCTCGGCTGTTTCTTTTCCCACATTCCATAATGGGGTAACAACACTTCCCGTTGCTGCGTCATAGAAAGGCACATCTTTCAGCACCACGTCATTTCCAGACACTGTCAACATACCTTTTTGCAGACAAATGCTACTGATGGTTACTTCCCCTTCTTTACTTTCGTCAAAGCCCAATTCAATGGCAGAGGCGTGGCAAAGCTCCTTGCGATATTTATCTTCTACAGTGGCACCTGCACGCGAAGTATACCAAGATTGCCCCCAACCATTACTTTGGAAAGTTGTTGCAGTCCATAAACCTGAGGTCGTTTCAATACATTCAACCTTAAAACTTGCAACATCCGACAAATCCACGTCATCCAAAAGCAATTTTATATTGGCTGCATCAGTTCCTCTCTTAGTTATCTTGCCTGTTTCCGCGTCTACTGTAAGGCCATTGGCAAAGTCTGCCAAATCCTGAGGGCGAATATACGCCTTGCCGTCCTCATCGAAGTCCAATGACAAAGGCGGCACCAAAGATACGGATTTGACAACCACGGAACCTGAATTACTATTGGTATTCAAACGAAATTCTTTCACTTGTGCCAACTTCTCTTTATCATATGCCGACAGGTCAACGACCAAACGTCCATCGGTTTCCCAAGCGGCCTTATAATTATAGCCAATTAAAGTTTCATTATTCTCCAATAACAAGTCCAGACGAAAACCGGGCTTACTATCATCTTCCGAATTGCCATCGGTCAAGTCTTCCGTTTCCAATACGACCAAGGCATAGCCAGAAAGGTCACCTGTCAAATCAGGAAACGAGATACGACCGTCATAGCTAAAAGTCCAAGTAAAAACATGTGTTTCCGAATCCCACTGGGCGTTTGCGCCGCTTGGTTCGACCAAACTCAAATCAGCGGTTTTCCTACTCGTAGCCCTTGCCGCGCTCCCCAGCCCTAAGACTACTAACATGAATAACAAAAATCTTCGTAACATTTCTCCATACTTTTAGTTTAACAAATTTACTGGAACAAAAATACGCAGGAATAAATCTTTTCTGTTTATTCCTGCGTAACGGATTTTTGCTATTTTGTAACAAATGTGCGAATATTACATTTCACATAGTTTTTTGTTACGTAAGAGACCATAGTTTATGGCAGTCCCTCAGTAACGTCCTCATCCTCTTCTCTTTCCGAATCTGTTTTTGTCTTGGCATTCTTACGGGCATATTCGGTAGGCGTCATGCCGAAATATCCTTTAAAGCACGTAGAGAATGTAGATACAGACCTGAAGCCCGTAGCGATAGCCACATCGGTAATATCGAAATTCTTACCGGCCAAAAGTTTAGCCGCCTGCGAAAGACGGATATTCCGAACGAAGTCGCGTGGAGTCAATCCTGTGGCATCTTTCAGCCTGCGGTGGAAATGAACCCGGCTGATACCTATTTTATCGGCAATGAACTCCACACTCAAATCCGGACTGGAAATATTCTCGTTAATCACCTTCATCACTCGTTCCATCATCTGGTCGTTCGGAGACACCAATTCTATTTTATCCATTTTCTCTTCCTGTAGGGCTACACCGTATTTGCCCTGTAATCTTCGTTTATTTTTCAATAAGTTCTCTGCGGTCTGCCGCAAAATATCGATATTAAAAGGCTTGGACATATAGGCATCAGCTCCTGTGGACAATCCTTCCAGACGGTCGGCATCTTCGCTTTTAGCCGTCAACAGAATCACAGGAATATGGTTCGTATTGAAACTCCCCTTGATTTTGCGGCAAAGCGTAATACCGTCCATGACCGGCATCATGACATCGCTCACGACCAAATCCACTTTCTCTACGTTCTGAACAATGTAATCCCAAGCTTCCTGTCCGTTACTGCATTCACTGACATGATATTCCCCGGCAAACTCACCATGCAGATAACGCCGTATCGTCGTCTCGTCCTCCACGACCAATATACGTCCGTGCTTACTTCCTCCTTTCTTTTCTTCCGGCAATTCGGCTACCGTCTCTGCCACATGCTCCGCCTCCAAGGGCGCGGAATAAACAGCTTGGGGCATCTTGTCATCCGAAATATCCTCCAGCAACTCCAACGCCTGAGGCATCTGCACGATGAAACGCGTACCCTGGCCTTCGGGATTGTTTTCTGCCCAAATACGCCCCTCATGCAGCTCTACCAACAATTTCGTCAGATTCAATCCGATACCGGTACCGACATAATCTCCGCCCCATTTGCCTGAATAGAAACGCTCGAACACCCGGCTCTTCTCCTGGTCGGGAATGCCCACACCACTGTCCGTCACCGAAAGCCTGAAATCCCGTTCACCGGGTATGTCACCGCTCACGTCTTTCAACTCGATGGTGACCACACCACCGTCGGGAGTGAACTTAAACGCATTCGAAAGCAGGTTCATCACCACCTTGTCAAAGTTTTGCGGATCTACACAAACGTCCATTCGTTCCATATCATGTACAAAGGTGAACGTAATGCCACGATTATGCGCCGTGGTCTCAAACAACTCATAGAGATTATTGACGAAACCTACCATCTCTACTTTATGATACTTCAATCGGAACTGTCCCTTTTCTATCTTACGCGCATCCATTAGTTGGTTGATCAACCGGAGAATACGCTGGGAATTCTGATATATGAGCGAATAACTGCGTTGATGCGTTTCGTCTTTGTCCGACTTCATCAACTTCATGAGCGGACTGAGAATAAGCGTCATCGGGGTACGTATTTCATGACTGATGTTCATAAAAAACTGAATACGCGCTTCATTCAGTTCTTCCACCTGACGATGCTTTTCAAGAATCCGTTTGGCCTTGAAATGTTCCTTGACTTGCAAAAGTACCACATAAAAGATAAAAAGAAGCAGCACGAAATAGACCATAACGGCCAGTGGGGACAAATACCATACGGGATGTACCATCACCGTCAGTTCCTTCACTTCGGACGACTCCCCGTATGCCTCGGCTTTCATACGTATGCGATAGGTTCCCGTTTCCATATTGATAAAGGATATACGGTTCTGCCCGTACTCCAACGCAATCCAATCGCCATTGTTGATACAGTAGTAATACGTCACACGCCGGTTGCTGAAACTCATCGTGGAAAGTTCTATGCTGAACGACTTGTCACGATGGGAAAGGTTCACCTCGTCCACCAGCGGAAGCCAACGGTCTATAATCGTGTAATGTCCCGAACGGTCACCTGCATGCACCGGCTTGCCGTTGACATAAAAATCCACCATGCGAAGTTCCACTTTCTCCATCCCCGCTTGCTTCCCCACATCCGACGGACGGAACAAAGTCAGTCCGTTGATACCACCGAAATACAGCATCCCGTCTTGAGAATAAGAAGCCTTTACGCTAAACTCGTTTCCTTGCAGTCCGTCTTCGATATGGTAATTGTCAAAGGTTCCTTTCTCCGGATTAAAGCAGGTCAGGCCATCGTCCGTGCTCACCCATATTTTCCCGTCGGAAGCGATTTCTACGCTACACGTGGAATTAATAGGCAACCCGTCTTCCACGGTATAAGTCTTCACGCTTTCGTTCGCGATGTCGAAACGCACAAGTCCTAATGTTGTGGCAGCCCAAAGCACTCCGTCGGCCATCCACTTTCATGTCGCGCACGCTGCTTTTAAGCATAAACCGCCCCCGTAAACGGATGTCTCCTCCTTTGGACAAAGTGAACACCTCCAACCCGTCGGCCGTACCCACATAAAGGAAATCACCATGTACCAACAGCGTCCTCACATAAAGGTTTCTCAAAATCTGATAAGGATAGACCACCGTATTATCGACCAACATCTTATATTGTGTCAACTCTCCCGTAAGCAAACTGTAACGGAACAGCCCGCTGCCCATCGTCCCTATCCATATATTCTTATAACCGTCTTCCACCATCGTGTAAGCATTCGGTATTTTATTTCCGTCCTTCACCCACGCGCCGAGGTTGACGCACTCTCCGGTATGTTTGTCCATCTTCGCCACACCCGACCACGAAGAACCCAGCCATAACGTTCCTTCCGAATCCTCCAACATGCTCATCACCGTGGAAGGCATCGTCTTCACCACACCCGGTTTGAAATGGACACTGCTGCTGCCATCATGAGCCAGATGATACACCCCGCAGTGGTCGGCCGCCAACCAAAGGTTGCCATGTCCGTCACCGGTGATGGCCGTCACACAATTCGTACCGATCGTGTTCTTCAGTACCGAGCGACGCCCCACGTATTCAAAACTGGTCGCCATGTCGGGCATCACCAATACGCCTTTCCAGTAGACTCCGACCCATGTATTCCCGTCGCTGTCCACAATGGCATCCTTCACGTTAGACGTAGCCAGGTTATATTCATACGTACGGATATTGCTCTGCGTAATACGTCCGGTGGCTTCATCATAGATTTTCAGCCCGTCACCGTCCGTAGATATCAATATCTGTCCTTCCAATCCGGGATTTATGGAAGCCATCACGTAACGGCGGCTTTCCGGAAAAACATCATAAAAACGATTTTCTTTTTCGGAATAACACAATAACCCGTCATGAGCCGTGGCCAAATAAAGATGTCCGGACGAACTCTGACAAAGTTCGATAGCCCCGGGATAGCTTGCCACCCGACGGAGTTTTCCACCCTTCGAACAATGTATCCCTCCGTCCGCATCTACAAACCAGACTCTCTTTTCACGGTCTTCAAATATCTGCAAAAGAGTGACCTTAGCCGGCGGAAAATCTCTCATTTCTTTCAGGAATTTCTTTCCATCCTTATCCTCACACAGGCGATAAAGTCCGTATCCGGCCGTACAGACATAAATAGAATCTCCGCTCAGTTTGGTCATCGAAATCACATGGGCATGGATGGTGTCGCCCCCGACTACGATAATAGGAACATCGGTAAACCGGTCCGTATCATAAGAGTACATCTGCACGCCGGACTCCATTCCGACAAGCACAGAACCGGGTTCTACTTCCAACGCACAACTTACCATGTCATGCCCCAAAGTTCCGGCTTCACCTTTTTTATGCCGATAAACGTTCATCTTCACACCGTCATAACGGTTTAAGCCGCTTTGCGTAGAAATCCACACATTTTTCCGGCTGTCTTCCATGATGGAACGGATACAGGTATTCGACAGTCCCTGATCTGAAGTAAAAGAGACTGGGGTTTGTGCTTTCATAAAGACTCCCGACAGTCCCAAAAGAAAGCTTAAAAGATTTTTTTTCCAATTCATAGATTTAGATATAAGCTTTAATTAAACAGTATTCTTCATTTGTACTTTCTGCATTGTGTTCCGGTCTTGAAAACGCTCTGCCATCGGTTTATCTCTTAAGAAGAGAGCAACCATTACACAAAGTTATAGGAAAAAAACTGATTTTAACTCCATTCCAAAAGATTTTTTTTCGCAGCATTTGAAAAAAAGAATTTTTTGTTATGCAATAACAATTCGTCTGGGGCTTCTTCAAACCTTATTATCAACTGTATATATCATCGGGTTGCTCTCTTCTTAAGAGATAAACTTCTATCTCCACTGACACTCAACGTCCAAACCTTTTTTCGCACCGTTCGTATCCCTTGCAAAACATCTCCTCCGACAACAACCGCATTTTACTCTGCGATACATGATTTTCCAAACGCATGAAGAGCCTTTCCGGAAACAGGAAATCTGTCTCCCTATACCTCCCCAGGATTTTTGCAAAAAGACCTTTCATCTTTCAGGTTACACGATAATCTCCTCATTACATTGGCATTATAAACTGAAAGATGCTTCAGGCATCCTTCAGCCACGCCTCATTTCGTTCGGCTAAGAATGAAAAATCGTTTGGCTGAAAACGAAAAATCATTCGGCTGAGATTGAAAAAACGTTTGGCTGAGAACTTTTCATCGTTTTCTGCCCTGAAAGAAAACTGAAGGATACCCCTCCATCCTTCATTCCGTAATAAATTATATTACAACCGATTACCCCATAACCTGAAAGATGAAAGGTCTTTTTGCAAAACTCCTGGGGAGGTGTGGGAAATGACGGATTCCCGACAAGTACACAAATTATAAATTTGTTCGACAATTTGCGAATATCAAACAAAATAGGTATCTTTGCCCTCAAACAGGCCAGGCACTATGTTTATAGAATTCGATAAAGACTACCTGCGTGAATTGTTCGAGCAAGGACGCACAAGCGACAAAAAGCACCGCTATCAGCCCGAGGTTATAAAAGGGTATCAAAAGGCAGTTGCGTCTCTTAAACGTGCCATCAATGTTGAAATGCTGTACCGCCTCAATTCGCTTAATTACGAAGTGTTGAAAGGAGACAAAAAAGGCATTTCATCGGTACGGATAAACCAACAATACCGACTTGAATTTACCGTTAGGGACGTAATGAACGAACAAATAATAACCGTGTGCCGATTGTTGGATATTAGCAACCATTACAAGTAATCGATATGGAAACAACAAAGAGAATCTATGCGCCGCACGAGTTGCAACCGTCCACGCCCATACATCCGGGCGAAATACTGAAAGACGAGTTAGAGGCACGAGGGCTTTCACAGCGGAAATTCGCCCAAACGATAGGCGTTTCATATTCCGTGTTTAACGAGGTTGTAAACGGCAAACGCCCCATAACCACCGAATATGCCTTGAAAATTGAGGCGGCAACGGGTATAAATGCCGAATTTTGGCGGGGGATGCAATCCGACTACGACATGCAGACAGCCCGGCACGATGGCAAGCTGTCCGCAATCTTGGAAAACATCCGCAAGGTTGCGGCGATGCTTTGACAAGCAAGCGAATAAAAGCCCGTCGGAAGGCCGTTTTCCGCTTGCGTGTCCCGTTTTTTTCTTATATCGAACTCACGTTACTTACAAACAGTCTTCGTTGACGTTCCTTTCCGGCTCTTTACACTCACGATGTAAAGCCCCTGGGGCATACGGTACATATCCCAAACATAGCTTCCATCGGCCGGACCATCGCTATGAACCAAACGGCCATCATGACGGTAAATACCCACTGTAAACTTCTCGTCTGGCCATTCCACCTTCAGTTTTCCGCTTCCACGTTCGAAGAAAATCCGGCAAGCCTCATCATACTGTACGTTTCCGTCCACAGACTCCGGTTCTGAATCCATATTTTTCTTTATCCGTACCACCGTCAGACCGCCACACACGCCTACCTCATCCGAATGAGACACAAGGCGTAAAGCCAGCAACTCATCATACGGCGAGGAACCTACCCCCTCTACCGTAAAACTCTTTGCAGTCTCGCCGGGAAGAAAAACCATTTCGTCTGTCGAAAGGATGAAGTCTTCTCCGGCCCGCGCTTCTCCGGCCACAGGCTGCAAAGCCAAACGTAGTTCTTCCCGACAAGCATGTGAAAGCCTCACAGTGAAGGACATTTCTGCTCTCCTTTCGAGGCATGAGGCATATGCGTTAAAACCGGCTTGTACTGCGAAAGGGTCATTCCTCTCTTCCGGCCCCGTCGGAACCGCCCCATACACCGAATATGCCCCCAAATCCACTCCGCCATAACCGTATCCTTTAGCCCGGCTACCCTCTCTCAGCGTGAAATTCTCTTGTCCGTAGGTCGTCGAGACAAATCCGGGGGACGTCTCCAGATTGCCTTCTCCACCGAGACGTGTCTGAAACGCGCGTAACGACATTTCCCCACCGCATAATTTCAACGATTTCGTCTTTCCTGGTGTATATACCAAATTGTCGAGAAACACATGAGGACCGGAATCGTATGCGGAATCGGAAAGCTCGACGTTATACCCCGAACAATCATACACGATGTTGTTGCGCAACCAGTCGCGCCGGGACTTATGAATGAAGAAACCCGTCTTGCAACGGAATGCCACATTATTCGTCCATTGTGCATCGGCCGTCCACCCCGTTTCGTAACGTGCGGTCTGATAAGCAATCCCTTCCAGATTGGCTCCTATATTTTCCGATACCATGTTTTCCGTACACCGCGACTCATTGAATATAAAATCCCGGCAGGCATGCGCCCTGTTCCGGAGCAATATGTTGCGGCTTCCGTCGCGATCGAGCCAAATGCAGGTAGGCACCTCCGTAAAATAATTGAAGGCAACGGCATTGTTCCCGTCCGACATATCCTGCACGTCGATGCACCGTGTGAAAAGGCTCTCTCCGCCCCACGAGCGTTTCTTGCCACTGAAACGCGTAAAAGAGTTCCGAGCCACCAGATTGCCGTTACATTGCTGTCCGTTAATGGATACCCCGTCCCCGATGATGTCTTCAAACACATTGTCCACCACCGCATTTCCACGAGCGTTCCCCATCCAAATCACAGAATTGGCATTCCATGCGGCCACCTCCGGATGCCCCAACCGTTCAAACCGGCAACGGGACACTACACACCCCTCGCTCCCGTTCATCGATACGGCACACTTGGCATACTTGAAATCCCGGAACGTGAAGCCACCGATCCAAACGTACTTCAATCCGGAAAGGTCGAACACTGCACTATAATCCCCTGGCAACACGTCGGGATGCCGCACTACCACCTCGCCCGTTCCCGGCAGAGGGCAAAATACGACAAAACGGCCTTCGCTACCGGAATGCCCGGGTTTCAGGCCGTCCGCCACATACAAACCGCCGGTCACATACACGGTATCACCGGCCTCGGCGAGGGTAGCCGCCGCTTGTATGTCCTTAAAGGGCCGGACGTGCGTCCCATCGCCTCCATCCCCAGCAGCGGCAGAAACGTAATAACCTTTGCCCTGTCCCTCCAACGCATGCAGCATGAAGGCCGAGAAGCATAAAAGGACTGGTTTCATCAGATTCAAACTTTTCATAATTCCTGTCTTATCAATTATTCCCCAACCCAAAGAAAAAGGGAGGCTTCCTCATACCGGCCGCCTCCCTCTTGTCTGAGTGAAAATTAAATATAAAGCTTATCTAATACCTATCATTTCACGATTACCTTCTTCACGTCGGTCGTTCCGTCTGCACGGTGGATCTTCACTAAGTTCACACCCTTCATCGGACGTTCGAGCTTCATACCGTCTACGGTGTAATACTCGTAAGACACGGCCTCAGCCACTTTCACGTCGTCAATGTTATCTGCATACGCCTTAGCATAATCATAGCCCTCCAACGGAGCCTTGAAGAAGAGACGTGCGTCATCTGCCATGGTCTGCGTATCCCAATTGCCTTGGTCGCCCGCTTCCGGACCAGCATCATACCAGTTTCCGCTCTCATCCTTGAGGCAGAAGTTCTTACCGGAAACATACTTTTCAGCTATACCAATGGTCAACTCCGTACCTTCCTTCACCGTAATGTCCGGAATGACGGTCGGGAATCCGCCCCATTTCCCATCGTACTGGATATCACCACCTACAAACATCACGCGAATAGTGTCGTTCGGTGCATCAGAAGTCACCGCCCAAATATACTTGTCGGGCACACCCGTCTCATCGTTTACGGCATTGAAATAAGCGTTGGCGTTCTTGAAAGTACGAGTATCAAACAGCACATCGTATATACCTACTGGCAGTCCGGTCAGGGTCTGGCAGATCTTGTACTCCATCTTCAAACCATGCAGACGGTTGTCAGCCACGGCCTTGTCCTCAGTGGCATTCCAAGAGCCATCCACAGTCACCGTCACTTTACCTTCAACTACATCCCAACCCGGTGTGTTCTCACTATCTACGCTATCGCCATCTACAGTGATGTAAGAATAGAAGTTCGGGTTCTTCACGAAACCTGTCAGGTCGACACCGGAAGCCAAAACCTTATAGCCCGTGGCCGTAGTCTCATCCGTTTCCGTCTCGCTGTACAACGTATCCTTCATCTCGTCAGCAATCTTACCTGTTTCGCCCAATATCTTATAAAGGGTCTGCCTGCTATGGTAAGCCAAGCTGGCAGCCAAATCATCATCGTCGTCCAAAGCATTCTGCGCGTCCGTAATCAGGCTTGCCGGCTCGGCACCCAACCTTTCTGCCGTAGTAGCAAACTTCGTAAGACGGTAGGTCAGGGCATCCACACAAGACTGGATGTTGCCCACCTTGGCAGCTATGTCTTCCAATTTCTCTATAGCCTCGGACAAAGCTTCATCTTCCAGATCCAAGGAAGACACGCCGTCATATTCTTTCAACAGGTTTTCACCCTCAATATATTCATCAGCCATCACATATTTGGAAGCCGGGTCTATCTTGGCCATGTTGTCGCGCAAAGTCTGCATGTCTACATCATACGAATCCACATTAGCTTGGCGTGCCAACATCTTACCACACAAGTCATACAACTTCGCATTCATTTCCTCTATGGCAGACGGGCTGTTGAACGTACCATTCTTGGCTGCTTCCAAAGCCTCGGACAACGCGGTCTTGGTCGTACCGTTGTAGATTTCATTCTCCACAGCCGCAGCCACTACGGTCGCACTGTCTATGGCAGTTGCCAACAGAGCCTTATAATAGGCCGCATCGGAAGGTTTGGAAACCAATTCCACAGCTCCCAAAAGGAATTCGTGGAAACCACCCTCGCTCAGGCAAGAGAACTTCAACATGTAATAACCCTCTTCTGCCACCGTGAACTCCGTAGTGGAAAGGGCTGTGCCCGTCACTGGAACATTTTGAGCACCCTCCACGCTCGGCTTGGCTTCCACACCGTTGAACCGGGCTACCACCTCACCTTCTGCATCCGGATTGTTCAAATCAATCTTTTCGAGAGAGAAGTCATATTTCGGGAACGTACCATCGGCAAAACCTTTCCATGCCGCCATACGGAACGAGACCTGATATTTACGCGGCGTCAAATGGAGAGCCACACCCGGATCCATTTCCGGATCCAAAGTCCCGTCGGGCATCACATAGTCTTTCACTTGTTCGCCATAAGTAGCCGTACCTACCGTACCGCCAGTAGCACGCCAATAAAGTCCCATACCATTAAAATCACCGGTATAAGGACCCTGCAAACGGCATCCTCCACCACCGATGTTACCACCCCAGTTATAATTCCAGACCTCACCGGTTTCCGTCACACCATACTGGTGGATGGTTCCATTATCATTCGACAACCACCCTTTCGGGAAAGTACCGTTGGCATACGTGGCAAAGTCTTTCGCGGCAGAATAAATCACTTCACTCGTACCTGGGTTCAAATCCGGTCCTACGGAGAAATTTATGGTTTGTGACTGTAAAGCCTCAAAACCACTCACTGCATTAGTCACATTAGACACTACCAACTGGTATTCGCCATTCTCCAATGTCCCTACCGATACGACCAAAGTATTCGGGTCGTCCTCAGACACCACAGTGGAGCTATACAAATCAGCTACTTGCACACCATTCTGCATCAATAAAACGGATGCAATTTCCGTAGAAACGGCACGATCGTAGTTCACCTGCACCTCATTGAACGTGGCCGGATCCAACTCGAAGCTATGGTCTTCAGGTACGGAAGACAAGAAATTCGGACCATCCATCAAATAAGACATTTCTTCGATAGTCTCATCATAGTAAATGGCTTCACTCGTGAACGGGAGCACTTTCATCTCGCTCTCTACGTCCATGCTCGGACGCTGGTCGGTAGTGTAAATGAGCGGGCATTCCGCATCTGGTGTGAAACTAACGTGGATATTGGCCCTCTCATCCTCATCTATTTCATTCGCCATGAAGATATACATGTAGCCGTCCTGCTTCAACTCAACGCTGGCCACTTCCATCTCCTGATCACCATTCATCACTTTCACATACGAATTGGACAACAAGTGCACACCGATAGGGTCAGTGCTGGCGGAAGCCAACTGGGCGGCATTCGTGGGATAGCCGAAATCCACCCTGATAGCATCATAATTATACGTGCAGCCTGCCATCGTGGCTTCTTCAATCTTAATATCATCCAGAAGATAACGACCAGGATTGTACATGTTGATGGTCAGGAAATACGTATTAGGAAATGACGTATCATCGCCCTTCCACCAAATCGTGTCGTTCTTCGACGGGTCATTCGGATCATTCACGATGATGTCTTTGATGTTATCGTCGAACTGGTCGAAGAACTTATCCTGCACGGCCTTTCCGGAATTGTAAGCCACGAACGACAAACGGCGCCAATCTCCCGTCATGATACCGTCTTTCCAATCATAATAGTACTGCGTGCCACTCTGCGACATCAATGGTGCCTCAAGATTTTCACGTCCGATAGAAAGGCTGGATTTGATGGCCGTATTGATAGGATCGCCCCCGTCGGCCATCGTAAAGGTTTTGTTGGCCTTCACCCAAAACGACACACGATAGGATTTGCCCTCCTCAATGGGCAAATAGCGCAACTTCAAACCACGGAACCATTGCGACCCCTGTACCGTATTGGAATTGTTCGCCTCCAAGGCATACGTACCAGAATAAGCCTCTTCGCATTTCTCATTCCACACATCCCCCGGCTGGAGATTGATATGGTCACCGTAGAAGTCTGCAAATTGTGCAGAGTCTTTGTGATGGTAGAATTGGTCACCATCCTCAAAACCTAACGTTGCAATAACCTGAGCCTGGGCTGTCAAACCAAGTCCTGCAAGGCCGAGCAACATCAAAAAGTTTTTCTTCCTCATAAACTTCAATTTAAGATTAATACTAAAATTACTATATCTCTTTCTCTTCTATTCTTGTTGGATTTGAGATTCCGGCAGCTAAATTAGCCTTTGCCGGAATCTTTTCCAAAATATTTTGTATCATATACTTTCGTATTTGTAACATCTTTCAATCAGCATTGATTTACAACACATTATAGCATCACTCCAAAGGCAAATACCAATTACTCCGATCTGAAAGGCGACCATAAAGTTCTGTATTGAAACTATCTTTCCCAGCGCGTCCGGCTATCTTCCGTGCCAAAAAGTCCGTGTCATCACGCCGGAGTGCTATACGCTGCAAGTCACCAAACCGCTGCCCCAAAAAACTCTGCTCCAAAGCCATCTCATCGCAAATCTTATCCTCCACAAAGAGTATGGAGTCTTCATGAGTGGCCAATCCTTCAGGAATGACATAAAGCGTATCGGCATAAGATTCACCACAGCCATAAGAATGAATTCCCTCCGTATTTACTGTTGTCGTAGAAGTGGACGACATATCCTGTGTAATGAAATTGTAAGGACTCCACGTCAACAAATTACCTGCGCGCTTTTGTTCATCGGCACTGACATACTTGGACACAGTCCCGTCACTCAAGCCATACTTCAAAATAGCAAAAGCCGATTCGGGCAGCCCCGCACGGTTGTAAGCCTCGGCCATACGAAGATAGATGGACGAAAGCCGGTAAAGAGGGATTTCCGACAAGAAAGACGAGTTGGATGTCACAGGAAAACGGACTACCGTCTGAAAATCTTCCGAATAATCATCGCGACTTGCCGTGTACGTCGTCCTGACATTTGAACACAAACGCAAATCCCCCCTTTCCCGACTGTCATTATAAATCGTGTTCTCTCCCGGAGATATCGTATCACGTAAATTTGTAGTCGGATCCGTATACACCATCACGTAACGCTGCGCTTGTGACAGTTCCAACAACGACTGTGAAGAAGTCATCTCAAAATAATAACGGTTGTCCTCCGTAGAATTAAGGACATCTCCCAATCGGCTTACCACTCCATCATATTCACTGGTTTCCATCCGTATCCCAGCCAAATCGGTAGTACTTGAATAACTCGACGAATGGCTCTTGAATTCGTAATTCCCCCAATAGGCTTCCATGTTTCCAGCCGGAGCCAAAGGTTTGTCGGGATGCGTCAGATAGTCATGATAGTATTGTGCAGCCTCCCGGTAACGCCCTGCCCAAAGGCAAAGGTCGCCCAACAAGGCACGCACGGGGATGAAATAACGGTCGTTCCCGGCTAAGGGAAAATCAGTTTCCACATAAGGTTCCAAATCCGGAATGAAGTATTCGCAAACCTGTTTCACGTCATAAAACGGATAACGTGAAGGATCCGCTTCCACCTCCGTCATCAACGGTCGCGTAAAGAAAGGCACCTTGCCATAATAAATGGCCAACTGCAAATAAGTCCATGCACGGAAAGCTTTCACTGCGGCATACTCCCGGATGAACACTTTCTCACCACGCAAAGCAAGCATCGTATCGGCATGGGCAATATAATAATTACAGTTTTGAATGACGGCATAATAATCCTCCGGCGCATTATAACGGTTCTCCACAGTTGCCGTGAAGTCTGCCAGTTCTTTCAGGTCGGTCGTGGCAGCTTCTGTCGCGGATGAAAGTTCCCCTCTCATTTCACCGAGGATAATCGTACGGTCGGCCACCACTTGCATTTTGTTCATAATGCCCAAAAGGGAAAACACCGTATCGTTAGGTGAATTCAGTTGGGGATTGAAGTCCACCAAACTTGAATCCGTATCCACACAGGAGGTAAAGGCTGCACCGGCACCAAAAGCCAATGCCAATACCATAGAAAATATCTTGTTCTTTTTCATGATTCGTTTCATTTGAATGTTACAAGTTAATCTTTACGCCCAATGAGAAATTACGTCCTTGGGCCAACAAACCGCGATCAATACCTCTGGACAACACGCTGTTGTCTGCACTGAACTCCGGATCTGCTCCCAAATACTTCGTGAACGTAAGCAGGTTATTGGCAGCTCCACACACCGTAATACCTTGCAAATAAGTTGTATGGATAGGAAAGTAATAGCTCAACGTGACATTCTTCAGACGAAGGTAGGAACCATCCTCAATCCAACGGTCGGAGAAGCGGCTGTTGCCCGGTGTGTCCAAATAATAGGTACGGGGAATATCTGTTTCCTGTCCTTCATGTGTCCAACGGGACAACATGGCGGTAGTCTGGTTGTGGAAACGTGACCCGCTCTCCAATAAACGGCGTTGATAGTTATACACGTCGTTACCCAAAGAATAATTAAAGACAACGTCCAATGAAAGGTTCTTCCAACGCACGTTAGTGAAAATATTCCCGTAAAGGTCGGGATTGGGATCACCGATAACCTGCATGTCTTTTTCGTTAATTATATGGTTACCATCCTCGTCAACGAACTTCATGTCTCCTGCCCTGAAATAGGTCTTCGCCCCAGTTTCGTCAATCTGGTATAAAGCTGCGGCATCAGCCTCTTCCGTTGTGGAAAAAACCCCGTCTGTCTTGTAACCATAGAACACGCCGGCAGCCGTACCTACCTGTGAAAGCACATTGCCTCCGTAAAGTTCCGTAATAAACGAACCATTCGGCAAGGAAGTCAGCTCGTTCTTATAATGTCCTGCACTGGCTCCCAAACTCCACTTCCAGTCTTTCAAATCGATGACCCTGGCAGACAGGCTCACGTCGAAACCTTGGTTCTTCATCTCACCGCTGTTCTTCCAATTGGTCTTCAAACCGCTGACATACGACAACGCGCTCAAGCTAAGCAAATTGGATGTCTTTCCATAAAAATAATTGAAGTTCACGCCCAAACGGTTGTCCAAAAGGGACAAATCCAAACCTGCCGTCCAACGTGCCGTAGTCTCCCATTGCAATTGCGTGTTACCGATATTGGCCATAGACAAGCCTGTAGACGTATTCCACATCTTCTGTCCCACAAAATACGTACGCGATGCCTGGCTTTCAAGGTCGTCGTTACCCACAAGGTCGAAACCCACATTCAGCCGCAAATAATTCAGGGCACGTGTACGGGGCATCCACGACTCATTGGTCAACACCCATGCAGCCTGCACTGACGGGAAGAATCCCCAAGCATAATTTCCGATTTTCACCCCGTCGGCAGCATCCACTCCGAACTTGGAGCTACCGGCCATACTGAGCGCTGCCGAAACATAGTAACGCTCACGCCAGTTGTAATCGGCCGAAAGGTAATAAGTCATGTCCACCACTTCTTCTTCCGTACCGTCCGTAGATTTGTAGAGCAAGTTATTCGACATGTTAGGGGTCTTGTCGTTTCCACTATTGTACCCCACTTGGGAATTCAGTTGGTAACTCGTACGCTGATAGCGCAAGCCTCCACGCAAGCCAAGCCAATGTGCCTTGAAACGGCGGGCATAATCGAAATAAGAGTCACTCATGATGACCGTTTCGCGTGCGGCCAAAGCAGAAGCACGGTTCTGCAAGGCTTCACCCACACCTTCCACATCAAAGTCCGGAACACCGTTCATCGGCAAATAGGCATTCTCGTCCGTATTCACCAATTGGAATGCGAAATGCTCTGAAATGCTCCAATAGCGGTTGATATTCCATTTCGGAGTCACGGCTAATGTGATAAGACGATTACCGAAATAATTTTTGTTGTCACCGTCTCCGTTTTCCAGAATAAACAGAGGGTTGGCCAACGAGTTCAAATAAGGCTTGGTCACCAACACATCTGAAAGGTAATCATCAGCATCGGCTAAATAAGAAGAAATGTTCCCATTCGTGTCAAACGCATACGGACTGAGGAAAGGCGACTTGATCAGGCTCAGGAACCCCGGTGAAGAAATCACGCCGTCATCCAATGTGGCCGGTGCCCCGTCATCACGCATGTCGCGCGTCACATCGCTATAAGCTGCATCGAAACGTACTGTGAGGTTTTTCGCCAACACGATGTCAGAGTTCAGACGCAGATTGAAACGCGAAAAAGAATTGTTCTTCAGTGTGGCATCAGCCGCAGCATACCCTACCGACAGATTATAGTTGGCCACGTCATCCCCACCCTGCACGTTGATGCTATAGTTCTGGGTGAAGGCTTCCTCGTACACATGTTTCTGCCAGTCCGTATTGTTATGGTACACATCATAGTAGTAGTAATTCGGATTCGTCTGCAAAAACTTGAAACTGTTATTGGTCGTACCCGTCGTTCCAATCAGTTCGGAAGCGTAGATACGATACTGTTCCCCATCCATCATATCCATCGACTTGGGCAATAATTCATAGCTTCCACCGATAGAAACATCGATTTTCGTGGCCATGCTCTTATTACGCTTGGTTTCGATGAGAATCACCCCATTCGCACCTTTCGCACCATAAATAGCCGTCCCGTTCTTCAAAACACTGATTTTCTCAATATCCTCCACCATGATATTCGCAAGGAGGTTGTTGAAGAAACCGTCATGGACGGAAGGAGCCGAAAGCCTCATATCAGTGATGACCCCGTCAATGACAACCAACGGCTGCGCGTTCGTATTGAGCGAGTTCAAGCCGTTCATGAACATGGCCACGCCCATGCCTGGCACACCACTACGCGTAATGGAATGTATATCAGCTCCCAACTTGTTCTGAATCTGACCGTCAATGCTGATTTCATTCGTGTTATAATCCACAGCCACCGTCCTTTCACTCGTAGCTGCCCCAGAAGCCGTATAGACCGGATTGAAAGTATCGCTGAAAATATAGGCATCCACCGAACCTTTCCCTTTGCCGAGCGGCACTTGAAGGGAGTTGTAACCGTCTCCGCGCATCCACAAGGAAGTAACATATTCCGGAACCCGGATTACATAATCCCCCTTCTCGTCGGTCATAGCCGCATAACGTGCGTCATTGAAAGCAGAGACGCTGATACCGGCTGTCGGCTGCTTTGTGGCATTATCATAGACACGTCCTTTAATTTCGCGCATCGGAACTTCCGGCAACATGGGTTTTACCATCTTTGCAGAATCCCGTACCGTAGCCTGGGCAGATTCCTGATCCACCTCTTGAGCCACCGCCGGAGCTGCCACGGCGGCCATCAGGCAAAATGTTGATAAAATATGTTTCATGGCACTATTCTTCTTCTCTATTGGGTTTGAAATATAAACAATCAAGATACATCTCGCGGTTATACCGTCCGGACTCCATACGGCTGATACTGCATTCCAACGTCAAGTGGACTTTGGCATCGGGTTGGCCATAACTGCATACCGGAATAGTGAACGTACCTATTTTCACCGTGTCTACCCGATAAGGGTCGTTCTGCACTTCGTCTTCAAAATCGTAAGTCTGTTCCACGCCGTCTACCGTCTCGTAACCAATGGAAGCCTTAAATTTACATGGACGGAAATTACGGTCACTGGCATTATACACTGTACGAGGCAACACAACCGCACAAACATCATACGTACCGGACAACACAGAGGGTATTTGGAACTCCATAGTCCAATTGGATGAATTCGTACGGGGCGAAATCACCAAATAGCCATCGGAAATACTGTCGGCTACCGAGCTTCGTGACGCATAAGTACAATCTTCGTAATCTGTCATCATGCTCTCATACTCGGCTTCGGTCTTTACCGGGTAGAAATATATGTCTTCTGGCTTGAACGGCCATTCGTACAAATTATAAATAGCTCCATTGCTACAAGCCATCGTGTCACGCACGAAATCGGAAGAAAAGATACCCCCGGAAGCCAACGGATTATAGTAGACATGCCTCCGCTCCTCGTCATACTTGCTATATGCAATGGAACATACGGAATCTTCCATGTGCACGCAACCATATTTGCGGTTATACACCAAATCCCGGATAACGGCCTGATGGGCATACAAACGCTGCAAAGAATCCGCCTGATTCACGCTGCCGTAATTGAAATAAGACAGCGCCTCGTTGTAAACCTTATCCCACACCCGATTTTCGGGTACCAACATAATAAAACTACTGTCTTCCTCGTTTATGCGGTCAAACCAGCCAAACAATATGTTCGTAGTACGCATCACAGAATCGGAATAGACGATGTTACCATCTACAATACCGCTTTGTATACTGGCATTTTCATCCAACTCCAATTTCTCATAACCTTTGAAGAAAGAACCTACACCAGAATACCCCGACAAAGTAGTCAAAGCTTCATATATATTATATAAGTAGGGGACTCCACCTGAAAGCACGTGCAAGACTCCATTCTTCGCTGCTCCATTAACTCTTCCCGAAGCATACGACACACCTTGGAAAGATCCCGGAACTGCATCAAGGTATTTGTTATTGAGCATAAGGACCTGCTTTTCGTCCGTGCTGTTGGTTATGAAATGCGCAATATGATTCTGCACAAAGTGCTGCCCGCACATAGAATCGCCCGACACAGTCTGGCATTCCGCCAACAAAGAGTCCACATTAAATTGCCCGTCTTTGGGAGCCCAAACAGTAAAAGTCTGGTCGCTGGCCAACAAATCTGCGTACGTCACTTTTGTCGGCTTATTATTGCTAAACACATGCGTGGCGCGAAGCACCTTGAGAAAATCACCCAAATCCCCCTGTTCCTCCATCACTTGAAGAAGGGACTTGTCGGACACAGGGCGGCTTTCATTACCATAATGCTCGTCCCACGTATCGGTACACGCCACAGCCGCCAAGGCCATTGCCGCTACCGCAAAGATCTGTATTTTATTATTTGTTTTCATATACCTGTTTTTTATATTTACCCTATATCACCTCACATTAATGGGTGTCCTCGGCTTCCACCCCGGCATAGATGCTCTTCGGCACAATCTCGAAATAATTGATAGGCAACTCGGCCTGTGGGTTATCCACAACCAATTTAATCCGTATATAGTAATCCTTTTCCGGACTCATATTCTCCGTAGTCAAAATCTTACGCAATTTCATCGGCTGCGCCCTCAGGATGTTGGCTCCGCCTTGCGCCCAAGAATCCATATCTTTCATGTAACCACGGTTGCGCATAGCCTTGTCGATGGCACGATTACCTTCCTCGTCGCCCGGAGTGTCTGCCACCCATCCAATCAAGGGATCGATAGGCCAAAGTGTAAAGTCGATGGGCAATCCCATAGGTAACAAGCCATCCGGATCCGTACCAAAATATACCTGTACCTTTCCACGCATATCACCCCAACCATAGGCAAAACGCACCTCATAAGTTCCCTCTTTGGGTACCGGAAGCAACTTGAACGTCACGTCGAATTGCCCCACCATGTCGATACAATCCGCATAAGTCACCATCCATACGTCACGCTTACGTAAAGTCATGGTCGGGGTCTTGCCATGGAAATCCCAACCTTCGACCATCTTAAATCCTGTGGCACGTTCCGTATTTCCACGCGCCCCGCAATTCATAAACTCCGGAGAAAGCGTGGCCGCCATAATACGGATACGGTCATTGAAAACTACATCGCGCGTCTCCTGATTATAATCCAAAACTTGGTCGACATAATGGTATATACCATTCAAAGCTTGTTGATCCACGTCACCGATTTCTGAAGGAGAAAGTACTTTAGTACCCCGAACCGTATAGCGTGGCCCCACTCCCTTACGGTTGATAAAAAGCCCATCGGACGGTGTGCTCATCTTCATGATAGTACCTTTCAACATCGTGGCATACCAGTCTGTGCAATCAATCAAATCCGTCTTGGCGCATATATTTTTGATGTCACCCGACACGGTCCAATCGTTATAAGCCCCGTAATATGGCAACAAATGATAAGAAATGAAGCGGTTCAAGGGATTCTTACGGTTCGTCCAATCGTCGTCATACAATCCTGCATCTTTAGGAAACATTTGGTCATACACCTGCTTGGCATGTGCTTTCAAATCATCCAAATCGTGTATTCCGTTGGCTGCATAGACTTCGTCAGTCTCCACGAATGCCGTATAACGCTTCATCCGCGTACCGACATAACGCATAGCATATTGCGAACCTCCAGTATAGATGATTATATCCTGATTCACAGAATCTTCACTACAGAAATAAGTAGGGTCGATATACTGCTTCAACGAATCACACAAACCCGTCAACACAAGTGCTTCGTTGAAAATGGAGATGGTGGAATCTTCCGCCAACAAATCCGGCAACAGGAACGACTGGGGCACGATTACGCGGTCAAGCGTATGCACCACACCGTTTTCCACAGAATCGTCCCGTACAATCAAACGTGCACTCTTGTTGATGTAATAAATCACATTATTGTTGTTCAAGGCATCCGAATCACAAGAAAACGTCAGATAGCGTTCATTCATGTTTGCCGTCGGAATATTCCCGTCTATCAAGTCCGTAGTGAAATAGGCTTGGTTGATAATATGGTTCCATGACAAGGTATCACATTGTTCCTTTGTAAGTTGGTCCACACTTTGAATACCCAATTCATGAAGATATCGCTCCACGGCCTTATTATTCGGAGCCAAACAAGTATAGCTCCCGTAGGCTGCCATCATGCCATACATACCAGAACGTTGGAGAATGGCTATGAAGTCGCTGAATTCACCGGAACGGTTCTGAAGATAGTCAGTCACCATCTCTCCCGTAAACGTATAATAGTTCTCTGGCAAAGGTTCATCGGAACAAGAAACCGTAAAAGCCGGAATGGCGCAAAATGCCAACACGAACCGTATCAATATTTTATCTATCTTTTTCATAATTCTTATTCAGTTGTGTTTATATTATCATTCTTATAAGCCGGATTCTGTACCAAATAAGGATTGGCCTTCAGTTCATTTTCATGGTACGGGTAATAAAGGGCATCTTCTGCGGAAAGACGGATACGGAGCGCAGCCGTGTTCTCGCTGAACTTCTGCATAACCTTATCCAACATGCGGGTGTTGGAACCTTCACGGCGGCAAAGGCGTACCAAATCAAACCACCGCTTGCCTTCGAACATCAATTCACGCTGACGCTCCTCCAACACAAGATTCTCCATGCCCAAGCGCGACGTGCCATAATCCTCAAAAACCAACGTGTCCGTAGTCGCAACACGCTTATTATTGGCCCGCTTCCATACGGCAGACACACAGGAAAATGCTGACCGGTAACGCGCTTCCTGTTCCGGTGTCAACGTGGAACCATCTGCCACATTGCCTGCAAGCTGGACTTCTGCTTCCGCCTTCATCAGCATCACATCCGTGAGCCTATACACAATCCAGTTTGCCACATTAGCCGTACGCCTATATTCAGTTACCGTAGGTGCCGTTCCGGTCGTCGTATTCGTACGGAATTCAGCCCCTTCGACCACATATTTGCGAATGCTCACCGTGGATTCTCCGGACATGTTCTCAAAAGCCCGGCAGTCCGTCCGCTTAAAATAGGAGTTTGTACCTTCCGCCACTTGGGCATTCAAATACGGGCACGCTGCAAGTTGCCCCACGTTAGAACTATTGTATGCTCCAAACAAATCTTTCGTCAAAAGATTCTCGCGTGTTTCCTTATCAACAAAAATCAATTCGAAAATACTTTCAAAGGAATTCCCCTTCCCAAAAATTTCCGAGAATGACGTACCTGCATAAGAGGAACCATTAGGAGCCTCTGAAATCAAAGGGAAATCACCATAAAGCTCAACATTTCTTACAAAGGAAGAATATTCCTGAAGCAACTCATCATACTGACCTTTCTTGTAATCAATAATCAAATCACAATACTCTATACAACGTTGGTAATCCCCCTGCCACAAATACATGTCCGCCAACATGGCATATATGGCATAACGGGTGATACGGTTTATGTTATCATCACTATATTCACCATAAATCCGTATCGCATCATTCTTCACGGCTTCCAGGTCAGCAATGATATGGGCCAACACTTCATCGAAACTGGAAGCCGGAATCCGGGAGTTCTTCGAATCGTCAATAGATGGTTCGGTCACCAACGGGACATTACGGAACGTACGAATCAAATAAAAATAACATAAACTGCGTATGGCCGTAACTTCCGCAATATTAGCCTTCATCTCGGCTTCCGTGTAATTCGGATCCTTTTCTTGTACCTGTGGAGCATAATGGATTACGGTATTGCAACGGTTAATGCACTGGTAAAACGATTCCCACTTTGCATAACCATTCGTTTCCAACAAATTTTCTTCAGCTATACGAAGGATGTCTTGAGGAGCACCTGCCCCCGTAGTCAAATTATCGGAACGCAACTCGCCCCATACCAACATCCGTTTCAGACAATCACCCGACTCCAACTGCGCATAACAAGAATTCACCACACTGGTCACATCGGCTTCTTCCGTCCAATAGTTCTCCAACACCACTTCATTAAGAGGAACAATGCTCAGGAAATCATCGCAAGCCGTCAGCGAAGAGGCCAATAAAGCCGCAGAGAACAACTTTGTAACTTGTTTGTTTATATAGAATTTCATAACGTAAACATTTTAAATATTAGAAACCTATCTGCACGCGTGCCGTAAACTGCCGCGAACGCGGTGTCTTGGCTCCATCCGTGGCCACCCCCATTCCGCCATATCCAACCTCGGGGTCTGCACCGGAGTAATTGGTCAGACAAAACAGATTACTGGCATTCAAATTGATGCTCAACGAAGCCACACCAATTCTCCTCAACAACTTGGGGTCAAGAGAGTAACCCAAAGAAAGATAGTTGAGACGCATGAAAGACGCATCCTCCACAAAACGGTCGCTTCCCAAATAATTGAAGCCCTTGTTATATAAAGCACGGGGAATCTCTGCCAACTGTCCCTCCGTACGCCAACGCCAATTGACAGAGGCGGCCTGATTGTTGTTATTATGCATGGACTCAGCATCCATCCTGGCACGATTTACAACTTTGTTCCCCGCGCGGAAATTAAACTGCGCATTGAGCGACCAACGGCCATAAGAGAACTTCAGTCCCCATCCACCGGTAATCTTAGGCAACGAAGAACCCAAGTAAACGATATCCAACTCATTGATGTTCCCATCATGGTTGATGTCTTCGTAAATGGCATCTCCTCCCTGGAACTCATACAGTTCAGTATTCGTTATCTTGTCATACCCGAATACCATCGGAATGGTGAACCCGGCCTTATCGCGAATCACATTACCGTTCTCGTCACGAGCCACAGGAGCATTCGGTCCACTCACACCCGGCACCTCAACCTCCGAATAATCGGAATATTGGTATACGCCCTTATAACGGAAACCATATATGGCACCGAACGGGTTGTTAAGTTGGACACGGGTCAAGTATGAGCCATTATTATTGTCGAAGTCCTTATTAAGGTTAGCCAATGCCGTGGGTTCCATTTCCACAATTTCGTTTTTGTTGTTGGCAAACGTCACATTGAAACCCAACCTGAACTTACCGACTTTGACCACGTCCGTACCATTGATATTGAATTCCCAACCGTTATTGCGCATTTTCCCGACATTGGTCCAAGAAAGAGACGGGAAACCGGAAGAAGAAGGAATGTTCACATTAGTCATCAAAAGTTTGGATGTCATTTGGGTATAGATATTGAAATCAGCCGTAACCCTATTATCGAACAGTCCTAGGTCGAAACCCACGTTCCATGTTTCCTTCTCTTCCCACTGCAAATTACTCAACCGGATATTGCTCGGGTATATGGAATTGGCTCCATTATAGGAATCCGTCGCCGTATACTTCGAGAAAAAGAGATATTCAGCCCCCGGTTGGCTTCCTACACGTCCCCAACCCGGACGGACAGAAAGCATGGACAACCATTTTTGTGCCCCTTTCATCCATGGTTCGTCCACTACATTCCAACGGAACGACAAGGCAGGGAAAGTACCCCAACGCTTGTTGTCACCAAACTTGGTCGTACCGTCACGACGGACAGAGAAGTCCGCAATATAACGGCTCTTAAAGGCATAATGAGCTGAGAATGTCATGTAAATGCTCCTCCATTGGCCAGCCCCAGTAGACATTCCAGAAATCAAGCCATCGGCCGTAGGAGACTGTATGCTCCCTGTTGGAAGGTTATACACAGAATTAGACTGCTGTTTGGAATCACCGTCTATCAACTGGAACTGCGCCATCGCCATGAAAGAATGGTCGGCATTCATGAAATGAGGAATAAACGTCAAACGATGGGTCGTCGTGATAGCCCTGCCCTTATGCGCTTCCGATGTAGCCTTGTTGTTATTCTTGTCCGTCCACCCGGCCGTTACCAAACTGGAAGGATAAAACTTGTCGGTATACCGATTCTCTATATTGAACAGCACTTTGCCTTCGTACTTTAATTGCATTTTGGAATCATCCAACCCCAAAAGGTTATAGTGCAATTGGAACTCGGGCTGCATCCTATACAATGTCTCTTCATTCGTGGCCTCGTATGCCAAAGCCACGGGATTCACCAAACTGTATTGGTCGCCATTCTGACGGAACGTGGAAGAAGCTGTCGGCAACATGTGGTAGTAATTTGGGGTATTGTTACCATAAGCATCCTGCTCGTAAATAGACATGTTCGGCATTTTGCGGTAAGCAATATTCAACAAATCACTATAGTTCTTCTGGTTATCCTGATACGTCAGGTTAAAGTTCGTCACAATCTTGATGCGGTCGCTCACAAAATAATCCAAGGCCACACGAGTCGTGAAACGGTCAAGCTCCTGGGCAATGACCGTACCGGTCTGGTGGTCGTAACCGGCAGAGATACGGAACGCAGCCTTCTCTCCTCCACCGGAAAGCGTCACATAATGCTTTTGCAACCAACCCACCTTGGTCACCGCATCCACCCAGTCCGTATTGTTGTTGTAATGTTCATACTCTGCAAACGACGGATCGTAATTAAACTCCGGAATGTCGGACGCGGCATCACTTAATTCCGGATTATAATATGCTTCTTTCATCAACATGGTGTATTGGTCACCATTCAGCATGCGCATGCCTTTGGGTTGGTAAGTCATCGTAGCCGCATAGGAATAAGTCACTTTAGTCTTCCCCCTGACCCCACGCTTTGTCTTAATTTCAATCACACCATTTGCTCCCTGCGAACCATAAATGGCCGTACCTGCGGCATCTTTCAGCACCGTAATACTGGCGATGTCATCCGGATTGACATTCAACAGCTCAGAATACTGTTCCTCAGTGGCCGAAGCGAAATCAAAACCGGACAAGTAATCGCTTTCAAACACATTACCATCTACTACCACCAAAGGTTGGGTATTACCGTTGATAGAACTGACTCCACGCAAACGCATGGTCGTACCGGCCCCCAAGTCACCGGAATTGAACACGATATCCAAACCTGCCACACGACCTTGCAAAGCCTCGTCGATGCTCGTCAGGCTCAATCCTTCAAATTCTTTAGCATCAATAGTTTGATGAGCCACCGACACTTCGCGTTCCGGTATGGCCAAACCACTGGATTGTATTACACGTTTCTGTTTCACAACCACTTCTTTTAATTGCAGGTTGCTCTTCAACTTTATATTGTAACGTGTCCCTTTAATAGGGATAAGTTGTGTGGCATAGCCTACGTACGAAATCTTCAGACGGTGCTTCGGATTCACAATGCGGAAAGAAAAGTTTCCATTGATGTCCGTTACACCATGAGCCACGATACGGTTTGCCTCGTCTACTTCGACCACATTCACCATCATCAATGGCTCAATATCGTCAGAGACGGTACCACTAATCATCGTCCCGGGTGCTTGCGCAAAACCCATCAAAGGCAAAGCGACAAACGCACCTAACATAATATGTCGATATAGGGTTTTCATTCATTTATAGTATTACTTGGTTTAACATTTTATTCCATACTTCCTTTTTCTTTTTCCCAAATCAGCGGTCCGTCGATTTGATGCACCACCGCATAAGAAGAAGTATAAATCTCAGAGGCAGATGCCACATCTTTGGTGTTGTACTGGTATTCACGAGCCATCAGATTGTAAAGCCCACCATTTGTCAACACATTGCGCTTGTTTCCTGCCGCATCCGTCACCGACAGGTGGCTTCCATCTCCTTTTACCGTCAAGCGGCAGTAGGAAATCGTATTGTCTGCCCCATTGATTTCATAAGCAGAGGTTTCATAATCAGCCTCTTCTATATTCCCCTGTCCGATATATAACGAGTTATCCTGGATATGGTATTTGAGGAATTTCTCTATTTGCTCCGTCATCCTTTCTTTTTCATCCTCGTCTTGTTCCTCTTCCACCTCATCCCAAGTCGGCAGCTTGCCTTCATTATGCAAAGCCTGTATCGACGCATTCGTCGGCACATAAACCGTATAATGGAATGTATTAAACAACGTTATACTCGGACTTGGACAAGCATAAGAAGGTGCGTCAGGACTGCTTCCTATAGAAATCAGGTTTGACATTATGGATGACCCTTCCATCAATTTATAAAATTCCGAGAACTCATCGTTCTCTTTCAGAATGTCTGGAACTGATTTCCGGGCTGTCTGTATGAGTGCCCCATCCAATATATAAGCTTTACCGTTTTCTTCCGGGTAAATTTGTGCAACAGGCAATTTTTCACCATGTTCCAATTGCCATCCACCGGCCACTGTCATATTGGATTGCCCGGCATTCTCTATGAGAATCGTACCTCCGTCTTTTGTCCGATAAAACTTTTCCCCACTTTCGACATCTCCCACCACGATATGCGTTTCCAATATATCCGTCAAGCGGTCACGTACCTGCCCGACAGAAGCCTCGCCAATAGAATCAAGCTTTACTCCTGCCTCAATGTCATAATTAAAAATGAAAGCACGTACTTTCTCCGTTTCCGTCTGAGCGCTCTCATCGTAATGGAACTCAAAAATCTGTGTTTGGTTTTTACCAAAAGAACATGGATCCACGTAAGTCAACAAACCATGATTTGTCGGGATAAAGAAGCTATAAACAGAATTTTGCGAATTCAAATACACATCATAATCATACTGGTCGATAGCCCAATTGATGATATTCATCGTTTCATTGACCAATGCCGGGAACGATACGGATATATAAGCCACAGGACTGAACACCTTATTTGTCAAATAGACAGCCCCGTTACAAGCGAAGAACACGCTATCCACATCTTCCTTTTTAATCTTCAGTTCATCATTCGCATCATTCAACACTGTGCTGAATTTACTGGGAACAGAATTGGAAAAAGAATTAAGCATGTTTACGTTCAATAGCTTCGAAAGCACCTTGTCTGGCACATTTTCCCAAGTCCCATACCTATCTTTCAATACTTTTCCGGCACCATTCTCCCAATAATCCGTAAGTGCGGCATCGGTTGGCACAAGCATGACAGCCATATCTTGTTGCAAAAGTACATCCGTAGAGACACTGGCATTTAACTCTGAATAATATTCATTCCATCCCGGGTCGAATTTTAGCATCGCTTCTACCGGTTCTTCTTTCTGCGTGAGATTCAAAGGCTGTCCTTTTTGTGAACGTTCAGAAAAATAACGTTTCTGAAAAACGGAATCATAACTAGTACCATACAAACGATTATACTCTCGTGTCAACGATTCATCATAATAAGGTGCTGAAAAACGATCCAACATCTTAGAATACTGTTGTGCACGTGGCATTCCTGCAATGACATTAGCCAAATTAGGAAGCGGGGTCATCACATCCCCCATCTTATGTATAAAACCATTCGAACAACGAATGTTTTGTTCTACCATCATCACTCCATTAACATTGGCATCACCCGGCTTACGTTCCGTTGCATAATTAAATAGGAAATTACAATCATCATTGGATATACGACGGTTCTGCAAATAAGCCTCAATGAAATGAATCATAGGTGCTGTGGTCATATCTTCCAAACACGGGATAGCCTTACCTGAATTTTTGTAATATGCCCAATACTTTGTATCCGGCATATCTTCAGGTTTCAAAATAGGCACTGTATCGTATGCCGATGCTGAAGTCAAGCGGCGCATACAGTCACCTTCTGTCGGCCCGGTAGAACTTGACAAGTAAGCAACCTGGCAGGCGTTGTTGATCATCGAACCATAAAGTAACTGCTTCTTCTGTGCCACGGACAAGTCTTCATAACTTCCTACACCCCATTTCCTATTATTATAGAAACGCGCGTAAGCATCATCATCTGCTACAAATAAGGTCTTACTTCCCGTACGGGCAAGGACTTCGGTATACCCCAAGTCATCAATCATCCTCACCACATTGGTGTAATTCCCATTCGACTTCAAATAGTCGTAAATACTACTGCCCAGCCACGCCGGATCTTCATCCATCAAATCGTAGCCATCATTACAGGAGTAGAAACAACCCAAGGCACAGCATGCCAAACCAGTCCAAAACGGAGCGAATCTTCTTCTGTTTTTCCTTGAACTCATATTAGATTATTTTATTAATGTTATTAGTTTCTATATAATAAATCGTCACTCTCATTATCGGGTGCTAAATTACGGGATAAAATGAAAAGTCATTTTCGCCCATGTATCATATTCCTTTTATTTTGTTTCATTCACACAAAAAAAGCGAAAAAGTCTCCTAAGAAAGTCTTTTCCGCTTCAATAACTAAAAGAAGTATTAATGCTCTCATGTTACATTTTCTATTTCCTTTGTAACATTCTTGGTATTTTACGGCAAATTATCCATATCAGCCACAGTATAATTGTCGATATGTAACTTGAACTTCATCAAATCCTCCAGCTTATGTACAGGAGGCAGACAATCGGCCGGAATCGAACGACGGGAATACCGTTGAAAATAAAGTAAACAGGCATCTCGCCACCATTCCGCATCCTTAGCCTGACGTTCAAAACGTTTCAACAGCCTCTCATAACGTTCCGAATCGATATAAGGCCGGGCTTTCTGCCACAAATCCACAAACTCCCGAGCTTCTTCGGCACCATCATTATAAATGTAACACAGATTATCCCACAAAGTCAAACCATTCCGCATTACATATCCCCAAGGTACATGATGGAACCACAGCAAATAATCTTCGGGACAGGTTTCCAAATCTCCATAAAACGTAGCTAACGGTTCGTGATATTGTAACACGGCCTTAGACCCCCGTACCGTACGGTCGAAACCGATCCCTATCGAATCAGCCCGATGGTAGTACTTCGGCAACCAATCCAGACGGGTATTCGGAGGAGCACACCATGGCTCAGGCCCGTAATGATGCCCGAAAGAAAAGATATGATGCAACCCCAACGGCATCATATAGCTGACTGCCGTATCCCATGAACGTAAAAGCAACTGGCGTACCGGTTCGACGAAATGTTCATCAGCCGAGAAAGTCTGCTTCAGAAACTCTTCGGCAATCTGTGCTGCCGACAGTTCGGTATTCCAACACAAACGACCGAAAGCATACCAATTAGCCTGTGCCATATCGCTTCCGGTCCAGTTGACCACATCCCCGATGTTGGCCACTCCTGCCATGGCCGACCGGGAATGAATACCGACCCGATGCTGTGTAACCTCTGCTACTGTTCCTCCTCCATCCCGATAGGTTTCGGCATCTAAACAAGCTTTCCACATCGTAGGTAAAAAGACCGTATGAATGGACTGCCCCAAATACTCCTGAGTTATCTGAAATTCCGGCATAACCTGCGTGTGTTGCATGGCACCGAACAAGGGACTGAAAGGTTCACGAGGTTGAAAGTCTATCGGCCCATTTTTCACCTGTACAATCACGTTATCACGGAATTGCCCATCGAAAGGCATAAACTCCTCGTATGCCTGACATGCCCGGTCGGGACTTGACGCCTGATAAACAAATGCCCGCCACATTACTACACCTCCGTGAGGAGCGAGTATGCCGGCCAACATATTGGCTCCATCGGCATGCGTCCGCCCGTAATCTTGCGGACCGGGCTCTCCTTCGCTGTTCGCCTTGACCAGAAAACCACCGAAATCAGGAATCAAACGGTAGATTTCCTTAGTCTTCTTCTTCCACCACCGCTGTACATCCGCGTCCAAAAGGTCAGCCGTAGGCAACTCTCCAAGGGCTTTCGGGGAAGCAAAGTTCACCGACAAATAAGTCCTTATACCATATGGGCGCAGCACATCGGCAATAACCGCTACTTTACGAAGCATTCCAGTGGAAAGCATCTGAGGTTTGGCATTCACATTATTGAGTACTACGGCATTGATACCGACGGAAGCATTGGTACGCGCATATTCCTTGTACAATGGGGAAACCGTTTCGGGCAATTCGTCCCACTTCCATATCGAACGCCCGGCATAACCTCTCTCTACCGTCCCATCGGGATTGTCCCAATGGTTTAGGATACGAATGTCGTAAGAAGGCATTTCTGTCACAACCGCACCATCCGACAGTAAATCTCCGGTCTGCTGCCTGCGTAGCAAATCATAGGCTGCATAAAGCACGCCGCGGTCGGATGCCGAAGAAAGTTCCATGTCCTGTCCTTTCTTACGAATCGTAAAACCATCCCTCGTAGCCCCACCTTTAGATACACAAAGAAGCACACGTCCTTCCCCTTTCCAAAAGTCTTTCAATTCACGAGACGCAATATCCAAAATAGCCGTCCGTCTCGTACCTTCCACCAGACGCACGTCAGCCGGTACCGCATTTCGCTCCATGCGGAGCCATAGCCGGATGGACCAC
>OGPX01000285.1_pt1 | contig 42371 bp, 30 predicted proteins | sample 1553101 | NCBI WGS metagenome assembly OGPX01 (sample SAMEA2579964, study PRJEB22360) | human gut metagenome | biome: human gut; feature: human-associated habitat; material: faeces | place: Denmark | collected 2008/2010
GGTGCGGGTCGGCCGGGGACCGGGCGAGGCGCGCCAGGAGTTTTTCGCGCAGGGCGCTTTCGGAGCCGGGCGCATCGCCTGCCGCTCCGGGGTGAGCGGTTCCGGGAGCGGTTCCGGCCTCCCGGGCGGCGGCTTTCGCGGCCCGTTTGCGGGCCAGGCAGATGTCGCAGACCCCGCACGGCGCGGGGTTTTCCTCGCCGAAATACCGCTCCAGCACGGCGCTGCGGCACTCCTGCTCGTTGGCGGCGTAGGCGATCATCTGTTCGAAGCGTTCGCGCATCAGCTCCTGCCGCCGCTTGTAGGTCTCGGGGGCTATGTAGAGGTCGGCGCGCGGAAGGCGTTCCTCGTTCATAAAGAGGATGGGCGAGCGGTTCGAGGGGATGTAGCGGATCACGCGCAGTTGCCAGAGCCGTTTCAGCAGGTCGTGCACCTTTTCGGGCGTATAGCCGCTCCAGGTCGCTATTTCCGTTTCGTCGATGGGGCGGAAGTCGGTGAAAACCCCTTCGTACAGACGCAGCAGAACACGGATGATGTGGTCCAGATCGTCGCGGATCACCCGCAGGCGGTAGAGATCGTCGCGGCTGACGCAGAAGAGGATGCGCGCGGGGTTGGCCGCTTCGTCCAGGAGCGTCATGTAACCGTTCTGACTCAGGATTTTCAGGGCGTTCTGCACCAGGCCTGCGTAGAGGTGTTCCCGCGAGCAGAAGTCCCGGAGATTGAATAGAAAAGAACTTTGCGCTCCGTCGCCGATGGCGATCTGGAGGTAGCTGCAGATTTTTTCGTAGATCGAACGGATCTTTTCGAGCGGCGGGTAGTCCGCTTCGAAGCGTTTGGCGATGCGTTCCGCATCGTCGGAAGAAATCAGCAATACGGCATAGCTGCGCTGCCCGTCGCGTCCGGCACGTCCGGCCTCCTGATAGTAGCTTTCGAGCGAGTCGCACATCGTATAATGTACCACGTAGCGGACGTCGGGCTTGTCGATCCCCATCCCGAAGGCATTGGTAGCGACCATGACGGGGGGACGCCCCGAAATCCAGGCTTCCTGCCGCATCGAGCGCTCGGCGTGTCCCAGCCCGCCGTGATAATATTCTGCGGAGATACCTTCGTCGCGCAGGAAAGCCGCGACCTGTTCGGCTCCTTCGCGGGTGCGGACATAGACGATGCCGTAACCGCCGACGTTGCGGATGATCCGCAGGAGCTGTTCGTTTTTGTCGTCGGTGTGACGCACGGCATAAGAGAGGTTGGGACGCGAAAAATCGCTGCGCAGCAGATGGGGTTCCGCGAAGCGCAGCTTTTCCATGATGTCGTCCGCGACGCGCGGTGTGGCCGAGGCTGTGAGAGCCAGCACGGGGACGCCGGGAATCCGCTCGCGCAGCTCGGCGATCCGCAGGTAGGAGGGCCGGAAATCGTAGCCCCATTGGGAGATGCAGTGGGCCTCATCGACGGCGAGAAGCGATACGTTCATTCGCTGCACCCGCAGGCGGAAGGCCTCGGATGCGAGCCGTTCGGGAGCGACGTAGAGGAATTTCACGTCGCCATAGACGCAGTTGTCCAGGTCGATGTCGATCTGCCGGGCCGACAGGCCCGAATGGATCGCCAGAGCACGGATACCCAGCTTGCGGAGCCGATCGACCTGGTCTTTCATCAGGGCGATCAGCGGGGTGACCACGATGCAGACGCCTTCCGAAGCCAGTCCTGGAATTTGGTAGGTGAGCGACTTGCCGCCGCCCGTGGGCATCAGGGCCAGCGTATCGCGTCCGGCGAGCACCGAGAGAATGACCTGTTCCTGCATGGGGCGGAACGTGTCGAACCCCCAGTAGCGCTTGAGCAGCGCTGCGATCTGTTGCCGTCTGTTCGGTGCTGTCGATTCCATATACACAAAGGTAGTGTTTTTGGCTTTTACCCGAGCCCGGAGGGGATAAAAAGTGCGTCATATTAGGTTTCTCGAAATATTTTCCTATATTTGCACGTTGAAGAAGAAAACCGACCGATGAGAATCAAAGAGGAATATAAGGTCCGTGAAATGGCAGGCGAGCATATCGTGGTGATGCAGGGCCGTTACGGAGTGGATATGACCAAAGTGATTGCATTGAATGAAACCTCGCTCTGGTTGTGGAACCGGTTGCAGGGACGTGAGTTCGGTACCGACGATGTCCGCGATTTGCTCCTCGGCGAGTACGACGTGGATGCGGAAACCGCCGAGCGCGACGCCCAGGCGTGGGTCGCCCGGCTCAAAACGTGTAATTTAGTCGAAGAATGAGCGTAAAGCTGCGCAGATATATGTCCGTGTGGATGCTGCTGGTCGCCTACTGTTTCTCGGTAGGAGCAGCGGCATACGCCGTACTTTCGTGCCACTGTATGGGGCAGGAGAGAGGCGAGGTGCATATATGCTGCCGGGGTTGCGACATCCATACCGAATGCGATTCGCATTCGGCCGGTTTTAAGGCCGTTTGCTGCGGAGTGGATCACTCCAAGGTGTCGGAGCTATATACTTCCGTATCGTCTTCCCAATGGGAGCGTGATACGAAGGTCATGATCGTCGATCTTCCTGCCATATTGGCAGCGGAGATGACGGCGATTCCGTTCGATTCCGTTCATTGGGCGACGGTTTCTGAACGTCCCTGTCTGGCCCATAGCACGGTCCATCTTCTCTCTTCCGGACTGCGTGCTCCTCCCGTTTTCGTGTAACGACGCATGAAAAAGTGCAGTGCCTGCGTGTACTGTGTTTTTCCTGCGACAGGCCGGTTGCCCGATTTGCAACCGGATTGCAAGAATGGAATATTATTTTTGCATCATGTTTACACAATTAACGGAAAATCAAATGAAATTCAAGTATTTAGCAGTATTAGTCTTTTTTGTTGCATCGGCATTCGGCGCGGCTCGGGCTCAGAATGTCAAAGGTGTCGTATATGGAGCCGACACGGACGAGCCGCTGATCGGTGCATCGGTGTACTGGGCCGGAACGACGGTGGGAACCGGTGCCGATGCCGAAGGAAATTATACCATACACCGGGTTAAGGGATACGATATGCTGGTCGCCGGCTTCGTCGGATATACCAGCGATACGATTCGCGTCGAGAGCGGCGTGGAGCGGGTCGATTTTCGTCTGTCGAACGACGGGGTGGAACTCGAGGAGGTCGTGGTGAACAGTACGCTGGGCGGTAACTACGTGAAGCGGGACGGCATTCTCAAAGGGGAGATGATCTCCTTCGCGGGCCTCTGCAAGATGGCTTGTTGCAACCTGGCCGAGAGTTTCGAGAACTCCGCTTCGGTGACAGTCGGTTACAGCGACGCCATTTCGGGTGCGCGTCAGATCAAGATGCTCGGTTTGGCCGGCACTTACACGCAAATATTGGACGAAAACCGTCCGATCATGCGCGGTTTGAGTGCTCCCTACGGCCTGAGCTATACGCCGGGCATGTGGCTCAATTCGATCCAGGTGTCGAAGGGTATTTCGTCCGTGACTGCCGGACATGAGGCCATCACCGGACAGATCAACCTCGAGCACCGCAAACCGACCGACGACGAGCGGCTGTTCATCAACTTCTACCTTGACGACGAACTGCGTCCCGAGCTGAACCTTTCGACGGCGCTTCCTGTAACCAAGGATAAGAAATTATCGACGATCCTCCTGTTGCACGGATCGTTGGATACTCATTTGCTGGGCGACATGGACGACAACGGCGACGGATTTATGGATCTGCCGAAAACCCGCCTGGGAGCGGTTGCAAACCGCTGGCTTTATACGGCTGACAACGGAGCGCAGGTGCGGTGGGGCTTCAAGTATCTGGCGGAAAATCGCTTGAGCGGTCAGAAGCACTACAAGGCTTCGATGCGTGAAGAGATGGATACCGACTGGGACAAGGGGGCCATGTACGGCTCGCAGATCAAGAACCGCGAGCTGAACGCCTACTTCAAATTCGGTATGCCGGTCGGTCCCGGTGTCTATGACGAGGACCAGCAGGACGAGCTTCGTTCGAACATCGCTTTCGTGGCCGATTACGACCGCTTCCGCGAACGGGCCTACTTCGGGCTCAACGATTACGACGGTACGGACAACATGGTTTCGCTGAACATGATGTACAACCACTATTTCTCCTTCCGTCATTCGCTGATCGTCGGCGTGCAGTCGCATCTGCAATTCCTTGACGAGTCGCTGCTCAACCCGACGCCGTGGCTGGATGCCGCCGGAGCCTGGAATCTCGACCGTCAGGAGAACGAGGTAGGCGCCTATGCCGAATATACCTACACGATCAAGGACAAGCTCTCCGTAGTTGCGGGCATACGCGGGGACTACAACGGTTATTACGATAAGTTCTACGTTACTCCGCGCGGTCATATCAAGTGGAACATCACCCCGACGACGATCCTGCGCGGTTCGGCCGGGCTGGGTTATCGTTCGACCAACGTCATCACCGATAATATCGGCGTTTTGGCTACGGGACGGCATATTACGTTCGAAAGACCGACGGCTCTTTCGGCGGGGGGCGCCGCCGGGGGGGGGCCACCTAAACCCGTCGGAGCCGCCGCTGTGCGCGGACCTCTCAATCCCGGCTCTGCTTACGGGGGATATACGACCTGGATGGTCGCAGACGGCGGTGCGGGCAATTTCAAAGCGCTCAACCGGATGGAGAAAGCCCTCACCGCAGGCGGTAGCCTGACGCAGATTTTCACGCTCGTGAAAGAGGAGGACGCGACGTTGAGTTTCGACTACTTCCGCACGCAATTTTATAATTCGGTGATTGCCGATCAGGAGTATTCGCCGAACGACATTTATATTTACAGCTCGGACAAACGCTCCTTTACCGATACTTATCAGGTCGATTTTTCGTGGACTCCGGTGGAGCGGTTCGATATTTTCGCTACGTACCGCTATACGAACAGCCGTATGACGATCGATCGTCCGGACGGCAGTACGGCGCTCGTGGAGCGTCCGCTGGTAAGCCGTTACAAGGCGCTGCTCAACTTGCAGTATTCGACCCGCTACAACCGCTGGGTGTTCGATGTGACGGCTCAGCTCAACGGTCCTTCGCGCCTGCCGACCCAGACGGGCGACCTGGCCGATTCCGAGATGTCGCCGACGTATCCGATGTTCTTCGCGCAGGTGACCCGCAAAGTCGGCAAGTTCGATATTTACGTGGGCTGCGAGAACATTCTCGATTATAAGCAGAAGCACCCGATTCTGAATGCGGACGATCCTTTCTCGGCGGGTTTCAACTCGTCGGTGATCTGGGGACCTCTGATGGGGCGCAAGTTTTATGCGGGATTGCGTATCAATTTTTATTGATTGAAAGAACGAATTAAATTAGTTATACGACGATGAAAAAAATGATTTTGTGCTGCCTCGTGGCAGTATTGGGATGCGGGGTGTTCGCCGTGGAAGCGAAGACGCCGCAGAAGAAGGGCGAGATCGTTACTACGGTGTTCACGGTCGATATCGATTGCGAAAGCTGTGCGGCCCGCATTATGAACAACGTGCCGGTAATCGGCAAGGGGATCAAGGATATTCAGGTCGATGTTCCCTCGAAAGAGGTGACCGTGACCTATGACAGTGCCAAGACCTCGCCCGAGGAGCTGATCAAAGGATTCGGAAAGATCCGGGTCAAGGCGGAAGAAAAACCTGTCAAATAGTTATATATGGGTTAGTTAATTTGGATGGAGAGCCGGGGTTCCGAAAGGAATCCCGGCTTTTTTCGATCGGCGAATGTCCCCTCAGGGAAGAGGTATCCGATCGGAGCAAAACGGACGGGATGCATCCGTAATAAAGGAAGAGCACGCGTCGTACCATTGGTATTTTAGAACTTTTCCACGATCTTTGCGGCGGCAATACTCCACAGTGTGTTGTGTATTGGAAAACATTCACTAACTTTGCGGTGCCGTCCCCGCGGATGGCGACATATTGTTTAGTGAAAGTGTTTCGCTAATCCTTATCAAGAAAATTTGGCGATTTTTAGGAAACAAGGATGGCAATACGAACACTCATCACCGTGTATAGCTATATCGGTTCTCGATATACTGGGGTATTGTTTATTTGTTTCCGGGCCACGCCGAATGCCTCTTGATGGATAAACGAACGACTCCACGCTTGAGCTGAAGTGTAGTTTATATCAATCTGATATATAACTAAATATATACCATCTGTATCTTTATTTGATACCGTAAAGTTCCCACTTCTTGTTGGTTTTCCCAAATTAATCTCAAGCTACAATAGCTTGTTGTTATCAATATTTTACTCTTAAACTAAACAGCAATCTAATCGCAAACATCTTATAAAGTCCGATTTTCTTTAAGATTTTCGGACATTTTATTGCTGAGTTGGAGGGAATATTGTACCTTTGCATTCAGATTATTAATGATCATGGGAGTAATACTAACAAAAGAGATACGCAATACTATTGAAAGCAATGGGCCAAACAAACTCTATATGGTTCAGGATTTTGCCTATCTAAATAATGACGGGTTGGTTACTCGTGCCCTTTCCAGATTAGAAAAGGAAGGTGTTCTTATACGCCTCTCGCAAGGCATATATTTATATCCGTCACGAAATAAGTTCGGAATACTTCGACCCTCTATAGAGGAAATCGCTTATGCTGTTGCTGAGAAGGATAAAGCACGCATTATTCCCAGCGGATTGACTGCATTGAACAAATTAGGACTTTCCACACAGGTTACGATGAATGCGGTCTATTTGACAGATGCCGCTGCAAGGGAACTTACTATCGGAAACCGTAAAATCATATTCAAGCGCAGCGTACCCCGCAATTTTGCCTATAAGACGGACTTGTTCCCACTTATAGTCGCTGCCATGAAAGAGTTAGGGAAAGATAACGTGACAGATGAACAGGTTGCAATCATAAAACAAGCCATTGAAAAATATGGTAGTCCTGATGAAATCAAATACGATTACAGCATTGCCCCGCAATGGATTAAACAAAGACTTGCATTATGAATTTTACTAAGCTTACAAAAGAAGAACAACTTACCATTTTGGCTAATGTAGCCGAAGATAAAGGGATTGTGGACAATGCCGTAGAAAAGGACTATTGGGTCAGTATGGTGTTACGTGCCATATTTTCTTTGCCGTATGCAGCAGCTTTTGTTTTCAAGGGAGGAACAAGCCTTAGCAAAGGTTGGGGATTGATAGAACGTTTTTCGGAAGATATTGACCTTGCAATAGATCCCCAATATTTCGGCTTTACAAATATTGAGACTAAAAGTCAACGGACTAAGTTGCGGAAAGACTCCAAGAAGTTCATAGATGGCTCTTTTGCGCTCGATGTTGAGAACAGAATAAAAGAGTTTGAGCTATCAGAGAGCTGTAAGGTCATAGTTCCGGAGACATCTGTCAGTGACCTTGACCCTGTAGTCCTGTTTGTCGAGTATAATTCAGTGCTGCAAACGAAAATGCAATATATACCCGAGCGAGTCAAAGTTGAGATAAGTTGTCGTTCACTCATGGAACCGTCAGAAGATGTGAAAATGCGTTCTATGGTAGAAGAGGCTTATCCAGGTGAAGAGTTCTCATTACCTATATTCACTGTTCCTACCGTAGTGCCAGGACGAACATTCTTGGAAAAGGTTTTTCTTTTGCATGAAGAGTTTAACCGTCCCAATGGCTGCACGCATATCGAACGTATCACACGACACATGTATGACATTGTAAAGATGATGGATAAATCGTTTGCGATGGAAGCAATGCAGGATGTACAATTATACGAGGACATTGTGACTCATCGTAAAAAGTTCACGGCATGGAGTGGATTGGACTATACGAGTCATCTTCCACACACAATATCGTTTCTACCTCCTGAAAGCATCGAAGATGTTTTGCGTGACGACTATAAGCAGATGCAAATCGGCTTCATCTATGCCAATGCACCTTCTTTCGATGAGATTATGGAACGATTGAGTGAGTTGCAGAACAGATTTAGGACATTGGAATGGGAAAATAATCGTTGACGGTATGGCGGACATTCTTTTTGATATAAACGAACCTATCCCGAACTATCGTTAATATTTTAGATTGATAAAGAATACAAAACATTATTCAATATGGCACATAGTTTCATAACCAATCGGGACCGTCTGCTTTCCGACATTATCACGGGTATTTTGCCCAAGTCAGATGCCGTGGATATTCTTGTGGGCTATTTCTATTTTTCGGGGTATGCCCATCTTGCAGACAAGCTCGCTGACAAGTATCTCCGTATTTTGGTCGGACTTGACATTGACACCCGGATTTCAAACCGAGTTCGTGAGGTTGAAGAACTGGTAGAGTGGCAGCGCATTCGTAGCAAAGTTCGGGAAGAATATTTCAATAACTTGGTAAGGCTCATCAATGAAACCGACAATACCGATACAGACGAAACCATCAAAATATTTCGCCAATTCCAGCGTAAGATTTATGACGGTACATTGGAGATACGCAAGACAGAAGACCCGTGCCATGCAAAAATGTACCTCTTTGCCTATAACGACAGTAACAACGAGAATGGAGAACAGCCCGGTGATGTGATTACGGGGTCAAGCAACCTTTCCTATCAAGGGTTGCAAGGCAGAACGGAAATCAATGTCCGGTTTACAGACAAAGGTAAATATACGGAAGGAAAACAAATCTTTGATGAGCTTTGGGCAAATGCTATTCCTATTGTGGACGAAAATACCGTTGACCGTTGGAAAGAAAAGGTCGAAAGTCAAATATGGATTGACCGACTATTTCAACCGTATAAACTTTATCTACGAGTGCTCAACGAGTATTTTGACATTCCGTCCAAGACTAATGTGCGTACACCTTTCGACATTACCGATGGTAAGTTCTTTAACCTGAAATACCAAACTGATGCCATCCAACTTGCATTGAAGTCTATCGAAACACACAACGGAACGATTGTGGCTGACGTAGTGGGCTTGGGCAAGAGTATCATCGCCTCTACCATTGCTCACAATCTCCGTTTGCGTACCATTGTAGTGTCGCCCCCACACTTGAAGTCGGGTTGGGACGCTTATAAGGACGAGTTCGGTTTTACGGGTACTGTGTTTAGCGGTGGCAAAATATCGGAAGCCTTGGTTCATTACAATGGTTTGAAGAGGCCTGATGAACAATTTCTTATTATCGTAGACGAGGCGCACCGTTACCGCAATGAATATACGGAAGATTACGCTATGCTGCACAATCTTTGCCAAGGCAATAAAGTGGTGTTGTTAACGGCTACCCCGTTCAACAATGACCCTGCCGACATCTATTCTATGTTGAAACTCTTTCAGATACCTACAAAGTCCACACTTAAAACAGTGGAAAATCTTAGTATCGAGTTCCGCGACCTTATCAGCCAATACAAGGAACTGCGCGAACTGCAACGACAAGGCAAACTCTCCAAGCAGGATGTGAAGAACGAAACCGCCAAGATAGCCCGTACCATTCGTTCAATTATCGGACCTTTGGTTATCCGTCGTTCTCGCATCGACCTTCAGCAGATTGACACCTACAAGGAAGACCTCAAAAAGCAAAAGATAGAGGTGGTTATTCCACAAGACCCTATTGAATTGACTTACGATCTCAAAGAGTTGAAAAACTTGTATCTGCGCACGCTTAACTTCATTTACGGAACGAAATCAAACGAAGAAGATTCTGACGATGGTGTTTACCGTTTTCAGGCGGCTCGTTACAAGCCGGTGCTGTATGTTCCCGAAGACAAACGCGAGGCATTAGCCAAGGATATAGAACGCCAAACGGGACTTGACGATGTAAACATGCTTATTGGTCGTCAAGCGAACGTGGCTAAATTTATGCGCCGTTTGTTGGTACGTCGCTTCGAAAGTTCGGTTGCAGCTTTCAAATCTTCGCTTGCCTTTATGATAAATTCTTCTCGTAATGTGCTTGATTGGATTGAGCGTACTGGGAAGATACCCGTTTGGAAAAAAGGAGGTATGCCCGATGTGGATGATTTCTACGAAAGCACCGATGACGGCATGGAGGAGATAGAAGATACGTTTGAAAAATATTCAGGCAAAGGTTTCTTTGTTATTGATATGAAGTTTGTCAATGACGAGTTTATCAATGACGTGAAAGCCGACATCGCACTGTTGGAATCTATCTATTTGGAATGGTTCGGAGAGGAAGATGTAATCAAGTTCGACCCGAAACTTGAATCGTTCATCCGTCTTGTTCGTAATAAACTCACCAAAGAGCCTAACCGTAAATTGGTTGTGTTTAGCGAGTTTGCCGACACAGTCAACTATCTTGGCGCAGCTCTGAAAGAAGCAGGACTGCCTGCGCTTAAATATACTTCGGCAGATGCTACTCCCTCTATGCGCCAAACCATTCGCAATAACTTTGACGCAAGTGTGAAGCAAGAAACGCAAGCCGATGATTACAAGGTATTGGTTGCCACCGATGCCATTTCCGAGGGTTACAACTTGCACCGTGCTGGAGCTATTTTCAACTATGATATACCGTACAACCCCACAAGGGTAATCCAGCGTATCGGGCGTATCAACCGTATCAATAAAAAGGTGTTCGACAACCTTTATATCTACAACTACTTCCCCACGGAGGTAGGCGAAACAGAAATCCGTGCCAAGGAAATATCCACCTTGAAAATGGCAATGATTCATGCCATTATGGGTGAAGATACAAAGGCATTGACTTCCGATGAAGAATGTACCGCTTTCTTCCGCGACCGTTACCGTGCGGAAATCGAGCATTCCGAAACGGAATCATGGGACACCCCGTATCGCAGTTTCTTAGAATCGGTTAAGGGAACAGACGAATACAAAGAGGCTTTGCAGATACCGCACCGCGCCCGGACGGGTCGCATCGTGGAGAAACCGTTAGGTGGTGTTATTCTTTTCGGAAAGAAAGGTGAAGACTTTGTATTCAAAATTTCCGATGGCGACCGCGAGCCGATAATGCTCTCTGCCGAAGAAGCCTTACAGCTCTTTGAAGCCGCACCCGAAGAAAAGCCGTTTGCCACCACCGAAGACTTCGACCGATTGTATCAGCGGGTGAAACTTTCGCTGTTCCGTAGCGATACAAAGAACCGCAATGACAAGAACATTTTGAAGGCGATTCAAAAAATCAATGCCATAAAAGTTAAGTTGCCTGAAGATTACTATTCTGACCTTTTGGCGGCTCTCGATGCGGAAGCATTGTCGGGCTACGAAGTGCGTTTCATCAATCAGGTGAAACCGTCTGAGATTCAAAAATTATTCAAAGAGATACCTGCCGACTATCTTATGCGCTTGCTCGAAGTGCAAGCCAAAGTCGGCGAGGGTGACGAAACATTAATCATATCTGAAGAACTGCAATGATGATAGATTTTAGTAAAGCATATAGCCGTGCGGACTTTGTCAATTACCTCCGCCGTGATTTTCTTCCCGATGATTTCGAACAGGGAGAAAGTAATGTACCATTTTGGGCACATATGAACTATGCGTCTGCTGCCACTTGTTTAGGCAAGTCGAAAACGCTTGACCTTGTGGTCTATGAAATCAAGCACACCTCGCGTCACGATGCCCGTGTGGGTTTATCGAAAGATGCGTTTCGTATGCTTGCCGGAGAGAAGCAATCCCGTGCTTTGGTGATATTTGTTCCTGAAGATGATGCAAACAATTACCGCTTCTCGCTGATTGAAATCCAACTTTCTATCGGAGAAAATGATAGTAACGTTACTCGTACTTATTCCAACCCTCGTCGCTATTCTTACTACCTTGGCAAGGGCATTGCTTGCTACACACCCAATAAATACCTAAACGAACTGGGCAGGGTCAAGGATGTTAAAGACCTCTTTGATCGTTTCTCGGTAGAAGTTCTTACCAAGGCTTTCTATCAAGAGCTGTCCGACTGGTATGCTTGGGCTATTAAGGTTATCTCTTTTCCTAACGACATTACCAAGCGTACTGATGATAAACTGCACAACCATGAAGGAGCAATCCGCCTTATCACTCGTCTAATTTTTGTGTGGTTCTTGAAAGAACGTAAACTCATTCCATGGCAGTTCTTCGACCAAGAGTATATTGCCAACCACCTTATCAAGGGCTTCAATCCGCATCAAATTGACAACCTTTTCGGCAAATCAGAAGCCAGCGTTTATTACCGCGCTATCCTGCAAAACCTTTTCTTTGCAATGCTTAACTGTCCTATTACCAAGGATGGCAGTACAGAATTGACAGAACGCCGATTCAAGGACAACCGTTCGCAGTTTGATGATAATAAATTGATGCGCTACCGTGATGAGTTTAACGATCCTGACGAATTCTTGCGTCTTGCCAACGAGACAGTACCGTTCCTCAATGGTGGACTTTTCGACTGCTTGGACGAAAAACGCACGGGAATGTACTACGATGGTTTCAGCGAACGTAAGGAGTCTATGGCACAACTGATTGTGCCAGATTACCTTTTCTTTGGTGAGGAAGCAGGTAAAAATATCGACTTATCTGAGTTCTATGGCGATGCCAACAAAAAGAAAGTGTCAGCTCGTGGTATCATCGACATTCTCAAACGCTACAATTTCACAGTGGAGGAGAATATGCCGTTTGATAAGGATGTGTCGCTTGACCCGGAATTGCTCGGTAAGGTGTTTGAGAACTTATTAGCATCTTACAACCCGGAAACCCAGCAAACCGCCCGAAAACAGACGGGTTCTTTCTATACTCCGCGCGAGATCGTGCAGTATATGGTCGATGAAAGTCTTGTCGCTCACCTCAAACGCACGGTTGGTGATGAACTGGAGGACGAATATCGTAAGTTGCTTGCCTATGCCGACAGTGAGACCGTGCTCACCGAACAGCAGAAGTTGGCGATTATGCAGTCGCTCTACAACTGCAGGATTCTCGACCCGGCTTGCGGTTCGGGCGCATTCCCCGTGGGTGTGCTCCAGCAAATGGTACATATCCTCAAACAGATTGATCCAGATAATAGTCGTTGGAAGAATATGCTCCTGCAATTTGCCATTGATGAAACTTCCGAAGCATACCTCACTTCGACCGCCGAAGAAAGACGAGAAGCAGTCGCTGATATTGAGAGAGCTTTCGATGAGAATGTAAACTACCCGGACTATGCCCGTAAACTTCACCTCATCGAAAATTGCATTTATGGTGTAGATATTCAGCCAATTGCAATTCAAATTTCAAAGCTCCGTTTCTTTATTTCGCTCGTCATTGACCAAAAGCGAAATGATAATCCGGCTGATAACTTTGGCATTCGACCGCTCCCTAACTTGGAAGCTAAGTTTGTTGCTGCAAATTCGCTTCTCGGTTTGAAAAAGACGGAGGCAACTCTTTTTGACTCCGAAGAAATAAAGCAAAAAGATAGTCAACTGAAAATTGCCAAGCATAAGATTTTCAGTGCTCGCCGACCTGCGACAAAGGAAAAATGGCGCAAAGAAGTGGTTCGCTTGCGTCAGGAAATAGCCGACCTCTTACTTGACAAAGACTGTATCGGTAATGAGCAAGCAGCACAGCTTGCTCAGTGGGATATGTTTGATCAAAATTCTTTCGCTCCTTTCTTTGATCCAGAATGGATGTTCGGTGTCAAAGAGGGCTTCGACATTCTTATCGCCAATCCACCTTATATTTCTACAAAAGGGGTTTCTACTGCCGATAAGAAATTATTCGAGGCGGAATTTGGTTTCTCTGATGACACATACAACCTGTTCTTTTTCAAAGGCTTTTCCTTGCTTTGTAAGGGCGGATGTATTACATACATTACTCCAAAGACATTTTGGACAACTCAAACCAAGCGCAGTTTAAGAGATTTACTGCTTGCCAATACACTTAATTACGTGTTCGATACAGCCAATCCATTTGAAGCGGTGATGGTTGACACTTGCATTACCTCGGCTGTTAAGAATAAGCCTGCCGCAGACAATCTCGTGCGCTTTATGGACGGTCGTAAGAATTTATCACAGCCCGAATGTCTGATTGTAGCTCAATCGGTATATCTCAATACTCAAAATAGCGTAATATTCAAACCGTCCGCGTTGAATATGCGTATCTATGAGCTTTACGGTGAAAAGGTAAAAGCTCTATATGATAAGTGGTGGGACAAGATTAAGACTTCACGTGACATTGAAAAGAACAAACGCGAACTTGAAGAATATCGGGCGAGTCTGAAACCCGGTGATGTTGCACTTCTTGGGTGCTTGACCGAGGGAGGACAGGGCTTGGCAACCGCCAATAACGGTAAATACATTGCTGTAAGAAGCACTACTAAATGGGCAGACAACATCCGCATGTCCCGTCCTAAGAAACTGGCAGATTTCTTGGCTCGTACCCCGAAAGCTATTACCGCTGAAATGTACCGTTACCCATCGTATGCAGCTTTTTTGCAATCACTGTCAGAAGCTGAAATCGCAGGACTCTTCGACTCTCTCAAAGAACAATATGGTCGTGACATTTTTGGTCAAGGTTATCTTTACAAGATTGTGGATGATTGCGAAATAGCAAATGTGGATTCTTTGACGGATGACGAAAAAGAGAACGGTATAGAAACAACCAAACCATACTATGTGCCTTATGATAAAGGAGATAAAGACGGAAATCGATGGTATCTTGAAACTCCATTCGCTATTGCGTGGTCTAAGGAGAATGTCCGTTTTTTGAAGACTAATTCTGGCAAGAAAGGGGAAGGTATGCCCGTTGTTCGTAACCCTCAATTCTATTTTAGGGAGCGGTTAATAGATACCACGCTCCCATCTGCCATTCCTTGATTTTGTTGGAGTTCTCAATCCGGTATATGCCAAATATCGATATAGTGTACCCCTTGCAATTTTCAATTTCTTAGCTATCTGCGGAACGCTTATCCCTTTTGTCATTTGACCCTCTATGTATTTGTGCTTTGCCACACATTTTGCGTTCAACTGCTTATTGCGTTGACCTTGACCTCTACCGACTTGATGTCCTTCCTTTTTTAACCGAGCAAGGGCTTCTTTTGTCCGCTGAGAAATCAAGTTACGTTCTATTTCTGCGGATAGCCCGAAAGCAAAAGCAAGTACTTTGCTTTGAATGTCATCGCCAAGACGGTAATTATCTTTAATCGTCCAAACGCGACTCTCTTTTGTCATACAGATATTGAGTATTTCCATAATCATAAAGAGGTTGCGTCCAAGACGAGATAACTCTGTACAGATTATCAAATCATCTTTGACAATTCGGTTTAGAAGCTTGCCGAGTGCCCGTTTAGAATAGTTCTTTGTACCAGAGATAGTTTCTTCTATCCAGCCATCTATCGTCAATCCTTCTTTTTTGCAGAAACGCTCTATCTCAAAACGTTGGTTTTCCACCGTCTGCTTGTCGGTGGAAACGCGGATGTAGCCATATACCATTTTTTAGGTATATGATACCTCTTTTATTTTGAAGAACAAAGGTTTTAGAGATATTATTTTTCGATACTAGCCTGCTTTTTATACAAATTGATGTTCTCGTAGGTACTACTTTTTATAAAACTCCATACCTTACCTGTTTTTTTTATCATCGTCTTGTGGTTGTTTGTTTATTGGAGTATTTATCTTTATCATTCCAAGGAAGTTCAGAAGACGAGCCACCGGAACCTGTTCCGACATGTACTTGTGCCTGACCACCTGCTACAAGTTCAAAGGCTGCTCCAAGAAGATTAGCTTGTGCTTCATTGACCTGTTCCTGTGGCTCAAATACTTCATTGATGAGCTCGTAAACGGTAGCTTCGTCCTTGCTAAACCGTTCCCATATATCACTGAAATATTCTATATAAGTCCTTGTATCATATTCCTCATTGCCAACTCTCGTCCAAATATGGATGGACGGATTCCTCATATTTGGAATGTTGTAATGTACAAGTTCCGCTCCTGATGAGAGTTGGTATCTGTGAGGATTTGCTTTACGGTCAAGTTGGTCTATGCGTTGATTTTGCCTATTTATAACAGAATCCTTTTCTTTGGACTGCCGTTCTGTCGTTTCTGCCCTATGAATGGCCTTGTCAATCTCTTTTTGATAACCATTCCGTAATTGTTCTATATCCGCTTTATGTTTTTCTTGTAACTGGGACTTTTCTGCCATGAGTATTTTAATCTGATTTTTGAGTTTGGCAATCTGCTCGTCCTTATTCGCAAGTTCTTTCTTAGCTTTTGCCAAATCACCTTTACCAAACCATGACAGGACTGTACTTCTACCTTCTTTTGCTTGCTCAATATCAGCCTGTAATTTGGCAATGTCTTCCTCATACCTATTCATCTGTTGCTTGTAGTATTCCGAGTTCGCCTGATGCTTGGCGGTAGAGCCGACAATTCCACGCTGCAACCCGAACGGTTTCATGGCCTTGGCATAGCTGTTCTGATATTCATGCAATTTAGTACGACGCATCACATCGTCCGCCGACAAACGGGGTCCGGACTTCGTTTCATATTTCTTTTCGCCCTCCCGCTTCCTGCGGATACGCTCTCCGGTTACAATGGGCACGACTGTGGCGTGCAGGTGTGGGGTCTTCTCATCCATGTGCAGTACACATGAAACAAGATTTTCACTGCCGAAGGTCTCCCGAAGCCATTTCAGGTTGGCATCTATCCAATTTCCCAGTTTCCCTTCTAGGGCAATCTTCATCATCTGTTCATGTGTTCCGGTCAGAATAATGCGGATGGCTTTTGTCTGGTTCTTGGCCACTTTGCGGTGCAGTCCAGCAGTGTCGATGCGGTATTGGATTGCTTCCGTGCGATTGGCTACTCCATTTGGAAACGTAAGCAGTTCCCGGTTCTGTGATGTCCGGTTCGCATCGGCATTGGTCGGAACATATACCTTGCCTTTGGCATCCTTTCTTTCTATATGGCATGACATGCCGGAGTCATTACCGCTGCCACGTTGCAGGTGACATACTGCATATTGTGTATTACTCATTTCTATTTCGTTTATGCTGTTATAACTTTGATTATAGGTTTGTAAAATCCCGTCATTTGTGCCACAGGCAAAACTGGGTGTCGAGAGGGCATCCCTCCGCTTATGGACTTTTTGACTGCCACTCGTAGAGTGATTGCAGGGAAAATGCCCTAATAAGCTACGGGATTTTACAAACCCTTTTTCAAGGACAGCGAGCTGTTCAATCCATCCAATTATCATATCTGTTCTGCATCCACCAATTCCAACCCAAGTTCGTCAATCAATGTCTGCAAGACGGGGTTACGGTCAATCATCCGTTGAAGTATCATCTGAGGGGTGTCCTCCATCAGAAGGAAGTCCGCAATGTCCAATCCTCGGGCACGTTGTTCATCGGTTGCCATATCTTCTAGTACCGTACTGACCGATACGGACCGGCAGACATTAGCAAGCATGGAAGTCTTCTGCTTCCACTGCTCCGTTGCACCAAGGTCTGGCATCAGTACCACATCCCGATGCGCCAGTACACGAACGGCCTTTTCGTTGAAACAGCCGTTCTTTCCTCCAGTCGCCAGCCACAAGCCGTCCGGCATGAAGTGGGCTGCGATGAGTGCCGTCTTCTCGCTTTCCACGATGAAAACTGTCTTGTCGGAGTAGCGGACAAGAAGATGTTCGCCAAAGAAACACTGGCATAGGTTGAAGCCTGGCAGACGCAACTCGGTATGCACCCAACACACGTGCGGATGAGGAACTTTCAGCCGATGCCCGGTCTTGGCGTCATATCCCATAATCTTACCTGTATGTACCTGTCCGTTGGAATCCACCTGCCAGAATACTGCCGAACCGTTCCATTTTTTGGAAGTCCCGACCCGGTAAAGTTTGAAGAGCCTTTCGGTATTGCTTCTGCCAATCGTGTCGGACAGGAATGTGTACAACGGGTTGATGTCATAGTGTGACAGTGAATGCTGCATGACAGCCGAATCTATAAAAGACGGAGGACTGACTGGCTTCTTTGGAGTTACGGCTTGCGGTTTCCACTCCTGCCTGAATGAATCCAATTCATCGGGATGTTCCCGAAAGAAATCCTTTGGTGTGTAATGGTAGCCGCAACTGTGTTCGTGGTCGCATTTGCCGACATGGGGAGGGAAGGTTATCTCTCCCGACTCATCGATATAACGGGTAAAACAAGCCTTGCGCTTGCATTCGGGACACGCTACCTTGCTGCCCCGATGATATTTTTCAAGATGAAATCTGTAGTTGTCCATGATAATTTCTGAAATGGATTTGCAGTAATTTCAGTTTTCAGTCCTTTCAGTTTTGCAGGAATTGGCAATTTGCTCCTTAACGAAACTGAAAAACTGAACATTCTGAAAGCTGCAAACAGGGGTTATACATTGCAGTTTCTATTCTCGGCTGTGAATGATACCTTTTCATAGACTCCCTGCCTGACCTTGTGTATGAGCCTATTCTTTGCAAGTTCTTTAAGATAGTTCATCACCGTGCGCTCCGTCACTTTTAGCTGTCTTCCTGCATCAAGGGCTTCAGCTGTGGTAAAAGAATTTTTCAGCAAGGAGAGCAATTCCAGCGACGGCTCGTCACAGGTATCGTTTGCCACATATTCGCGTATGCGCCTGTAAGAACCTTCGAAATAGTCATTTAGCCGGATAGCACCTTCAATGGCGGTCGTTGTCACGAATTGCAGATGGCTCTCGCCGCATGCATAAGACAGGACTTGGAGAACCAGTGCCAGACGTGCCACCTGCACAGGGCTTTTCATGGGACGCGATTCGACAAGGTTTTCATCCCTGATGGCATTGATGCGTTCGATCGTATTGTTGTGCCAGTTGAAGAAAACCCTTTTCGCTTCCACTTCCATGCCTATCAGATGAGGGATATTCCCTTCATCATTCACTTCATAGTCAAGGGAGAATACCTTTTCCATGATTGCCTCCCATGTCCTCCATGCAGATGCCGGATCGCTCCCGGTATCCTCCTCTTCGCTTTCCGTCCACCGTGGCACCAGATACGACTTGGGCATCACGAACAGAATGCGGTCAAGCAGGCCGTTATCCTCGTATCCCTTTTTGAGCAGCTCATGCACACGCCTGGTCTGTGTCGTGCCGACCATGTTGATGCACGGATTCTCAATGTGTATGGGAATGGGATTGCTGACACGGGTCACATCTATGGCACTGTTGCTCCATGCGGACAGAAGTTGCTCTATCAACTGCCCGTTGTTGTAGCGGTTGGCGGAATTGAACATGCCCATAATCTCGTCCGCAAGTATGGTTATGCCACGGGGACAGTTGTAATGGGCGAGCATCAGGGCTTCCGGCGTGAAATCGGACACGATGGTTCTTCTCAATACAGGCCTGTCTGTACCGTTGTTGCCCTTGCTCTCTTTCATTGTATTCTGATATGCGGCCATTTCAGCCTTGAATTTCTCCAGTGCCCGGCAATCCCTTTTGCGTAGCGGACGGAATACGGCTTCAAGCGGCGGTGTCTTGCCGAGTCCCGGCCGCCCCACCATGATGATATAAAGGGCAGCGTTGGTTGTCCAATGTCCTTTTACACGGATATTGTAGGTATTGCCCAACGCGGAAGCCGTAGCCGACAGTATGGCTGTGGCAAGATACTCCACTTTGAAGTTCTCATGTCGCACCATGCCAAGGATAACGGACTGGACTTTGGTAGGGAAAGCGTCAATCGGGAAATCCGATTCCGCAATGCCCTGCGCCTGTGCCATCACCCTGTTGCATATATCCTGTTGTCTGATACCCATAATCACTTTTCCTTTCGTTTGCAATAGGATGTCACACTCTCAGACTTGCCTCCGGTCTGTACCCTGCGGATGTCGGACTTGGCATACATGTTCTTGTTACCTACCTTGATGGGGACGAGATAGCCGCGCTTCGCCCACAGGTTGAGCGTGCCATCACAGACGTTCAGCAACTCACGGACTTGTTTCGTGTTAAGGTAGATTTCTTTCGCTTCACGCTGTATCGCTGCTTTCTGTTCTTCCTGCTGCGCCATAATAGTGCGCTGGATAATTGATTCTGCAAACATCTTCAGGTCTGTGGGAGTGACTTCCAGTTTTACATTGGCTCCCATATCGACCAGACTTTCTATGGTAATCATAAAATCTTTTGTTTAGGAATTTACAATGACCATCTGCATGTTCCCTGATGCCCCGCTTCCGATGGCTTATAAAAGTGAAGCACCGCCAAACCCTCGGGAAAGGATTGACGGTGCAAAGGTATAGGTGAATTAAAAGTAATTGAAATAAAACGAGTTGGCATATTTGTCATGACAAAAAAGACAATTATGACAACACTAAAATGGGCTTATTTTACTTCATTTCCTGTGGATTGGAGCTATCTATTAACGGCTTCGGTAAGTTCGGCTTTAAGCTCAGAAAGTAATGTCTGACAGGAATCACCATTTAGCATTACGCACATTCTGTTCACTCCGTTTTTCATAACGTGCTGCGTTGTAGTCAACAGATGGATAGCCTGACGATAGGAACTTCCGCTCTTAATTCCACCCACGCCATCAAATTGAATGATGAGCGCAGTTGCATACTCTTTCGCACTACCTATGTCTGTTAGCAGTCCAAGTTCATTCAAGGCATAGTAGGTTAAAGCCTGTTCCGCTGCCGTATCATATTTTGAGATGAATTTTCGGATAATATCAATGACAATGTCTTTATTGGCACAGTTGAGATAATTTACAAGGGGCATTTCCTTTGCTTTCTGCCGACCTCTTGATTTTGGGGCATCGTTTATTGGCATGTCGCCAAAGTATTCTGTGCTAGCTTGTTTTGTCGTGTGCTGTTGCTGCTGTTCAGGTTCGTCTGTCATATCGTTGGTTACATTCTCATTTGTTGCGGATTGCAACGCCCATTCACCAATGGTTCCATTTTCAATGGCATCGTTCATGGAAAAGTATCTGTCCCAGTCAGATTGGGTTCGGAAGCCGTTCTTGATGGATACCTGTATTATCTGTTCAACTACCCAAGAACAACTCTGCCTGTCCATTCTGTCCGCTTTAGGATTGGCTGATTGTTTGTTGACCATACTGACCATTGCCTCGAAACTCTTTCCGTAATACAGCCAGCTAAGTACAAGCGGTGCGGAAAGGATAATGCCATGTCTTTTGGACTTGCTTCTAAAAAAGGATTTGACCTTGTTCCAAAAGGACGATGAAGCTCCGTATGATGCATTATTCTCTTCCCTCTGCTTCTGGAATGCTTCAACAATCTGTTCCGGGACGGATTCTTCACTGAACAGCAGGTTTATATTGTCAAAATCTTCCACACTGTCATCGCCCCAGCACAATTCCCATTCTATCTTGACCTTTGGCAGTTGTTTGAAGATGGCACGACAGATAGCGAGATATTGCCTCTCGTCCCCATTTGTCATCAGACGCGCGAAGCGGTTGTATTCTTCCCTGTGGCTGTTCTTCCACCGGAGAATGTCAGCCTTGAATTGGTCGTATGTCAATCGGGATTCAGTCATAGTGTTATCTGCAAGTAGTTGATTATAAATGGAACATAGGGAAAGAATAAAATACAGCGGGCAGGCGATTCTAATCCAGCAAGTTTACCAGTTCTTTCTTGATTTCGTCATCAATATGCCTGTAACGTGCAAAGGCACGGCTTCCTTCCGAATGTCCCGACATGGATGCAATCAGATTCGGGTCTTTGACCTGCTTGTAGAGGTTGCCGATAAATGTCTTTCGTGCAGTATGGGTGGTCGCCACTTCATATAACGGTCGTGCCACATCCTCGCGTGTCTTCGGGTCAAGGACTCTCACCATGCGGTCAATGCCCACATACTTGAGAATCTCCTTTATCTTCTTGTTATAGCCGAAGTGCGAGAACCGGGGAAGTAATGCGCCTTCCAAGTCCTTATATCTCTCCAATATGTCCAACGCCTTTTGGTTAAGCGGAACTCTGACTGTGTTGGCATGTTCCAGCTTGGTCTTTTGCGGAATGTATTCCACACAACCGTCCACGATGTTTGCCTTGGTCAGTCTGTTCAAATCACTTACACGGCAACCTATCAGACACTGGAACATGAATATGTCCCGATATACGGAATAGGTTGCCCCCATGCCGCTCAGGTCGGCATAATAGACCTTGTCCCTTTCTTCGAGAGTAAGGTAAAACGGATCGCCATACATGGGCTGGGCTATCTGGTACTGGTCAAAAGGGTTGTTTCTTGTCAGCCCCCGTTTGATGCACCATTTGATGACGGTGCGGATGCGGTAGAGTGTCCCCGACATGCTGTTCTCGGAGCGTTGCTGGGCTACATCACGGGGCAGCTCGTCTTTATAGAATACGGGATACATTTCCACATACCTGTACTCTTCCTGCATCCACAACTTGAAATCACGGATGTCGTCAGCGGTAATGGAATCTATACAAAGGTGGAAGCCCCGCTGGTGCATGACCTCTTGATGAAAACGCTCGTAACGCAGTACCTTTTTCAGATTGTCGCGGTGATGCTTCCAGCTTTCTGCGGCAAGGGGTGTCTCGTCCATGTACTTCTGTATCTGGTAAGATAGCAGATACTCGTTTGCCGGATTGCCGCCACGGAAGTTGATGTTGGGATGATGGTATTCCTCTATCAGCCCTTTCAGCCAGCTGCCGTCCACTCCACGATGGTATTTCTCGGCAATAAGGTGCGTAATGTTTTGGATGTCCTTTTCAAAGCCCATCCGTTTGTCTTCCGACACCAATGCGACACGGGGCTTATACCCCTGCCGTTCCGCACTCCAGTGGTTGGGGTTGATGGAGAGTTCGCTTGCTGCCTTGATGTCAACGCCTCCCACGTCACGGACTCTGAAATAGACTCGTGCCTGGTCAGTGACATTATTCTTGGCGGCGGTCTTTCTTATAAATGCGGTAACTTTCATTATGCGTCCTCCTTAGTTTATCATATCCACAAGTTTCGTTTCATCTCATCGTCAATCGTGCGGTAGCGGTTGAATGCCCGACTGCCCTCCACATGTCCCGACATGGAGGCTATCAGATTGGGGTCGGGAACCTGTTTGTAGAGGTTGCCTATAAAGGTTTTGCGTGCCGTATGGCTGGTGGCTACCTCATATAATGGTTTCTGCACGGTGTTGTAGCCGTGTGTGTCAAGAATGGTGACCATTCTGTCTATACCGCAATGCTTCAACAGTTCCCGTATGCCGAGATTGTACTGGTGTATGGGCTTGAACGGTAACAGCTTGCCCATACTTGATTCATAACGTTCCAGTATTTTCAATGCCTTGGGATGAAGCGGTACTCTGACGACTTTTGCCTGGCATTTCTTGGTCTTCTGCGGCATATACTCCAGAAATCCGTCCTTGATGTTGTCTCTCGTCATTCTGTACAAATCACCCACACGGCAGCCGATATAACAATGGAACACGAATATATCCCTGATAACTGCCAGTTTAGGACAGTCGTTCAAATCCGCATCGTACAGGATATTTCTTTCTTCAGATGTCAAATAGAACGGATCACCATATGTCGGTTCCTTGCATCCATAAAGCTCATATACCTCGTTGTCGGAATATTTCATTTTCTTGCACCAATGGAGAAAAGTGCAGAAGAGGTTCATCGTGTTGATGATGGTCGTGTTCGACAATGGTCTTGGAGCATGATTGATAAGCAGCCGGGACGCATAGAAGTCGGGGTACTGCTGACGTAACAAGTATTCGTTGGTCACATAATCCCGGAAACCGTTCATCTGCTCCAATGTGACGGTTTCAACAAAGAGGGTGAAATCGGTATTACCTAATATCTCACGTTGATATTCATGGTAACGTATCATCTTGCGCTCGAAGCGGATGATGTGTTCTTTGGTTCTGTTCGCTCCGTCAAATTTTTCCAGATACTCATGAATACGGCATATCAGATTCGGATGGTTTCGTTCGAAAGCCCGTGCAGGGTACAGCACATCCTCGATGGTCTGCTTCAGCCATGCGCTGTTTGCCTTGTCCGAAAAAGTCTTCTCCACTTTCTCGATGATGGAGGCAATCTGTTCGGGCAGCAGTTTCTGTTCAACGGCAGGTACGGCTGTCGTGCGCTTGTAACTGAGAGTGTCGGAATCCCAGTACTTGTCATGGACTACAAGAGGCGAAACAACCTTTATATCCACGTTCTTCTCACGGACACGGAAACAGATGCTCGAAGTCGAGGAACTGTTCTTTTTCAGATAGACGGAAACTTTCATCGGCAATGCGTTTTGGGATTACCTTGCAAAGGTAAATAAATTCCCGTATATGTTCCCATATATCCCGAAAAAACTTGTAGCGGATTAAGACAAATTAAAGAGCGTGTCCCGAAAGTGATATCACATAAAACACTGTATATTAGTGATTATATTTTCTCTTGTTATGCTTTTCTTTTCATTTTCGACTTTCCCAATCCGTTGTCAAAACATATATTGCAGTTCCACGATTTTCTTTTTTGTAAATGGGTTGAATCGGCGCCTGTCAGCAAGAAATTCGATTGTATGATAGAAGATCGCTGGAAGTGTCAAAACTGCGGAAATTCCGTGCCGGACGGATTGACTGTATGTCCGAAATGCGGGCTGGTTAAAGGTGGATTCGACGAGTTGCCGAAACATACGGCAGACGGTTTGGAGATAGCTCGGGTCGAACAGAAAGTCAAAGTAGAAATTCCGTTTATTTTGTATCTGGGTACTGTCTGTTCTATTATTTTATTGGCCATTGTAGTTTATATTTATGTGGCAATAAAATTATGAAATCTTTTATCTATAGGTATATTTTATATTTAACCGTCGTTCCTTTCATCTCTTGTAATTCGGATTTGCGTATCGAAGGAACGTATGATTTTGCCGATTCAAATGATCCGATGAAAAGCATCATTATCTCCGAAGCGGATCAAACAGGATTTGTTTCCATCTATTACGTAATGGAATCTCCGTATTCATCAAATGCCGAGCAAATAATTTTCGCACAAGATAGAAGTAAACCTGACAGAACATCCGATGGCGGGTTATTGCTCGAAAGTGAATGGGGACAATTGATCTTTGAAAAACCTCAATCCTTCGTATTTGTTATTTCGTCCGGGACGGAAATAAATTTCGGAAATGCATTCAGCATAACCGCACTATATGGAGAGCAAGCGCCTCGAGTCCCGCAAAACGTTACGTTCCGGGGCGGATAAACTGGCTGGGACGATGATTTCCAACTTTAAGAATACGCTCGAATTGACTCAACGGCGCGAATTGGAAGAGCTGAAACGACGCGAATCGCAACCGATCGTTGTCGAACCTTACCTGTGTAAATTCGAACTCGATCGTTGGGATCAAGTTATATTCACTTTCAAAGCCGACCTCCGGAATGTGTCGCAAAGCACATTTATCGACGCTGAATTTTATGAAGAATATATCGCAGGAGAAGATTGGGTTGGGGAACCTTACATCCGCGACCGATTGGCTGCATGGGTTTCCTTTTACTTTAATAAAGAGTACGTTTTGAGAAGAGACGAGGGGATGTTTTCCAGATACGAATGTATGTTTCCTAATGTTTCTTTCGATAATCCGTGGAAACCGCAAGAAACGAAGTCCTTTGAGGTTGTCATGTCGATTTATGACGACGATGCCGTAACCAAAGGTTTTACTGCATTCGATGTCAAAAGTTGTATCCTTCATTTCAATTTGACGGTCGAAGACCCTGACGGGCGGAAAATTCCGATGAAAATGAAATTCGATCTGGCGGATGTTTGGAAGGATTTTATTGACAAGTAGTTATTGGTTGATGATATTTTATTGAAGAAATTGCTCGTGGATTTTCAGAATATTAACGAGGTATAAGGCCCGGTAAACTGGTAAAAAGAATATCAGTGAAGTATTTATTTTGCTTTGTGCTCGATACGACAGGGGATTAGTGCCGTTCGAGGTGGAAAAGTATATGACCAAATTAAATAGCGATTGACAATGAAAAAACTGTTTTTTGCCAGCCTGTGGGTTTTGGCTTGTTTGACCGCAGCCTGTTCCGATGAAAAAGACGAACCGAACGGCGAGTCCGGATCGGTCGTCGGAGAATGGGTGTTTCAGAAGAACGAGTATTATCGGAATGGAAAAATGATCGACAGTTTTACGGCTGTGGAGGACGAGGATAAGATGATCGCTGTATTTCGGGAAGACGGGACTTTTCGTTATTACGATTTCCCGCCCGAAGAGTATTATGACGGGACTTATTCTTATGATGAAGCGTCGGGAGTGTTGGTGACGGACGACGGGATCGAAAAACAGAGCTGCCGGGCCGAAATAACCGTTTCGGAGATGAAATGGATTTATGATGAAGGCAATGATGAGATGCTTGTCGAATATTATACGCGCAAGTAACGGTTTTTGTTGGTGCGCTTAAAAAAAGAGGCGTTGTTTATTGTTGTTCTCCGATGTAAAAAAGATGCGGGGACCGGATTTATCCGGTCCCCGCATCTTAACATGTCCCTTGCCGATACCAATCGATACGGTATTTTTGTTTTGCACTCGCTTTGCGGAGCCTGGGTAGATTTGTTTTGCGGGAAAGCTATTTCTCTTTCGGTTCGACAACCAGTTCTTTGGCCCGTCGGAGCGCCGCATTGATATTCGGGCAGATGTTTTCCTCGCCCAGCAGGGAGTAGAATCCCGCTTTGTGCAGGACTTCGTGTACTTTGGGATTGACGCCCGAAAGGATGATGCGGGTATTTTCCTGTTGCGATATGCGGCAGAGGTTCGTGAGGTTATGGATGCCCGTCGAGTCGATGAAGGGGACCTTTCGCATACGGATGATCCGCACCTGTGCGTGGTCGCCGAGCTGCACCATCTGTTCCTCGAATTTGTTGGCGATGCCGAAGAAGTAGGGACCGTCGATTTCATATACTTCGACGCCTCGGGGGATGATGAGGTGCTCTTCGTGCGACTCGAGGTCCGACTCCTTACCGGGGTCTATTTCGTTGCGGATGACCGAGATGTCGGTAGTTTCCATCACGCGCCGCATGAAGAGCAGGCAGGCGAGTACCAGTCCGACTTCGATGGCCACCGTCAGGTCGATGATGACCGTCAGCAGGAAGGTGACCAACAGCACCGCGACATCCGAGCGGGGATTCTTCATCAGAGCCCGGAACGTGCGCCATTCGCTCATGTTGTACGATACCACTACCAGCACGCCTGCCAGGCAGGCCATTGGGATATATTGCGCCAGCGGCATCAGGAACAGGAAGATCAGCAGCAGTACGACGGCATGGATGACGCCTGCGACCGGCGTGCGGCCGCCGTTGTTGATATTGGTCATCGTGCGGGCGATGGCTCCGGTGGCGGGAATGCCGCCGAACAGAGGCGTCACCACGTTGGCGATGCCTTGGGCCATGAGCTCCTGGTTGGAGTTGTGCTTGTCCCCCGTCACGCCGTCGGCGACCGTTGCCGACAGCAGCGATTCGATGGCGCCCAGTACGGCGATGGTGATGGCTGCGGGCAGCAGTCCTTTCATCCCTTCCCATGAGAGGGCGGGGATGACCGCGTCGGGCAGTTGGGAGTTGATCGTGAATCGGTCGCCGATAGTTTCGACGGAGTCGATTCCGGCGTAGCGTTTCAGCAGATAGACGGCCAGCGTCATAACGACGATAGCGATCAGCGAACCGGGTATCTTTTTCGAGAAGCGGGGCGTGAGGGCGATGATGGCGACGCTGATAACGCCTACGGCCGTTGCCCAGAGGTCGATCGTCCCGAAATTCTGGAAGTAGACTATCCACTTCCCGGCGAAGTCGCCCGGCATTTCGGGGGTCGTGAGGCCGAACAGATCCTTGATCTGCGTGGTGAAGATCGTCACGGCGATACCGCTGGTGAAACCGACGACGATCGGGTAGGGAATGAATTTGATGATCGTCCCCAGGCGGAAGAGTCCCAGCAGGATCAGGAATACGCCCGCCATGATCGTGGCGACGGTCAGTCCCTCGATGCCGTACTGTTGGATGATGCCATAGACGATCACGATGAATGCACCTGTGGGGCCGCCGATCTGTACGCGACTGCCGCCGAGCGCCGATGTGAGGAAGCCGGCGATGATGGCCGTGATGATGCCTTTTTCCGGTGAAACGCCCGATGCGATGCCGAAGGCGATCGCCAGCGGCAGGGCCACGATGCCGACGATGATGCCGGCCATGAGGTCGGCGGTGAATTTCTCCCGGGAGTAGTGCTTCAGGGATGTGAGAAGTGCGGGTCTGAATTCGATCATCTCCGAATTTTTATTTTAAGGTTAATTTTAAGGTTGAAAAATGGTGGCGCAAAGGTAGTGAAAATGAGGGGAGGATAAAACAAACGGCTTCGTTTTTTATACCGCATGTATTCTGTTCATTGCGGAAATAAAAGACTATTATTCATATTTTCATTGTGTTACGTCTTTTTAGATTGGATTGGGAGCAGATCGATTCGTGTGTCTGCGCCGTATAAAAAGCCGGGGCGGACGATTTCCGTTTAAGAGTCTGTTTTGAATTTTATAAATGAGTTAGACATTGGCCGAGAGAAAATGTTTCGGCTTTTTTGAACCTCTTTTCTGCATCTTCTTTCAGCAGGTGCTGAAAATAGTTCGCTATTTACGCAACCTCCCCAAAAGAATCTACTCGAAAACAGCTTTCAAATAATCTCTACATAAAATTCGAGCAGGTTCTAAAAATTGAGATAGGGGAAAATGAGCACCTTTCGGCATGCAATACCGGAAGGTGTCATACGGATTTTGTACTTTTATCGAACGTTATTTTTTCAGTTTCGCCAACTGTTTTTTCAGGCTGAAACGGTCGAATTCGTCGATAAGGTTCGTCATCAGCTCTTTCACGCTCTCGATCTTTTCGGCTCGCCAGGCATTGACGCCGGCGAAAGCGTATCCTGCCGACAGGTTGCCTTTGAAGGCGTTGTAGAGAGCCATGATGATGCAGTAGGGGCTGTGGGTTACGTCGCAGGTCTTGATGCAGTTGAACGGACAGCTCTTGGGCTGTTTCAACCCTTGTTTCACCCGCTCCAGGAAAGAGTTGTGGATGGCCCGGCCCGGCATACCCACCGGACTTTGGATGATCTCTATGTCCTGTTGAGAGGCTTCGATGTAACTCCGCTTGAACTCCGTCGAGGCGTCGCACTCCTCCGTGGTGACGAAGCGCGTGCCCATCTGGACACCGTCGGCGCCCAGCTCCATGATGCGATAAATGTCTTCGCCCGTGTAGATGCCGCCTGCTGCGATGACCGGGATGTGCGTGTCGTGCGCCGTGCCGAAACGACGAACTTCCGAAACGATTTCGGGCAGCAGCCGCTCCAGCGAGAAGTGTTCGTCGGTGATCTGTTCCGGCTTGTAGCCCAGGTGTCCGCCGGCCTTGGGTCCCTCGACCACGATCGCGTCGGGAACGTATTTGTAGTTGGCGAGCCATTTCTCGCAGATGAGTTTGGCAGCTCGGGCCGACGAAACGATCGGAGCCAACTTCGTCTTGCTGCCTTTGGTCAGGAACGACGGCAGGTTGAGGGGCATACCGGCCCCCGAGAAGATGATGTCGGCCTTCTCTGCGATGGCCGTTCTGACCATGTCTGCGAAGTTGGACATGGCCACCATGACATTGACGCCGATGATGCCTTTGGTCTTTTCACGGGCTTTGCGCAGCTCTTCGCGCAGGCCCCAGATGCTTGCCGTATTGTAGTCTTTGGAGTGTTCCCGGTAGATGACGCCCAGTCCGGCCGAGGAGATCACTCCCACACCGCCTTGATTGGCTACGGCCGATGCGAGTCCCGAGAGGGAGATGCCTACGCCCATACCGCCCTGAATGATGGGAAGACGGGCCAGCAGATCGCCGATTTTCAATGTTTTCATAGTTAAAGTTGCTTTGAATTTATATTTTTCCTTTCTCTCCGTACGTCGTGCCCGCCGATCGTGTCGTATCGTTTGTCGATTCGGCTTTTTCGTAAGGTTCTCCTTGAGCGGATGTTTCGATCGGTTTCAGGTTTTCCCGAAAGGCGGCTCTGTGCGGGGAGAGTGGAGCTTTTTGTAAGTTTTGGATCCCGGGTGTCCGTAAAAATATTGTATGTAGGGTCGGGACAGTTTGTATTTCTGTTATTGTTCCGCTGTCGGTGCGACGGTCAGTTCGAGCTCCTCGAGCCGTGCCACGGGTGCGATGTCCAGGGTTGCGATATTGCCGTTCATGTAGCGGTAGTATCCTGCCAGGGCGATCATCGCCGCGTTGTCGGTCGTGAACTTGAATTCGGGCAGGAAGGTGCGCCATCCCCGTTTCCTTCCCTCCTCCGTGATGCCGTTGCGGAGCCCTGAATTGGCCGATACGCCGCCTGCGATGGCGATGTCGCGGATCCCGTACTCCTTGGAGGCTTTTACGAGCTTGTCGAGCAGAATTTCCACGATGGTCGTCTGCAGCGAGGCGCAGAGGTCGGCTTTGTTTTTCTCGATGAAATTCGGATCTTCGGCCATTTCGTCCCGCAACGTATAGAGGAACGAGGTTTTGAGTCCCGAGAACGAGTAGTCGAAACCTTCGATGCGGGGTTTGGCGAAGCGGAACGCGTGCGGATCGCCCTCCTTGGCCAGTTTGTCGATCACCGGCCCGCCCGGATAGGGCAGCCCCATGACTTTGGCGCACTTGTCGAACGCTTCGCCCGCCGCGTCGTCGATCGTCGTGCCGACGATCTGCATGTCGAGCGGACCGTCCACTTTTACGATCTGGGTATGTCCTCCGCTGACCAGCAGGCAGAGGAACGGAAAGTCGGGGTGCGGAAGCTGTCGGTCGGGCAGGTCCAGAAAGTGGGAGAGGATGTGCCCCTGCAGATGATTGACCTCCACCAGCGGAATGTCGTGGGAGATCGAGAGTCCTTTGGCGAACGATACGCCCACCAGAAGCGATCCCAGCAGACCGGGTCCGCGCGTGAAGGCGATGGCGTCGATCTTGTCGATGGTGACGCCGGCCTCTTTCAGAGCTGTATCGACCACCGGAACGATGTTCTGTTGATGGGCTCGGGAGGCCAGTTCCGGAATGACACCGCCGTATTTTTGGTGCACGGCCTGCGAAGCGATTACGTTCGACAGGAGTGTCCGGTCGCGGATGACTGCGGCCGAAGTGTCGTCGCAGGAAGATTCTATGCCTAAAATGGTAATGTCCATGTGATTTTTGTGTGGCAAAAACTTTACAAAGATAGTGAAAGCCGAGAGAAAATGGGAACTTGTTCCCATTTTTCCGAGGTACATCCTATCCAAGACTATGTCAAAGATACGAATAAGCCGAGCGCAAAAGCAAATTTATTTGTGTTTTTCCGAGGCGGAATTATCCGAATAAAAATCAAAGATACGGAATAAAATCCGAAATGATTCGCCGATGTCCGTATTTATTTCGGGCGGCAGCCGATCTCGGGTCTCTGTCCGGGCTTCGGAAAAACTCCGAAATGCGATTGGCAACAGGTTTGCGGTTCTGTATTGTACCGGACGCGGATTTTTACCGGTTGTTGCGGGAGGGCTTCGCGACAAGTTCTTCGAACGGTGCTTTTAACGATAAATATCCGGTCTGCCGGATGTTAAATCCCGAAATTTGCTTAAATTTGCAATTTATTAAAAACGGTTTTGTCGGATAATGCGCAGGATAGTGAACATACTGGCCAAGATGGTGTCGGCGATCGTGCTGGCGCTGATCTTTCTGCCTCTGTTGGTCGCCCTGTTGTTCGAGATTCCTGCCGTTCAGAATTTCGTCGCTCGGGAGGCGACGGAAATAATTTCCCGCAAGCTCGGCACCCGCATCAGTATCGACCGGGTGGATATAGGCTTGTTTTACCGCGTTTCGCTCGACGGATTCTATGTCGAGGATTTCCAACGGGATACGTTGCTTTATGCCGGCCGTCTGGATGCCCGGATCAAGAGCCTCGGCCTGTTCGGGGGAGGGCTCGTTTTCAGCCGGGCCGAATTGTCGGACGCCCGTTTTTGCCTGCGCGAAACTCCCGACGGGGAGATGAACATCAAGCAGGTGGTCGATAAACTTTCCAAAAAGGACAAGGCCCGGGCGGAGGGAAAATTCAGGCTGGAGATCGAGCGTCTGGAAACGGATGGGCTGGATTTCTGCATGGAACGGCTGGAGCACCGCAATCCGTCGTACGGAGTGGATTTCGCCGATATGCACCTGATCGACATCCGGGCCGAACTGAAGAATTTCACCATCGACGGTCCGGTGATCCATACCGACATCGGGCGTTTGGCGATGCGCGAGCGCAGCGGATTTGTCGTCGAAGACCTGGCGGGCTGCCTTTGCATCGCCAACGGCTGTATCGATATCCGGGAGGGACACATCCGGACGGCGAAGTCGAATATCGAGTTGCCTTCGCTTTCATTGATCGGATTGGACTGGGCCCTTTACAAAAATTTCGTCGAGGAGGTGGACATCACGGCGCAGGTCGTCAATACGACGCTGTCGTCCGACGACATCGCCTATTTCTCGCCCAAAATGAAGGATTGGCACCTGACGCTGACCGACGTGAACGCTGATGTGAGCGGCCCTGTGGCCGATATGTCGGGATCGCTGCGCTCGGTCCGCACGGGAGCCGACACGAAACTGTCGGTCGATTTTGCGGCGCAGGGACTGCCCGATGTCGGAAAGGGGCATTTTAAGGCCGACATTTCCGAACTGACGACTTCGGCGGCGGATGTCGATCGGCTGGCGGCTGCCCTCACAGGCAAGAATTTGCCCGACGAGGTGCTGCGTATTGCAAAAAATGCGGGCAAAATCGGTCTTACCGGCAAATTCGACGGAACGCTCACGGCCTTTGCTGCGGATGCTGTGCTGGCGACCGAGATCGGCGGTGCGACCTGCCTGTTGCAGGTGAGCTCGCTGCGCGACGGCTGTCGCGGTGTGCTGGGCGATGTGAAAACGTCCAGTCTGCAACTGGGCGAGTTGCTGGAAAACGATCTGCTCGGTCCCCTCTCTCTGAATGTGCATGTAAACGGCGAACTCAGCTCGGAACACTCCGACGCCGAAGTGTCGGGCGAGATCCTGCGATTGGGGATCAACGGATATGATTACGATTCGCTCCGTATGAAGGGGCACCTGGTGAACCGGGAGTTCAACGGATTGATCGAAGCCCGGGACAGGAATCTGCGGTTCGATTTTAGAGGGCTGCTCGACCTGAACGATGAGCAGAGGCCCCGCTACGATTTTGCGCTGGACCTTGAGGAGGCGAACCTGGCGGCTCTGGGGGTGAATCGCCGCGATTCGGTGTCGGTGCTTGCCGCCCGGATTGCTGCGCGTGCCGTCGGCCGTACGCTCGACGACCTGAACGGAATAATCTTCGTCCGTGATGTATCCTATCGTTATAACGACCGCGAGCTTGCGGCCGACAGCGTTGTGATCGTGGGTCGGAACAGCTTGTCGGACAAGTTTATTCGTCTGCGTTCCGATTTTGTCGATGCCGACTACGAGGGGAAAACCTCCTACAAGGAGGTGTTCGCCTACCTGCAACAGCGTTTCCGAGATTATGTCCCGACGCTTGACGGCGGTCCCGGCTGGCAGGCGCAGCATCCCGATACGGTAGAGTTGGCTGACGGATATTCCCAACTTACGGTCAATGTCCGGAAGATCAATCCGCTGGTCAATGCCGTTTCTCCCGGGTTACAGATCGCGGACGGATCGCGGTTGCTGCTGCGGATCAACCCGGCGAACGACAAACTTTCGTTCGAAGCGGCCTCGGATTACATCGAGCGGGGCCGGATGCTGGTGACACGTCTGAATCTGGATGCCCATAACCGGGGCGACTCGCTCGTTTTCGCGGCTTCGACCGAGGATCTTTATCTGAACAGTTTTCACATGAGCCGTGTCGGAATGAGCGGAGGGGCCAAGGATAACAAGCTGGAGCTGATTACCGATTTCGCGGATACTATCGGCGATGTTTCCGGACGGATCGGATTCCGTTCGGAATTTGCCCGGGGACGAGGTCCTGCGGGCCGGCAGATCGATCTGCGGCTGACGCCGTCGTACATCAGCCGGGGAGAGAAGACTTGGAATATCTATACGGACGGTATTACGGCAGATACTTCCCGGATACGAATCGACCGTTTTCGAATGGTCAATGCCGGACAGCAACTGCTGCTCGACGGCGTCGTATCGCGTCGTTTGCAGGATTCGGTGCAATTGACGCTGCATAATTTCGAGCTGGCGCCCTTCTCGCAGTTCACCTCGTCGATGGGCTACCGTGTGGACGGTCGTACCAACGGTTCGGCGACGATGAAAGCGGTGCTCGGGGCCGGCGAGGTGCAGGCCGATATCGTTGTGGACAGCATTTCGATCAACGATCTCGCCGTTCCGTCGATCTGGCTGCGGTCCCGATGGGATTTCATACAGAACCGCGCGGGTATTCTGGTGCAGCAGCGGGAAAATCTCGATACTCTCGTTCGTGGTTTTTACGCCCCTTCGCAAAAGCGTTATTACGCCCGGGCTACCCTCGACGCAGTCGAACTTTCGGCGCTCGATCCCCTGCTGAAGGGGGTGGTCGAGCGGACCGGCGGCAATGCCGATGTCGATATCGCCCTGCGCGGCAGCGGTAAGGAGGCGAACCTTTCCGGGCAGATCGCCGTGCGCGATTTCACCACGACGGTGGATTTTACGCAGGTGACCTACACGATGCCCCGGACCGTGATCGAGGTTAAAAACAATCATTTGATTGCCGAAGGCGTGCCGCTGTACGATCCGGAGAAGAACGAGGGCCTTTTCTCGATCGACCTCAATCTGGAACATTTGTCCAATATCTCCTATTCGGTGAAAGTGCTGCCGAAAGAGTTGATGGTGCTCAATACCACTTCGAAGGATAACGACCTGTTCTACGGCCGGATTTTCGCTTCGGGTTCGGCGACGATCGCGGGCAGCAAGGGCGGTGTGAAAATGGACATCGTGGCTACCACCGAAGGCGATTCCGAATTTTATATGCCTCTGTCGGGACAGTCGAATGCGAAAACGGCCGATTTCGTTACGTTCGTCACCCCTGAACAGATCGATACGACCGACTATCTGGTGCGCAAGAAGCTGCTCTTCCAGCAGCAGGGGCGTAAAAAGGAAGCCGCAGGCAGCACGATGGATATTACGATGGCTCTCAATGTGCAGGACAATACCGCTTTCCAACTGGTGATCGACCCGACGGTCGGCAGTGCCCTGAAAGGTCGTGGCAACGGTATGCTCAACCTGCATATCAATCCGGGTAACGGTATCTTCAATATGTACGGCGACTATACGCTCATCGAAGGCAGTTTTCTTTTCTCATTGCAGAATATCATTTCTAAGAAATTCATCATCGAGAGCGGTTCGATGATTCAGTGGACGGGCGAGCCTGTCGATGCGCGGCTCGACATCAATGCCGTCTATAAGCTCAAAACGTCGTTGCAGCCTCTGTTGAACACTGTAACCGCCTCTTCGGACGACGACCAGAGCGGTTCCCGGATTTCGGACCGTTCGGTGCCGGTCGATTGTAAGATCCATATCGGCGGTCGTTTGAGCAACCCGCAGTTGGATTTCAGCGTGGTCGTGCCCGTTACAGATATAGAAACGCAGGCTGCGGTGGCCAGCGTGCTCAATACGCAGGAAGCCCAAGCGCAGCAGTTCATTTCGCTGGTCGCACTGGGTACTTTCAGCAATTCCGGCAGTGCCAATATCGGTGCTTCTTCCGGTGTGGCAACGGGTCTGGAGATGCTTACCAACCAGCTTACCAACTGGTTTTCGACAGATGATTACCGGATCATCCTGAACTACCGGGCTGGCTCCGAAATGACCGGTGACGAGGTGGATTTCGGCTTCTCCACCAATTTGATCAACAACCGTCTGCTGGTCGAGGTCGAGGGCAATTACATCATCGACAACAAACAGGCCGTAAGCAACAATGTTTCCAACTTCATGGGCGAAGCGCATGTGACGTGGCTGATCGACAAGTCGGGCAACCTGCGTCTGAAGGCGTTCACGCAGACCATCGATCGTTTCGACGAGAACCAGGGCCTGCAGGAAACCGGTATCGGGATCTCCTATAAGGAGGATTTCAATAATTTCAAAGATCTGAAACAGCGTATTCGGGACCGCTTCACCAACAAGAAACGTCAGAAAAAGCGTCAGGTCCGCCGCGAGGAGCAGGCCCGGCGTGCGGCGGAAGAGGCCCAACGGCAGGAATTGCTTCTGCCGGAAGATCCGCCGGAGCCTGAATACGACTTGGAGCGGGATTGATACGGAAAAAGTAAAACTCGAATAAAATAAATTTAATTCACTCAAAAAGATTATGATTAGTTTGTTGCAGACCGCAGATGCGGTCGTTGTCGCGGAGCAGACCCGCATGGGACTTTGGCAGTTGTTTATGAGCGGCGGATGGCTGATGTGGGTTTTGTTGATTCTGGGAGGACTCACGATCTTTATCTTCGTGGAGCGCTTCATGGCGATCCGTAAGGCGTCGGAGTTCGATATGAATTTCATGAACCGCATCCGTGATTATATTTTGGACGGCAAGGTCGCTGCTGCGGTCGATCTTTGCCGCAAGACCAATACGCCGATCGCCCGTATGATCGAAAAGGGTATCGGCCGGATCGGTCGTCCGATGAGCGACGTGCAGTCGGCCATCGAGAACGTGGCGAACCTCGAAGTGTCGAAGCTCGAAACCAACCTGCCGATCCTGGCGACCATCGCCGGCGGCGCCCCGATGATCGGTTTTCTCGGTACGGTGGTCGGCATGGTGCAGACTTTTATGGATATGGCCGCTGCGGGCGGTACGGTCGATATGTCGCTCCTTTCGAGCGGTATGTACGTGGCGATGATCACAACGGTCGGCGGTCTGCTGGTCGGTATTCCGGCTTACTTCGGTTATAACTACCTGGTGGCTCGCATCGAGAAGCTCGTTTTCCGGATGGAGGCCAACTCGATCGCCTTTATGGATATTCTGAATCAACCCGTTCAAAAGTAATCTGTTATGGCAATCAAACGCGGATCCAAGGTCGATAAGTCGTTTTCGTCGGCTTCGATGACCGACCTGATCTTCCTGTTGCTGCTGTTCATGCTGATCGCTACGACGCTCATCAACCCCAATGCCATCAAGCTGATTCTGCCGAAAAGTTCGAATCAGTTGAAGGACAAGGCAATGACGACGATTTCGATCCAGGATACGGGACATGGATACAGGTATTATGTCGAGACGGAAAACGTCGGCTCGCGCGAGGGCGTGGAGAAAGCCCTCAAGTCCCGGCTGACGGGACAGGAGAACCCTACCGTTTCGCTGCATTGCGACAAGTCGGTGGCTTTCGACGAAGTGGTGGCCATGATGCGCATGGCCAAGGCCAACAATTTTACGCTCATCGCGGCTACCTCGCCCGAATAGAGTGAAACCCGGGGAATGCCGCCCTGCGGTGTTTTCCTTGTGAGAATTGACCGATGTATTATTACGATCCGAATAACGATAAATCGAACGCGCGTCGTTGGGCGAGCCTCGCAGCTTTGCTTTATGCGCTGTCGATCGCGGCGGCTTTCCTGTTCGTGTCGTTCGATATGGGGCGGGACGAGCTGCTTCCCGGCGAAGGGTTGCTGATCGATTTCGGGACGACCGAAACCGGTCTGGGCGACCGGGACCTGTCGGCTACCGATGTGCAGGCACCGCCGCAGCAGGCGGCGAAGCGTCGCGGCAGCAGGTCGAATACGGGACCAGCGAGCGGGAGGAGATCGCCGTGCAGACACCGCAGCCGGAGAAGAAACCCCGCGAGCGGGAGACTCCGGGACAAACTCCGCAGCGCAGCGACGCGCAGCAGCCTGCCGAACAACCCCGCACGGTAAACCGTCGGGCGCTCTTCCCGGGCCGCACGGCGGGGAGCACTTCCACGTCGGAGGGGCCTGCTGCGGGCGAGGGTAACGCCGGGGACCTTTCGGGGGCGCCGGAAGGCAGTCACGATGGCACGGGCCAGAGCGATTCGGGCATTGCCTACGACCTTTCGGGGCGCTCGGTGGTGGGAAAGCTGCCCAAGCCTTCCTATCCGGGCAATGAGTCCGGCAAGGTCGTCGTCGATGTGACTGTCGATGCTTCCGGTCGGGTGACATACGCCTCCTATCGGGCGCAGGGATCGACGACCAACAGCAAGCGGCTGGTCGATGCGGCGGTCGAAGCGGCCCGCAAAGCTCGGTTTTCATCCAGCGAGAGTTTGATGCAGACCGGAACGATTACCTATGTCTTTACGTTGGAATAGATTGGAATGCGCTGCCAATCCGGTTTGCCGTGCGACGTTGCACCGCATCGACTGAAGGCGCGATAACAGCAGCGGACGATGGCTGCGAAAACGACACGAATGATACGTACGATATTATTGATTGCGGCTTCGTGCCTTGCATGGCTCGGGGCCGTCGCCCAGCAATACGAGGGAGCGCACCTGAAATTCGAGAGTTCGTTCCATAATTTCGGGAGCGTACCCCGTTGGGGCGGCGATCTGGTTTGGGAGTTCGAATATACGAACGACGGCTCTGCTCCGTTAGTAATAGTAAGGGCGCAGACTACCTGCTCGTGCCTGAAGGTGAGCCACTCCAAGCGCCCTCTCGCACCGGGCGAAACTGCTGTGATCCGTGTGGTCTATGAACCGCATAAGAACGAACCGGGCACTTTCAGCAAGGTGATCCAGATCTATTCCAATTCGGTTTCGGGGCGGGAGCTGATTACCGTTTGCGGGAACTCTCTGGATACCGAATGATCCGGTGCCGGAAAGGGGTACGTCCCGGAAGCGATCGATAGAAGGGGCGCTTTGATAGGGGCGGTTTCGAGAAGATGTCAAAATGGGATCGGATGTTCGCGTGAACACCGTAAAATAGTTCGACGTATGCCGTTTTGACGATAACCGCCCGGTTTGTAATTCCGATTGCGTCGAACCTGTATTGCTTATGGAACTGTTATTTACGAACTGTACGATTCTGCCCATGACGGCAGAGAAGGAGCCCCGGACTTTCACGGGGGCGGTCGGCGTGGCGGATCGCCGTCTGGCGCTGGTCAGCGACGATCCCCGGCGGATCGAAGCGTTCCGGCGGGAGCATCCCGGGGTGCGGGAGATCGACGGCACGGGCAAGGTGCTCATGCCGGGACTGATCAATACCCACTGCCACGTGGCGATGACCCTCCAGCGGGGCTATGCCGACGACATCGCCCTGATGAAGTGGCTGCACGAATATATCTGGCCTTTCGAGGCACAGCAAACCCCGGACGAAATCGTACTGGGAGCCGAAATGGGTATTGTCGAAATGTTGCTGGGCGGCGTCACGACGTTCGTCGATATGTACTGGCACGAAAACCGTATCGCCGAGGCCGTGCGGCGGCTCGGCATCCGGGCCATGCTCGGAGCGAGCTACTTGGATACGAGTTGGGAGGCTTTTGCCGACGATGTGGAGCGGATGATCGCCACCACGGGCGACTGCGACCGCATCCGGTTGGCCGTGGCGCCCCATTCGCCCTATACCTGTTCGCCGGAGTCGTTGCAGCGGGGCAAGGAGCTGGCACGCCGCCACGGACTCTGGTTCATGACCCATATTTCCGAAACCGAAGACGAGGTGCGTATCGTGCGGGAGCGTTACGGTACTACTTCTGTCCGGCATCTCGATACCCTCGGTATTCTCGACGACCGGACGATCGGTGCGCATTGCGTTCACGTCGATGACGGGGATATCCGCATCCTGCGGGAGCGCGAAGTGGCCGTGTCGCACAACCCCCAGAGCAACATGAAAATTTCGAGCGGTATCGCCCCGATCGCCCGGATGCATAGCGAAGGGGTGCTTTGCACGATTGGCACGGACGGTACCTGTTCGAACAACGACCTGGATATGTGGGACGAGATGCGTACCGCATCGTTCTTGCAGAAAGTAGCGACGATGGATCCCTGCGTGCTGCCTGCCTATGAAATTCTGAAAATGGCGACCGTCAATGCGGCCCGTGCGATCGGTCATGCCGGCGAGTTGGGCGTTATTAAGGAGGGTGCGCTGGCGGATTTCATTCTGATCGATGCGGTGAAGCCGCACCTTATGCCGGTATATAATATGGTGGCGAACCTGATCTACTGCGGCAAGGCTGCCGACGTGGATACCGTCGTGGTGAACGGCGAGATCGTCGTCGAGGGCCGCCGGATCGAGGGCGTCGATCTGTCGAACCTTTGCTTCCAGGTGCAGCATACGGCCGAGGACATTGCCCGCCGTACGGCCGCAGCGAAAAAGTAGGCTTTCAAGGTTGCCCGCAACTGAATGAAAGGGCTGTTCGATAACTTCCCGAAATTGAAAATCACCCCTGCCGGAGTTTATTCCGACGGGGGTGAAAACGTTAAAATAGGACTTGTCAGACAATCCCTCTGTTTCCCGGTATTTCGTCCGTTTATTCGAGCAGCAGCTCTTCCAGGTCGGGAATTGCGGGGAGGATGTAATCGGCTCCGGCCGCTTCCAGTTCCGCCCGGTCGCCGTAGCCGTAGAGAACTCCGGCGGAGTCGATGCCGATGGTTTTTGCACCGAGAATGTCGTATTTGCGGTCGCCGATCATTAAGGCGGTTCCGCGATCGGTGATGTTGCTCCCGGCCAGCACGTGAGCGATCACATCGGCCTTCGTCGGCAGCGAGCCGTCCAGTCCTGTGCCGCCGACGAAGGAGAAATAACGGGCGATGCCGAAGTGGTCGAGGATCCGCTCGGCGAATACCCGGGGCTTCGACGTGGCCACGCAGAGCGTATATCCGTTGCTTGCGAGCGTGTCGAGCAGCTCGTCCATCCCGTCGTAGAGCCGGTTTTCGAAGATGCCTTTTTCGGTGAAATACTCCCGTGATACGGCTAAAGCTTTCCTTGGTTGGGGGGGCGGGATACACCGCTGGTCTGGCGGTCGTCGAAGCCGTAAAATGTCCGGAAGGACTCCGCGAACGGCGGTCCGATGAAGGGGCAGAGCTCGCGTAGGTCGCTCACTTCGATACCGAAATGCCGCAGGGCGTATTGTACCGAACGGGTGATGCCCTCCATCGGGTCTGTGAGCGTGCCGTCGAGGTCGAACAGCAGATGTCGGTATTTTTTCGTCATTGTATGGAAATCGTTGTCTGAAACCCCGCTCGGCAGCGGTGTATCGTCGTTTTTTTGATGTTTTCGTTGTCTGATAGGCTTCGGCGGCTTCCGAATCCCGGATTTCCCGGTAGGACGGACGAGCAGGAAACGGTCGTTTTCCGACCGCCCGGTGCGGGTAGTGCGGGCGGCTGGTCCTCTCCTTCACGCTTCTCGGAGGAAGACCGTCGCCGTGCGCGAAGTGTTGTAGATGCGGATGCGGGGCAGTTCATCCCCCTGCACGGGGTAGGAGAAATGCTGCCCCCGCATGTCGGTCCGCTCCGTGCCGCCGAAACGGCGCTCGTCGGTCGAGAGGATCGGGCGGTAACGGCCCGGAACCCGTACCCGTACTTCGTAATTGGGTATCGAGGCCGACGGATGCCAGTTGAATACGAACAGCAGGTCGCCGTGCGAAAAGGCCATCGTCTGATTCTGGGTGTCCATCTGTAAATTGTAAGGGTAGCCGTCGCGGAGTATGCCGTATTTTTTCACCAGGGCGATCATCGCCCGGTCGAACTCCCCGAGCTGGGCATAGCGCAGCAGCCCGTTGTCCGCGAGCGACCATTGGCGCCGGGCGTAGGCGTAGCTCCAGCCGTTGCCCTCGCGCGGAAAGTCGATCCATTCGGGATGTCCGAATTCGTTGCCCATGAAATTGAGATAGGCGTCCCCGCCTGCCGAGATCGTGACGAGCCGGATCATCTTGTGCAGGGCCATTCCCCGGTCGATGACCGGACTTTGCGAGGCGCGGTCCATGTGTTCGTACATCTCCTTTCCCATCAGCCGGAACGCGAGGGTCTGGTCGCCCACTAACGCCTGGTCGTGCGATTCGGCGTAAGCGACCGTCTTGATGCCCGGCAGACGGTCGGTCAGGACGTGCCAAATGGCGTGTATGTCCCACTGTTCGTCGGGTATCTCCTTGAGTTGTCGGATCCAGAAATCCGGAATGGCCATGCCCAGGCGGTAGTCGAAACCGACGCCTCCGTCTGCAGTCGGAACCGCGATGCCCGGCATGCCGCTCACCTCCTCGGCGATCGTAACGGCTCGGGGACGGAAGTCGTGTACCAGCGTATTGGCCAACGTAAGGTAGGTGAGGGCGGCTTCGTCCACCTCCTCATCGAAATATTGCTCCCTCCGGACGAAGTCGGTGTGCCCGTGATGGCGGTAGAGCATCGAGGTCACTCCGTCGAACCGATAGCCGTCGAAGTGAAATTCGTCGAGCCAGTATTTGACGCTCGAGAGCCGAAAGTGCCGCACCTGTTCCTTGCTGTAATCGAAAGTTTTGGAGTCCCAGTAGGGCTGTTCGCCCGCCGTACCCGGTAGGGAGTAGAGATGATCCGTACCGTCGAGCTCGTTGATCCCCTCGTTGAGGTTCTTCACGTAGTGGGCGTGCACTAGATCCATTACCACCGCAAGTCCCAGTTCGTGAGCCGTGCGCACGAGTGTCTTGAGCGCTTCGGGCGTG
>OGPX01000307.1_pt1 | contig 40916 bp, 48 predicted proteins | sample 1553101 | NCBI WGS metagenome assembly OGPX01 (sample SAMEA2579964, study PRJEB22360) | human gut metagenome | biome: human gut; feature: human-associated habitat; material: faeces | place: Denmark | collected 2008/2010
TGTAAACAATTCATGGAACAACTTCTCCACGGGGCAGACGAGCGACACAGATGCTCTTAACACTCTAATTGTAAATGGCTACTTCAAGGAAAACACAAATAGTTCGCAACTCACAGTTCAGGCCAAAACCCCTACAACTCAAAGCTGGATATCAAGATTTTCTTTTTCCTTCGATGAGTCTGCTATTTTCAACAATCCGGTCGCTAGTGGGAGTGATGTTGAGATAGAGTCTTTCCTTTTTGAGAACCAGTACGACCCCTCTCAAGAGGTATTAACCAAAGGGCCGTTTAGGTTGTTTATTTTCGACGCAGAGACGCAAGACCTCCTTACTTACTCTATTAACTCGATATTGTTGCCTGACGACAAAAATCAGTTGCCAATCCTTGAGTTCAGTTTCTTGGGGTTGGTGTTGAAGGCAAACCAGAAGATAAGGTGTTTGTTCTCTTCGGAACCGAATCCGGCATATAATGGTGATGAACAGATTTTGCAGTTATCAGTCTTTGACGAGGCCGGTCATGATGTGGAATATGGATTTTTCCCATACATGGATGTGAGAGTTAAAGCTACTACATCCAAGATAGAGTGGGACGAAACCAAGCCTGTATATCTGGACATCATTTCAGCTAACGGGCAAACAACCACAGGCTATTGCTTTGGCGGCAATGAGGTAAATAATAATTATTCTTATTACCAGCAAGCGCCGGAGGGCGAAGGCTTGTTCTCCCAGAGCCAAATCGTATTTAATGTTAAGTCTGAAATTGAAAACGATATTGGCCAAGCCGGGAACAGCGGATTTATTACTCCGCCGTCCAGCACCTCATCGACTCTTCCAAACTTTGTTTTTGGGCTTCACATCTTTTCGGAGTTTATTTCAATGCCAATGGGGAATGCCAACAATTATGTCATTCCTGCGACCACTACGAAGATTTGCCAACTTAGGTATCAAGTATCACGGGATGAGAGCAACGACATAACTCCTTCATCTTCATTCCTTAGTGATGACGGTCTGACTTATGGTGCGCCAAGGATTCAGGCCACAGTTCAGGCATTGGACTATGATGCCCCGATAGCTATGGAAAAGAGCACTTCCATGTCGGTATCAACAAACTTGTCTAACGGGAGAGACCATATTGTATTGAGCGGACAAAGCTCTACAGATACAAGACTGTACTTTTCCTTAGATGATGCTAAAAAGGTGAACGTATTAGCGGCGTATATTCTGTATGATTCCACTATCATTAGCTGACACAGGCGGCCTAACCGCAGATGGTTTGTTGCCGTTGACAGGCTTCCCCTCATGGATGTGGGGAAGCGACATTCTTAATGGTCAACTCTGGGGTGGAACAGAAATAGCAGAGCCAGCTTACAACGAAATTTGGACAGACCCTACGACTGGTGTTACGAATGCGCTCCTACCTTCGTTGACTGGATTGGAGCCAATGAACGGCCTGTATGATATTGATTATCAGATAGGTTATCCTGAAATGCCCCAGCCGCCGACATATAACCCTAACACAAGTTATTTATCATCAACGGCTTCCATAGATACATCAGCTGGGTTCGAGAAATCTAGTCCCAACAAAATAGCATGGGATGACACGTTTGACCCGTTCGGCTTCAACTCTGCGACGCTTAAAGGATTTGGTAGTGTTCTTTCGGATGTGTCGTCTTCCTTGAGCAAGAAGCGGTCATATGCCAACTATGTCGCCAGTTATGAGAATCAGGCACAGGCGTTAAGGAATCAAGCCGAGTCGGCATACAGGATTGCCGGAATAAACATGTCTCGCCTTCGAGGGAATCAGGCGAAATACCTAGCCCAGCAAAGGGTGTCAGCAGTCAGGACAGGCTTCGCCCCGACTTCCGGTTCCATAGGCGCTGTACAACAGGCGACAATGAGCCAGTTCGAGCAACAAATAGCTGATGCTTGGGTGGAAGCGGAACAAAAGAGGCAGAACACAATGTATCAAGCAAGCGTTGCTGATTGGCGGGCAAGCGAAGCCCGGAAGGCTAGCAAGCGCTCATCCGGTGGATTCCTTGGCTCGCTACTTGGCTCTGGTGTGGGAGCTTATTTTGGAGGCCCCACCGGAATGGCGATAGGTTCTAAGATAGGTTCATCCATAGGAGGGTTATTTTAATCATGGCGACCAACGATACTAGAGACATAAGACTGGGTGTCAGTAGTGCGAACAAGGAGGGGTTGTTGCCTTCTCCTTCAAACCGTTATTTGCGCTCCACTTATGATGCGGCCAGATATGTTCCTATTGGAAATGAGTTTGATAAAGAGAGCCGAGTAAAGGAGCTTGGCGACCTTGGCGAAGGACTCACAATGTGGTCGAAGGCGCAAGCGGAAGTCGAGACAACGAACGACAGTATTCAGTCACGGCGCATGCAAGCAGAGTACATGGAAGCTTCCACACAGGTTTTCAATCAGCTTCAAAAAGACCCCAGCACGATGAACAACCCTGCGGTTTGGCTGGACGCTTATACGGAGGAGATGACATCAAGGGCGGCAGAGATTAACAACAAGTATGCCAAATCGTTTTATGTTGGGCGCAATCAGATGTTGTCCAATGAAAGGCTCAACCTGTTGCTGAAAGAGGAGAAGAACAAGGTGGGCCTGATGGCGGCAGACAGAATATCAAAGATGGCCGCAGACGAAACTAATGCGGCGTTCAAGATTGCTGTGGCCAACAGGGATTTCGGGTTGGCTAGGGAGATAAATAAAAGCCCCTACCTAACACCTGCGGAAAAGATGTTGAATGAGAATGGAATTGTTCAAGCCCAGACACAAGACATCATCCAGCAGGAAACATTGAGGAACCCTTGGGGTGTGCTGGAAGAGGTGAACAGGGATGGTGCTGTACAGCGTCGTGAATTGACCTATGAGCAACAGCAGTACGCATTGAACCAAGCGCAGGGCCGGATAAGCATGATTCAAAAGCAATCGTATGACTCTCTCGTACAGAAGTTTTTGTTCAACCCGGAAGAGTTTGAGATGGATGTCGCCAAAAAGCTATTGGACACCAACCAGCTGACGACCCAGCAATATGTCAACCTCCTCAACATGAAGAAGACCATGAGCGCCAAGGTTGAGCCGACTCCGATGCAGTTTGCGGCCATGTCTAATTGGGCGGTCAAGCTTTCAGAGGATTATCACAAAGAGTCGCCAGAGGGACAGGCCAACATCCTCTCCCAAGCCGAACGGCTTCTTGAGCGGATGAATTTCAGCACCAGCGACAAGAACTCATTGCTCAAGCTTGTAACACAAAAGATTTCCCCGGAAACGTTCAATCAGGCTGACAAGTTGGTAGAGAAGTTTTGGGATAACGGCCAACTACCTCTGACCAAGACAGAGGATTACACCGGAACTCAAGGAGGGACTACTCCGATTTATTTGACGGAGGAAGAGTTTAATACCCAGTTCAAAGAGAGGAAGAACCAGTTTTTCTTAGACAAAAGCAGGACATACCTAGACCCGAAAACGGCAAAAGACAGGTATGCTGTGATGGAGTATGTGCCGGACTCGAACAATCTGTTCCTGCAAGAAAAGATAAAAAGCGAAGTTCGTTCCGTCCTTTCTGATAAGATTGCTGAATATAGGGCAGAACACAATGGGAAATCTCCTACTGGACAAGAGCTTTATGAGCTTGTTTTTTTCGCACAAGAAGAGGCGTTCTCCCGGAATAATATCAGCAGTATTGACCCATTATCTTCTGCCTCTGTTTATCCTTCTGGACAGCAAGACAGAGACGAAAGAAAGGCGACATTTATTCCGAACAACGATAGAGTGTCGAACATATCGAATAAAGCTTCTATAGATATTCCGACTAATGGTGCTTTTATTGTTTGGGCAGGGAGTAACTCTTTCATTACAAACGAGAAAGACTACCTAAGCATATATAAACGGGCAGGGGCGCCCCCTCAAGGATTTATCGTAGCAGATGAATCTTTCCTCCAAGCTCCACACAAAGATTTAATGGATGTGCAAGCTATGATTTCGGCCAAAGCGATAGCGGCGAAAGCTGGATTAGATGCACAAGGAGAGCAGGGAATTTATTGTGCATTGCTTTCCTATTGGAATAATTTATAAACAAATCATGGAAGAGCTTTCAGAACAACCCGAAGATTCTATCCTGTTGGATGAAATAAAGAAAATGAATTCGGGCCTCGCTTCTAATAAGGAGCAACCTGAAATAACAGAAGAGGATTTAGAAGCAAATCCTCAAGCTTACTCTTCTGAACAAATTGAAGGGGTTTTAAGAAACAAGAGAAGTATTCGCACAAAGCTTGACGATTATTTAAGGATGTCGTCTAGCTTGCTTCCTACTACTCCACGAGAAGCCTTAGATGCCGTAGGGACATTGCGTGAGGAACTGCAAGCAAATGGTATAGACCCGGAGTATGAGAGGTATCGTGAGAAGATAAAAAGAAACGAAGATATAGTTTATTCGGTTACTAGGTATATCAATCCAACAACAGGCTTGTTTGGGGATGTTCCTGCACAAGATGTAACAAACAATAAGCTGGAAAAAATACTTAGTGCTGAGCAAATTAGGGATTTCAATAATGCCCCGCAGTTTATGCGAGACAAATATGTTTTCAATCGCATTGTTGAAAACTTTTTCCCGGAAGGGGAGATGGATAAAGGGTATGCACTAGAACTCCTGAAAAAGCATTATCAAACCGACTCCATGCACGGAGTTGTCAGCAAATACGCTCAAGAGCTTCAAAGGAACAAGGATGAGGAGACAGCATACAATGAAGCCTCTACCAGATTTTTCGATTCCTTTATAGAAACAGGAGGCGATTACCAGAAAGCAATCGACAGCTTGGAAGGCAATCTAAACCTGTATGCGGAAAACATTTTCAACCAAGAACCTGCGCTTAAATATATTTACCAGCGTGCGTATAACTCAGTCTCATGGATTAAAGATGAATACATAGAGAGCGGAGAGCTGGATTGGGACAAGATGGCAGACAGGTTGTTGAAGCTTGGGGAAGGAGAGACGTTCTCTCTAGCCATTCAGATGCTTCCCTACATGTTGCCCAAAGACGACAGGACTTGGCTCACCCAAGCCATAGACGACACCGCCTCTGATGTCTCCCGCTTTGCTAGGCTCATGGTTGACGGAGGAGGTGATAGCGCCCAAGCAGAACGCCTTGCGTTGGCTATCCAGCAGGAATATCGTCAGGGCCGAGACATGCCTACATCGTGGATAGGGAGAGCTTTTAAGGCGGCGACAGACCAAGTTCCGAAAGTGGCGGCAGTAACAGGAAGCTCTCTTTTGGCTTCACCGGGTGGACCTGTAGCAATGGCCGCCACAGGAACAGCTGTCGGCTCAATGGTGTATGGTTCAACTGTAGGTCTTGAGGCATATAGGACGAATTCTTCTAGGGCAGGAGCATTGACATATGGTGTTACTGTTGGGGCCTTGGAAGGTCTCCTTGAAAACGTAACTCTTGGCGTTGGTGCTTTGGCTTCCAAAGGTATTAAGGTTGCAGAGGCAGGTAGGAAAATGGCCTCTGTTGCCGGGAAAGTTCCCGCCACCGTAAGAGGTGCGGCGGCTGGTGCTTTGTCTGAATATACCCAAGAAGTCATTGCTGACCCAATTTATGTTGGATTGGAGAATGTAATGCGCTCTGCGGGGTTTGAGCTTACCCAGCAAAACACCCTTAAAAACTGGTGGGAAACATTGGACTTCACATCCCCTGAACTATTGGGGGCTACAGCCATTCTTGGCGGGTCCATTGGTGCTGTTGGGGGCTATCAAGCGAACCACCTCATCAACCGAGTAGGAAGAAGCGCTTCGGCTCTTCAAGCTTATGGTGTACCCGAATCGGAAGCTGTGGCTATTGCCGAAATGCCAGACGGCAAGGAGCGCACAAACAGGCTTATATCGGCCCTTCGCAATAACCGGGTAAGCCCCGACGTGCAAATAACAAACCAGCAAGCGGGGATATTCCTGAACTTTTTAGCTAAGAATGCAGAGAGGTTTAAGGATGTTGAGCTGATGCCGGAGATATCCGACAACGGGGACGGAACCTTTAATATTGTTGAGAGAGATCCGGTAAGTGGAGCTGAAAAAGCAACCACAGTAACAGACGAAATCGCAGGGACGTTCATGTCTCAAGCGTTGCAGTCAAATCCGGGATTTATCAGGGCATTAAATATTTTCGCCCAAGAAGAGATAGAGTCAGGATTGGGCAAGGAGACGAAGATAAAGAGCTATACTCCTGACGAACTCCGAGCAAAAATCCAATCCACAGAAGACAACAATGCAACTATAGCACGACTTAGGGCTTTGGCTGTAATTAACCAAGACCCGGAATTGTTGCAGAGTTTTCGTGACGGGAAAGTAAGTATTGAAGATGTAGCAAATGAGCTGGAAATTGTATCTGCATATAGAGATGGCACGATTGCTGTTGCGAGGGGTGAAGCGAATCCTCTCAATATTCTGGAAGAAATAATTCACGCCCGTGCAATATCCGACTTGGAGAGCGGCGTTATTTCTCGAAGCGTCATTGAAACACAGGTAAGGAATTACTTGGAGTTCTTGGGACGTAGTGCGGAAGAGATAGGGGATTTGAGCAATGACGTTGTGTTGCAGGAACATTTGGCGAATATGGGGAAGGCTTTGGCAACAACGCCGGAACTGTTTTCCGCAATGCCCGGCAATGTTCAAACAATCCTTGAGTGGCAGAAGGACGCTATAGCGGAAGTTGGGAATGTCTTTGCGGAAGGCGCTCTGATAAAAGAGGCCATTGAGCAGGGCATTGTCTCTCCCGATTTTGTCAAGTGGTCTAAATCTTTGGCGACTATGGCCGAACGTCGTGACGGTCAGGATATGGCAGAGCTTGTCAATGGTGCGACCGGAGAAAGCATTTTGCCAATGGGCCAGAGCCTTCCTTCCGTGAGGAGGCGTGGGACTATTAATGTAACTCCTTCTGTAAGAACCATTAACGAAGCCATATCAAACATAGTCAATGGCGCATCGGAAAGGTCTATAGGCCAGCTCCACAAATTGCAGAGGAGCATGATAAAGCTTTCGGAAAGGTTTTCTCAAGGGAAGCTGACCGAACGAGGACAACAGAAAGCGTTACTGAATTCTGTTCTCTCTATCGCTAATGCAATGGCTTCTGGTAGCCGGAAGTTTATCTCCAACCAGCTTGCCGAAAGGCTTGCAAATCCTAAGAGCAATGAAGCGTTTAATGCGGACATGAAGACTGCATTGGATGCCACAGTAGCGGCCTTGAACGAAAGAGCGGAGGCGGCGAGCCGGAAGCAGTTGGAGCGCATTATTCAGGACGAGATAAACAGGAGGGTTGAGCAAGCGGACGCTAAAGCCAAGAAGGATTTCAACAGGGAAATGAAATTCCTCCGGGGTTTAGTCTCCAAGGAAATAAGGAAAGACATCAAGGAGGAAAGAGCGGAGGCTGCGGCAGAGAAGAAGCTTGCCAGTAAGAGCATACAGAGCTTGCGAAGGCTTGCCGAGAATGCTTTTAAGGACACCAAGGGGCGCTCTCGTTCTTTGGATGCACAAGCCAGAGAGGAGACTATGGATGCCCTTGAGGTTATGGCTATGTCTCCTTCCGAAGTTGCAACCCAGCTTGAAGTCTTGGATAGCACCATAGATGAGCTTCAAAACCAGCCTGCCACAGAAGAACTTGCTCTGGAACTGGAAAATCTGGAAAACCAAAAGAATCTCCTTGAGGTGTTTGGTAGTGCGTTGTATCGGGAGAAGATGCCTAACGGAAGGTATAAGTATGCTCTCAATGCACAGCAACTTGCGGAAGCAGTTAAGACATTGAAGGAGCTACAGCGTGAAGGGCGACTCCGCAGGAAAAAGGTTAATGAACGTATTGAGCGCTTCTATAATGACTTTAACGCTAAAATCAATGAGCGAGTAGGAGGAGAGAAGAATCGTGATGCCCTTAGAAAAGCCGTAATGGAAAGGGACCAACGGGGGACGGGCTTTTTGGATAGAATCTTCACGCAATTCATGAGCCTTCAACAGCTCCTCGAAGTGATGTCTTCCATGAAATCCTTTAAGGACATAGGGACATTCTTGCAGAACAACGTCCAATTCGCAGAGCAACAGCGAGGGGTAGAAAAAGAAAAGGCTACGTCCCATGCGATTCGTATCATGCGTGGAATGATGGAGATTGCAGGGCAGAACTCTCCAAGGTATTTTGATGAGCTTTCTACAAAAACTATTCCCTTTATGGGGCATGAGCTAACCAAGTATGGCCTTGTAAAAGTCTATCAGACATTGAGAGAGAAGGATGGCTTAGATGTGTTGAGAGAAAACCTTGGAGACAAGGGAATGGATTTCGGCAACTATCGTAAGTACCAACAGGAGTTGGAGGGCTTAAACAAGAGCCTTGATGATGGAACCATTACTTCCGAAGAGTTTGAATCCAAGGTGGAAACCATTGAAGAAGAATACCTTGCGAGGAAGGAAAAAGATATTGCCAAGCTGTTGGAATTGCTGGGGCCGGATGGGCTTTACCTTGCTGACGAATTACAGAACCTGTATCGGGAAAAGGGCGAGAAGCTACGGGCGTTCATGGCAGAGAACTATGGCCAGACGGTTATCCTTGATGACTACTATACGCCCCGCAATATTGCCGCCTATAATACAATGCAAGAAGGGGATATGGATGCTTACAGTAAGGGACACGTCACAAGGACGGGCTTGCCCTCTTACGCAAAGCACCGGAACACTCCCTCTTCGGCGGCGCTCTCTCTGGAAATAAACCCTCTTGGGGAATATCTTCGTTATAGCTCTATCATGGAGGGGTGGATGACAGCTTCGGAACTGATAAACTTCAACAACCGGGTATGGGCTAATCCCACCACGAACGCCCAGTTGCAGAAATTATTAGGCCCAGCCAATTTCGAGGCGGCAAACAAAGCCCTGTATTACTTCATCAACGAGGGGCGTGTGTATGCCCAAAAGAGCGTGTTGGCAGAGGTAATGGGGAAAGTGTTCCAAGTATTGGCTAAGACAAGGATTGCTTTCTCCTTGGCTTCTCTGGTGCGCTCTGGGGCGGCTTTGTTCAACCCTATCGTTGGTAGCAACTTCTCCATGATGGAAATTATCAAAGGCGTGGCAGAGGTGACAAGCGGGAACTATAAAGGTTTTACCCTTGAAGAGCTTCGTGACTTGGAGGCAATGAAGGAACGTAAGTACCGTGGATGGGAAGACCGTGTTCTTGCCGATAAGGCATTAAGCATTCCCCTGAAAAAACAAGCGCAATGGGGATATTGGCAGGAAGCGGGCATGAGCGGCCTTATGGCTTTTGACTGGTGGAGCATATCTTTTGCGAACCAGCTGACCTCCCACATGCTTGCTAATCGAGGTTTGTCGCATGAACAGATAAGATGGGAGCTTAACAAAAACATCTACCAGACGGCACAGCCTTTATCTACCTCCGCTAAGGCTATCCACTTGATAGGTGGAAGCTCTTTTGAGCAAGCCCAGTTCCTTTTCTTGTCTGACGTGATGAACAAGTTCGGCCTAGTGGTGATGCAAGGCAAAAAGGATGTTCCTTTCTGGGAGGCTTTTCAGGGAGCCTTTCGTGTTTATACTATTGCCGCTCTTGCTAATGGTCTCTTCAACGGCTTGGCTACAGGTTTGTTTGGCGACAAAGACAAAGAGGACGACTTCATGAGCAACTTCTTATTGACTGCGGCATTGAGTCCGATTGTCTCTGTTCCTATGTTCGGCGGGTTTGCAGAGTGGTGCGCTTCCCTTATTAGCGGTGGTAAGCAATTCAGTCTGGGACGAGCCGATATGGCTGATTTATCCAAATCAATTCAAGGCTTAGTCAGAAGTATTGTGAAGACGTATGAGACTGTATCGGAAAAATGGGACAAGGAAGGTGCTTTGACTACCAATGATTACATTGATATGGTTTCCTATGTAGGCAAAAATATTGGGAGTGTCGCATCGGCTACCACAATATTTGGTACTTCTGGGCAGAGTATGACCAAAGCTCTAGAGATGGTAGGTGCATTATCAAATGCCCTTTCACAAGCTAAGACGACCACACAGAAATTCCTTCCAGAGTCAGTAAATCCCCTCTATACCGAAAAAGAAGCTATGAAGGAGAGGGCTAGGCAGATAAGAAGGGAGAAGAAGAAGGCCAAGCAGGAAAACGGCGAAAGGTCAGCAACCTACAGAAAACTTTCACGGGAATTAAGGCAAATAAACAAACAGTTGAAGATAAGGGGCTGGGAAGACTAGTCCCCACCCTCAACCTAACCAATATTAACAATGGCAACGAAAAAAAGGTAAAAGCAGTAGAGCTGGAAGTGGTTTCCTCTGTTGAGCCAGAGGTTGCGGCAGTCCCCATGACAATGGCGGCGGCCACACCTCGCACCAATGGACAATCGACCAATGGCTTTGCTAAGGTAGAACAGGGGAAATCCTATGTTCTATCCGTCAATGCCTCTTCTGGTTCGGGAGAAGTCGAACTATTGGCGGCAGATAGTAATACACAAAGCGAACCTGACATGTTTTCTCTTCTTTACACGAAAGTGGAGAACTCTATGCAGATTCCCTTTGTGGCTGTTTCTTCTTGGGTATATGTGCAAGCAGGTAATAGTAACATTAACTGGCTTGTAACACCGGCAAATTTTAGTCTCGCCGTTCCCGGTGTGTCGTCCGGTGGCGGCGAAAGCTTTGACCCGGAAGCGCCCCAAGAGATTTCAGGTGACTGGCAGTTTACAGGCGAATTAACTAGAACGGTAAAGGCATCCCCAGCGGCCAATGATGTCTTGAACAAGGCAATGGGGGATAACCTTTATATGACGCTTGATACCGAGCAAGAAGTTCAAGGGGCAAAAAATTTTGAAGGTAATATAAAAATACGAACAATCCAGTCAGATATTACCGATAAAGAGCCTACTGTTAAACTGGTAATTTGGACATTCCTATGCAACAACGGGAATATGGTTATATACCAGTACACCACCTCCTCTTTGGTTGGCTTACAAAGTGCTGACACAGGAGGCGGTTTCAATGTGGCTAAAAACGGCCAAGCCACCTGTGAAAACTCTCTTCTGGTAAGGGGGGGTACGACAATAAACTCTTTAAGTGCTACAGGGCCAGCGACTTTCGATAATACTGTAACTGTTACAGCAGGAAACAAAATTTTGAGTTCTGTTATAGCACAGGATGATTTGACTGAAACAACGGTTGCTCCTGTAGGAAGTAACGATGCAAGGTATATTCAATTCAAATCCATGACCAAGGCAGAATATAACGCTTTGGAAACGAAGAGCAATTCAACCATTTACTTTTTAACCGACCAGAATATGTGGGCTATCGGTGACAAGGAGCTTGTCACGTCTGATATGCCCGCTTAGTTGGTGGGGGGGGGTGAATAACTCTCTCTCCACAAGTTACTTACAGAAACAAATGAAGATTTGGGCCAAGTGTCCATACCCAACAACGAAGAAGAAGAATCAATGTACATTAGAACTATTCCTTTAGTAGCGGAATCTGGTTATGCTACCAACGACGCTGTACTTCCGGCAGAAGCACCTTCTGGGGTTTATGAAGTTTTAATCCCTAATTTCGGCGTCCAAAGTACCTATACTATTGTAGCATACAACCAAGGCTCCGGCAATAATCGTCCAGACATTATTAAAACTTTGGAAGACTGTAATCAACCTCTGATATATAACGGAGACTACTCTGATTTTTCAGGGTGGAGTTATGAAAACGAAACTGGCGGTTCGACTATAGCTATTCCAGTTGGAGCTAATGTTGTTCGTTTGAGTTGTTACTTTCAGCACGTTATTGGCGAAGCAACTTCCTTGATTAAGGTATCTTGCAATAATGGCTTCACTCAAGGAAACACTATCGGTTCTATTGTGGTTCGTCAATTAGCATAACTACTATGATTTTAAGAGCAGTTTTTCAAGAAGTCGGAGAATACGATAAAGCCACTATTTCCCCTCTGCAACTGGATGATTGGAGATTGCTTTCACCGGAAGACCTCCCAGAACATCTTCAAGAGGTTTGGACTAAACTCAAGGACGAAATGGCTTCATTAAAAGAGGGATGGATTGTCAACGAGTTTGAAGTCTTCCCTTCTCTAGAGAAACCAGACAAGGAGATTGAGATAAAAGTCACGGCCAGAAACAAAATAAACAATCTTCCTCAACCTCATGTTCCTATGAAAATTTTTACTTTTAACGAGATTCCTACTCTTAAAAGAGAAGATAAAGAGGTTATTGAGTTTTTGAGATGGTTTAAAGAAACAAAGCCAGAATAAAGCTTGACCGATAGAGCCACTTACGCTATCATCCACCTGTATTCATCAACCGTTTGATGACATTGCGTTAGTATCATATCATCCGAGGGCGCAGGGTTTTTGCTCATGTTTTACCTGCGCCCTCGGTTTTTTTGTGCCAGTTGAGGTGGGCCTAAAAAAATAACCCTTGTATGACACAATTATAAATCCCTTATAATAAGGACATTGTAATAAATCTCCAAGCAATCCTCGCTTTTTTTATGTCAAACTTTAGGCTTGATTTTTTGAGGGGTGTGTCGTTAAAATCTTGTTCAAGGAACAGGGCGGTTAAGTTGATTGTCTTCCTTTGGCCGCTCCAAGGCTCAATCTCCCTCGTGGTTAGCAACAACCAAGTGTTTAGCAAATAACTTGGTTCTCTACAAGAAAAGAGTTCGGATATGGCAAGCATATCCTTCATGATTTTTCAAAAGTTTTGATTTACGCCTATCGGCTATGGAGCCAAACAAAGTTGTGGGCTTGGTTAGAGAAACAAAGGGATTAGAAAATAAATGGTTTTAAAACAGTTCTAATTTGGAACACGTTGGTTAGATAAAGTATGTAAGAATAAACCATTTAATATTTAATTATCAGTTTTATTCCTTCGTTCGACTAACAGGTTGCATAGAGCGGCTAACAAGAGAGCCAAGTTCGAAGGTGTTAGCGAAACGATAACATAGACCACTTCGAAGTTATTAACTACCGTCTCCAACCACAAAGGACGTTACACCGTATATACGCGCGCGCGAATTTATAAGAGAGGAAAACAAAAACTTTTCTCTCTTCTGTATGACATTTTCAAAAAAAAAAAACATTGATTACTCTCTCGTTGCTTATTAGTATTGCTACATCGTTCAGGAAATACACCATGTAGCTCCTAACGAAAAACAACCAATAACCAAAACTAATAAATAGTATGGAACGAAAAAAAATAAACGGAGAGGAATTTCCGAAAAGCCTATTGAGAGGACTTATTGCCATGTTTGACGATAATCCTGTTAGGAGCGCCATGTTTATGGCTGATTTTGAAGACTTGTATAAGGAGGGTGTTGATTTAAATCCTGATTGCAATGTCTGGTATAGAGTCAGTCCTGACGTTATCGACTTAGTTGACGAATTGGATATTTCCGAAGAGGATGAAACAACCATTAAGAAGAAAATCTCCAATCTTATCGGAGCGCCTGTTTTCCATGTTGGTGAAAACGCTAAGACTGATGTGCTTGTTGTGGCTGGTCTAGTCGAAGGCAAAATGATTGGCTTTGATAAAAAGTATTTCTATAAGATTAAATCCAAGCCTTACATGAAGAAGCTGAAAAAGGCGCTCTTCGTTTCCGCTTCTTGGGAAGAATTTATCAAACCTCTTATTTATACCATCAGAGGATTTGGGCTTGATAAGTGCGCTAGCTTCCCTAGTATTGAGGCGAAGCGTTCCGATGAAGAAGAAGATTAACCTTGCAGTCTTGAATAACTTTTTAACGTTCCTGAACAATGTTCATGAGCTAACCGAGCGAGGTTGGGTTCATGAGGCAACAGGGACAATGTATAAAAAGTGTTCAAAGCTTTTCGACACATTCAAAGAGTCCTATTCAGGCAATTCCCTAAGCCCCGATAAAGACATCGTTATGGAGGAGGTTTCCTTAACAGAGACACCTAGTGATGACGAAGTACTTGAGGTGCTTAGGGAAGAATGTGACGAGATTTGCGAATACCTTTATGAGGTAGCCGGACAAGAATCATTTTTAGTTTCACAAGTAGATGAAATTAAAACTGTTTTGAGTCAGCAACTATTTGTTGCTAGGAAGGTGTAGCAAAACCCTGCCATATGAGTTTATGAGCTAGGGTAAAAATCAATCCAAATCAAACAACTAATCATATAAAAGTAGGAAGTGTGGTATATACCGTAGGTCAACCTTCCCGGCCACCTCGTAAGACCTCCGCACTACGGGCGTAAAATGCGTTAGTAGTGCGGAGTTTTTGTTTGTATAGGAAAACAATGAATGTTATTTGTCCATGTATGAAGACAACTTACACGTTCGATGCGCTAGTAGAAGCTGTTGCTGTTCAGGCGGGGTTAGATACTAGTGTTCCCGAAGACCACACCAAGGCGTGTGAGCTTGCCACATGGATGCTTGACGAAGGATATCCTTCTATCGTCCTGACTCATGCGGCAGAGTTTGCAGAGGAAAAGGGTGTTCCTGCCAAATGGATTGCCCTTGTTAGTGCCATCATTGGTGCTGTTATTGCCTTTTTCTGCACTACTGGTTGTGCCAACACATCGTTTACTTTGTCTGGTGAACAGGGCGGGCAGATTAGCTATAGCGTTGACGAAAACGGGAACCTCATTATCTCCGGCAAGCCTCCTGTCGTCCAAAAACTCAAGAAGTGACGTTAATGCCGACAACAAAAATTGCTTCTCTTCTTCAAGTTGTTAAGGATTATAAGGAGATTGTAATCCTGTTCGCTCCTTTGGTATGTTGCTTCTTTCTGTATCAGGACAACGTAAAAATGCGGCAGGACATGCTAAAGTTGCAACAAGACCAAGCTCATGCGACATTGAAGATTTCAGAAGCAATGGCTCAACAGGTAGAGCTTATTCGGCGCATTGATTATACTGTTACCTCTCTTCAAAACAAATGAATGTCATTATCGCTATCGACAAGCAAGATAAAGTTCTAACTAATATCGCATCAAACCTAGTAGAACTTCTGGATAAAGAGCTTCTAAATCCATCTCTGGACATAGTTCCTCTCACAAGGGATGTGAACCTGTTTATGTCTAACAGGTGGGACAATATGAAGGTTGATTTTATCTTGCGGTTGCGGACATCATACGTCACTTCTAATCGCAGTACCTATCAGAAAATCGTCTCTTCAAATACTCAAGGGCCTTTTGGTTTCAGGCTTCTTCATACGTCGCATTCGTTGTTGGAAAAAGAGGGGTGGGGACAATACGGATTCAACCCCTGCACAGAGTTTAAGGGCCTCCCCGGCTGGATTGATTTCATGGATATTGAGCTTGCCAATATGGGCGACCCAAAAGATATTGCCGCTATCGGCGACGGAAAGGTTTTTGCTCAAAGCGCCGCTCAATGGATGAACAAGGCCGCAAACTGGTTACGGATTGGCAGGAAGAAAAAATAACTGTCAGCCAAAAAAGAAATCATCTATTTTCTCCAACTCCATTTTAGACAAGGGAGCCTGTTTGTGGTAAGCGGAAATCCCCGCCCGTCTTGTCCTTCGGGGGTTTATCAGGTTAAGAGGAATACATCTCTTGGTTTTAAAGTCTTTTCTGTATAGCTCTGCCCGGCGTTGAAAGTGTTTGCTGGCCGCTAAACAAAAGTCCATAGCCTTGATTTTATTCCCCCTCAAAGTGTCCTTGATGAACATGTTAGGCGTATAATGGTATCTCTTGAGGAGCTTCCTTAGTCTCACGCCTTTAGCATAACCTCCGAGAACGTTATAAAACTGTTTATCGGTAAGCTTGTTTATGTATAGCATGCCTATTATGCTAGCTGGAATTTTTTAGATGCCTCACGCTGGAACTCTGTGTAAGTTTCAGGATAGCATAAACAATGGCCTAAACGAGAGAGGACGTATGCATCCGCTTCGTTGTTGTTGGATGTATCTACATCCCAGCGTTTGTAAACATTGGTCATCACCAGCCCTTTCTCTGCAACACCTTTCCCTGTTGCGAATTTTTTCAGGGTAGTCGGAGGGTAAACCAGAATATTGGACAATCCTGCATCAAACAGGTTTTGTTTCACAACGCCGCCAAGTTCTCCTAGGTGGACGATTTTCCCAAACTGCGAGAAGGCATAATTCTCTATACACACCAGAACTTCGCTAGCGGGCCTGTAGGCCAATATTTGTTCTGCGGCGAGCTTTATATGGTTAGCGAACTCGGAGAGCCGCCTAGGCCCCTCGTGGGGGCTTGTGAGGGTATATCTGTAGCCGTCCAGCTTGATGTCTTGGTAAAGGACGGAAAGCCCTGTTGCTGTCAGGGATAAATCTAGCCCAACCCAACAACTGAAATCTCTAAAAACGTTGGCGATTACTTTGTCTTTTTCCATGATTTTTTCTCTGATACTGGGAATCTGAAATCGACAAGCTCAAATCGGGAGTCCTTTTGAGTCATCACTATCCCTCCATTTCGGCTTCTTTTCAGCACCACAACACCGAACACAGAGTTTTGTTCAAATTCTGTATCTGGATTTTTCTGAATTTCGCAAATGGCTTCCGCAGTTGTATGCAAAACCTCTGCTTCTGGCTCTTTTTTCCTAGGAGGTCGCCCCCTTTTAGTTGTCTTTTCCATGTTCTAGTTCTTGTTTTGCCAATCTATACGCCTCACGCCCGTCTAGTCCGGGTGTTCTCATTTGGATTCCTACTGCTTTTTCAAGGCGGTTGAGGACAATCTTACCTTTTTCGTCTATGATAGCAAGAGGGTCTTTTTGGCCGCTAACGATGAGTATTCTCATGCAAAGGATGATAACGTCTGCACATTCAAACGCCATTTCCTTCTTGTTTTTGGCCGAAAGAAGTTCTTCTACCTCTTCCTTGAGATGTTTTTTGAGCTGTGGGACAGTCTCTTTAACACCTAAAAATTTACTGAAAACATTACATATTTGTTTGGCGATATTGTACACTCTAACCTTCCTTTCATATTGAAACAAATCCATGCTACGCATTATCTCCTTTCGTATTGCCAACTGGAAAGCTCTTCCTTGGCTTCACTTGCCTTTTTGTAGGCTTCCTCGGTTCCATAAATTTCAGAGGAAAAGAAGCAAGCAGTTGTGTCTTCATCGTCTATAGATGTAGAGTAAACTTCATATCCTTCAACAACATCGTTCTCGACATTTTTAGTCCTGTATTTTGCTCGTATTTTATAAAACGACTTTTTCATAATATTTTTTTTTCTTTAGAATTTCTTTTGCTCTATCTATGGCTTCGGAGAGAGACGAATACAATTCTAGCTCATCTTCTACTCTCCAAATATTTCGAAAATCGAGAGATGTCCACCTATTGATTTTATTTGCATACTTTAAATCTTTTTTTACAGTTACCTTGTGGTGATGATTTGTGCAACCAATAAGCAATACACCATCTTCTACAGGGTCAATAGTATATCTCATTATTTCCTTTTCACTTTGCATATGATGTATTGGATAAGAATGATAAATGACAACACAAGCGCAAGCGAGACAATGAGAATGTCTAATAAATCAACAATTATCATAGATTTTCACCCTTTTCTGGTTCGTCGTCGTTGCATTCTAGATAAACCCTTATAGCCTCTAGGAATCCTTTATACTTACCCGCAAGATAGAGGTAAAAACCAAAGGCAAAAAATGATGCAAAGAATAACAAAAGCTCGGCAATATCAAATATACTCATTTTTTAACTATCCTTTCTTTCTGTTTTTTTTCGACGATATAGCTTCCAAAGATTTTATTGAATTGTTCGTTCGATGCTTTTCTGGACTGCTTCCCGTTCACAATGTTTTGGTGTTTGTGAAAAGCCTCTTCCAGCTTAGAGACTGAAACACTAACGGCTTCCATCATGTCCCCTAGAGGAATGACTTGCTGAACCCTAGATAACCCTTCGTTTTTAAAGCTACGAACCGTATTTCCTTCTTTTAAACCAAGGCCGTCAATCTCTTCGCCATTTTTCAGCAACTCATAACATGATTCTTCTATCTCTTTGGCCACCTTCGAGGCCAATTTAGCTGTAAAATATAGCTTAGAGCGTTCTTCTGGATTCATCTGTTTCAGCTTAGAAGAAAAAGCTGTAGCGGGGGTAGTGATTGTCTGCACCACCTCTAATGGCTTCTTGCATTCAGCAAAACCCTTGCAGTACCTGCAATAGTTGTTAGCTTGAGGAGGAAGGCTCTTTCTTGTGCGTTCGCATATCTCAATGACTTCTTTTTCTGCCTCTTTGATGTCCTCTTCGCTGTACCTCACAATGACAGGATAAGATGTCACCAGAGGTTGAACAATGGCACAAGAGACTGATTTTATTTTGCAGTCCTGATAATTCCTTTCGATGTGTTGCTTGCAACATAGGGCCAACCCTCTAAGCTGGTGGTTTATTTGTGTGGACTCCGGCTCTAAAGGCCCTGTCTTATAGTCGATAATCAATAAATGGAATCCCTCTTCGTCAGACTTGCCTAAAACTAAGTCGGGTTTCCCAGAAAAGATTGCATTGTCCCCCTCGAAAAAGAAACATCTTTCCTCCTTCATTAATTCCTCGAACTTGTCTTCTCCCGCCCAAATCGACGAAACTTCTGTCACGATTCTTTTGCATGCAAGCATGAGTTTCGTCTCTTCTTCGGTGAGTAGTATGTTCTGGTATGCAAGGTATTGATGAATCCTGTTGCCTCTTTCAGCCATTTCAGAGGTTGTCTCTACTCCTTCAACGTCATATCTCAATGAGTGTGGACATAACGCCAGCCGTGCTAAGCTGGAACATGAAGGCAATCCTTGTCTTTCCGTATCTTTTGTTTTCATTATTGTTCGTGTGTGGTTAAAATATAAAGTATAGAATAATTGTCCAAAGGCCCGCTGAAACAAAGGCCCCTAACATAATACCCTCTGCTTCGGTATATTTGTATTTTTCAACAAATTCTTGTATTATTCTTATTATTATCATCTTCTTTTGGTTTCCAATCTACATACGCCTCATACATTGTACAATGCAAACAAGGTTGAAGATAAGAAGCAAGGTCACAGTATTTACAATTTAGGCAGCTTTTGATAGGTTTCCTTTTTTTTGAAAACTTTTGTGCAATTTTAGACAGTAGATGTTTAAGCGTTTTCATTGTTTTCTTTCTTTTTGAATATTGGCGATTCTGGCGACTTGTCTTCTTCATTGGAGAAAGCTTCGTCTTTACTTATGGCCCCGGTTTTAATGGCATTGAATAGACCAATAAGCATTACTATTTCAGATTCCTTACTAGTCTCAATTTTGTGTTTAAGGTAAGCCTCAAGCATTTCTTTGGAGACTCCGATTTTGGAAAAGGCTATTACACATCCATTTATTCTTTCAACAATAGGTGTATCTGTGGCTCTTAGCGTGTTTTGGCAAGCCTCTGCCGCCTCTTGCCTAATGAAGTCCGGCAATACCGCCCAAATGCATGCCCTGATGCGTCTAGAGGCCATATTAGCGCAAAGTTCATAAATGTCTCTATCGGACGTAAGAGGATATCCACCGTCTTTTGTGTCCCTGTAGTGCGGAACAGAAAAGGCTATCTCCCTTCTTATGTTGTTTTCTTTGTCCCAACAGAAAGCTATACAGTCGGAGCAAACCCTTCCTTTTTCATCTACATGTTCACCTATCTTTCTCCACCCAGCTTCTGCGTTCCCATAAGCGGTAAGGCACGCATTTGCTAAATGGATTGTCTCTCCTGAAATACTAGAGCCTCCCCTTTTGTATTCAAAGAATGCGGTGTTAGCCAAATGACGGAAGGAGCAAAGCTGTCTAATTTTGGAGGAAACCTCCATCATGTTTCTCGGCATCTGCTTTGCTATATATATAGAGGCAAGCGCCTCTAGCGATTCTTTGTTGGAAAGTACGTTAGCAAGCGGATTTCCAGCAAGAGGTGCTATCATGGATAAGCCTTCTGCCGGGACTGTGGTCAATTGTTCTGGGTTGTCTGACATGCCCTCATTGTATCTTTTCTCCCACACATGGCAATCTTTTTTTATTTTTTTTTCTTGTGCATGTCAAAACATGTGGTACAAAAACGACATGACGAAAGCTCTACCAACAGAACAATTAGAAGCATTCTCCAAGTTCGCCAATACTAACGAAGCCCTTTGCAAGCTCATGATGCAACGTGTGGGTTTCAACATCACGCCAATGGTGTGGAATAAGGCCAAATGGATGCCTACACAACTTTCCGTAAAGAAGCTCACTAACCTTCGAGCTTTTTACCCAGAAGCATTTGGTTTAGAGGATGAACCTAATAAAGATTTTTTGAAATCTCTTTATTACCTCCACATTTCAAATAGAACCTTCTCTGGGGAAATTACGCCACTAATTGAGGACAAGGATTTTATTACCCATATGCCCTATGCTAACTTTGTTTTACCCATTGACGATTTCACAAAAAATGCCCTTTCCAAATTCATGTAAAATCAGGATATGAATCACCATTCCCATGACTATCCCTTAGAAGAAATGGAACGTATTTCTGAACCGAAACTAGCAAGAGACGTCCTGAATTTAGAAGAAATATTGAAAGGATTAGCCAAAATACCGCAAACAACAGAACAGGAAGCGAAAGAATGGCGGCGAAAAGAAAAAGAAAAAGAACGCATAGCATCATGGAAAAAACGATTGAGGCAATCCGGCGTGCCTCAAGGGTTTTATGATGCTTGCGTGAATGGAAAGATCGACAAGAGCCGAACAATTCCAATTCTGAAAAACTCAAGTAGCGGGTGCTTATTTGTCTGCACCCCGAAAAAGGGAAAAACCTTTTCCGCGTGCTATTTGATATCACAGGAATTATGGAATGGCAGGGCGGCTTTTTATGCGAAAGCCCCTGAACTGGAAAGAGAAATGGCCAGTTATAAAAAGGATGCACACCTGATAAATAGAGTGCAATCAACCCCGCTCTTAGTGCTGGACGATTTTGAGGGAGTGCGGATGAGTGTGAATTCATCCTCCGATTTTATCGCCTTGCTAAAAAAAAGAAATGATTCTAATTTTTTAACAATTTTGAATTCAAAAAAACGAACCTTTTTCCTCGAACAGATCGAAGAGGCAGTAAGTTAGTGTTTCCTTAACTCCCAGAAAACAAAAGTGTAATAAAAAACCCCTGTAGCCTAAATAAAGACTACAGGGGTTGAATTTGGTGTATTTTTATGACAAACTATTGAACTCTTTTTTCGGGTATTAGTTTGCTATTGAATGAGTAGTATTTTTTTGAGTAATTGTAGGTATTGGAATATTTAGAATATCCGGCTTTGCGGTCATAGTAAATCTCATCACCATAAAAAGAGCAGTAACTATATTCTTTTTTTTGATAAGAGTTGTTCGAAAAGTAAGCAAATTTGTTTTTATCCGGTCTTTCGAAATTGCCATAAAACAACATTTTTCCTTTTTTCCAAAAAACAAATTTACTTGAACCTATGACAGAATTGACCATATCATCAATACCTTCATTTGTTTCCTCAATATCTGTTTCTCCAAATGCGGGCAAAAACAGGTATCGGAAGAAGGTTTCACTATCGGTTAGATCTCCTTTATTTTTTATGGAAAGAACGCCGTTGTGGCAAAAATACCAATCATTACCGTTCCACCCGTGAACATTTTTTTCAGAAATAGATCCATGAGTTTTGATTCTAGCGTGAAGAAGGACTATGTAGTCATTTGGAATTTTTTCCCATGTGGCCACAACCTCCTTTTTTAGAAGAGTTCTAATCAGAAATGCCGGTTTTTCATCTTCGTTCCCTCTCTTAAACCCTAGAAGGAAAAATCCGTCTGGATTGTTTGTTAGGCAATTTTGAAAACGTTTATTTCCGATATCTTTCTTGATTCCGTAAGCGATAATACACATGATTTTTGTTTAGTTATTTTTTTTTGCGTTTTTGGTGATGATGTTTTTAATCCCTTCCATAAGGAAATGAGCTTTATTTTCTTCTTCCGCCGTTTCGTAAAAGATTTTTACGAAAGTATATTGTTGGTATGTGGGATAGGTCATTTTGACTCCGTTTCTAATTAGGTAGTTGATTGTTTCTAGCCTTATTTTTTGAAATAGATCTTGAGATAGCGGCCTATGAAAAACATTTGAGAATTCCAAGTTAAGGCTACCTATCAAGCTTGAAATATAGCATTCTAGCTTGATTTGTTGTCGCAAACAAGAGGATTTCTCTTTCTTTGGTTCTTTCATTGGTTCTTTCTTTTGCTCTTTCATTGGTTCTTTCATTGGTTCTTTCATTGGTTCTTTCATTGGCTCTTTCATTGGCTCTTTCATTGGCTCTTTCATTGGCTCTTCAAAGGCCTAATGCGAACATCAGGCTAAAGTAAATCAAAAGTCCAAAAATGATTATAATTGTATCGATAATTGTTTTTTGAATTTTATTTTTTATATTCTTCATATTTTTTTATAAGTTTTTTTAGACGTTCGGTTCTGGCGTTCTCCATTAAATAATTCTGAACAAATAGTCTAATACTTAACAAATCGCTTTTATATAGATTTTGTGCTTCAATTGAGTATTTATAAATATGATAGCAAAAATCTAAAATGGATTTTATGCAAATAGCATCAACGGTTCCCTTGCCACGTCTAAATTCAACTGTTTTACTGTTTGTGAAATTTAGCTCAAGATATCTTGAGTCACAATAAGGTTGAAATATTTTTTCCAACCCTGATTCTGATGCCGCGCTTGGATGTATTCCGAATTCCATTAATCTTTGAATTTGAGGTTCTGCTAAGCAATAGCCTCCATTTGTTCTGCCGAAAAGCTCCGTCAAGAAAGCATATGGGAAACAATAAAATGTCCTTTTTAGTAAAACATGAACTTTTGCATTAAATTTAATTTTGGACAAATGAATATGAAATCCTGTTGAGTTGTCTTTTTGTGAATAGCAAGAAAATCGAGGCATGAAATCTTTTGTTAATATGTCAATACCTCCTTCATCTTTAATAAGATCATCAAAAGTCATGGGGATTGTAGTTATTTCTGCACCGCCCATATCCTCACAAAGACTTCCGTCACGTTGAATGTAGAAGAAATTTGATTTATTCTCAAAAATACATCTATTACGTGCATATACTTCTAGCTCCAAGCCAACAAGAGGTTCTTCTAGATTGGAGTTATCCGGTCTTTCCCACGTATCGGGAAAATAGTGATAACTTCTTAACCTAGTTGATACAAAAACCTTTGGAATGTTTGGATGTTCAAAAACATCTTTTCTCGAATCTAAAGTTGGTATTAAATATTCTGTAAGATATTCGATGTTATCGTGATTTAATTTTTCCCATAAAACGTTTTCAACGAAAAATCTTAGGATTTTTACATATTCTGGGGAATATGATGTGTTATGTAAAATTAAATCAGGCGTTAGAGTTATTCTATTTTTCAACCGTTTATTTAATTTTACCATATCGGAATTTTTTATTAGATTGATTTTCTTTTTCCCATAAACACACCCACGAAATGTTTTTTCTCCGATATATCTCAAGAAAGCCGTTGTTTTTCTTCTGGCTTTCGAAAGGAATTTTGCATCGATATTTTTGTATGATACATCAGAATATTCTTCTTTAAGAACTTCTTTGTAATTTTCTTTTACAAAAGCGAACAATATCTCCAAATGTTTTTTTTCTCTTGCGTTTATCATTTTAAAAAATAATACGGTTTTTGTTGTTTTTGTTGTTGATTTGTGAATAAACTTCCCACAATTCTTCCGCATGTTGCCTTGAGTCATGCAGTTTTAGGAAAAGCTCTTGTGATAAATTCACGAGTATTCCTTTTTTGTTAAGCTTTATTGCACAATGTTTATAATACTTTAGTGCTAATTCTTTATTTGATGTAAAGCAACGTGTGTGCGGATATTCAGACCTTAAACTAGTTCTTCCGTATTCCGGGAAATGCCCTAAAACTTGCTTTGTTTTGTAGTCGTACCAGTTTACAGGCTTCACACCCACAAACAGGAATCCAACATTAGATCCGCCGCCAGTTTTACGCATGATAGGTAGATAGCCGATTGTGTTCCCTGTTATTGTGTTAGGTGTTATATATTTTTTTATTATTTCGCCTGTTTTAGTATTTTCTAGAACTAGAAAATATTTAATACTGATTGATTTTTTTAAAAATTCAATCATCTTTTCGTTGTTTTCACATTCTAACAATGTAGATACTAGAGGTGTTCTGTTTCTACAAGTCAAGTATAGTTTGATTATATATATTGTATTCATTTTTTTTGTTTTTCTTTTTCTTCTCCTGTTTCTAGGAAAATTTTTAAGTCAAGTTCCATGTTGTTTTTTAACAAACTAAATTTTATTTTGTTATCAACATAATCAAGACTTAATGCGAAAGCGTCATCTTTAAAATAAACTTCTTTCTTTAATTCTGGGAAGGTGTAAATTTCGAGTTCGTTTTTTATTAGTTTTGCTAATGATCCGTAAATTAACAACCCTTTAAATTTCAATCCTTCAAACTCATCACGAAAAGTAAATCGATTCCCATTCCTAACAAAAATTAAAGAATCTTGTTTTTTGCATTGAAGGCGCTTTGCGGCTTTAATGAATTCAAAAGAATAGCCCTTTTTACAAACGCAGTATAAATAATTTTTACCTTTTATTACTTTCGCAAGTTTACTTATAAAAAGATCGATTTCTTTTTTCATTTAGTTCTAACGTTTTAAAGTTAAACCTATATTCTTTATTTTCCTTTAGTGGACATTTCCGGAAATCGCTAATCAAATCGCCTTCCGGACGGCTTTCTAGTCTGAAAACCAATTTCCTAGGGTGCCTATTTGCGATAAAAACTTCTATAATGGATCCTAGCCTCCAATCATCCTTTATCGCAGAAAAAAAGCACCTAAGACCGTGATTGAAATTTAGATAGGAGACAGGGAACACCCGCCTTTCTTCGTGAGGGTTTTCGAATTCAAATTGATAAACTTTCATTTTTCAAAAAGATGAATAATTGATGAGTATTTCTTGTGGTAAAATTTCTTTAGATTGAAAGGATATTCCAACAATCGGCAATATTGTTTTTTCTTTTTTATCAACTCTATAAAGTTTTTTATTCATTGAGCAAATATAAAAAAATTCTTCAAATCCAGCATCATTTAGCATGCTTTTAAGTAATTCTCTTTCAAGAGCACCACGCATTGTTTTTTTTAACTCATAAATAATTTCATCTTCCCTTATTTCTCCTAGTTTTCTTTTTATATTTATTTTTGTTTTTTGATGCAAAAAACAACTTAAACACCCATATACATCTTTTATTCTTTTCATTTTATGAATATTTCTTTTTCAGTATTTTTATAAAATTTTGAATTTCTTATTTGTTCGGCATAATTGTTTCTCCTTGAAAAAAGATCAACTACCGGAAGTTTATTTCTTTTTAATTCTTCAATATGGGGAATTTCATTAAATATGAATATATTAAAAATTTCTTTTTTGATTACCTTCTTTTCAGAATTTTTAAAAATTCCTATAAAAAAAACATTTTTGTTTTTCAGGGAAACAATGAGAAAAAAATCATCCATTCCCGAACGTTCGTAACACTCTAGCAAATATTCAGTTTTCATGAGACATAGTGTAATCAATAAATTTGAATAATTTTTCAGGAGTTAGATAGTTAAGAGGCAATCTATTTAAACAACATTTGTCTTTTCTTCTGCATATGATATCAAGCTCTTCCTGCATTCTTCTTATTTGGATCTGCACTCCTTCTTTACTTATTCTTTTTTTGTCAAAACTTTCACAAGGTGCAAATCCATAATCCATTAGGAAAAAGGTGTGATAATTTTTGACAAAGTACCATTTCAGATAAAACGGCCATAGTCTATTTTTTTTGTTTGCAAAAAAAGCGCCCTTAGATTTGGAGAAAAACACGTTTGGAAATATGTAAAAATATTCCGATTCCTCATTCATAAAAATAAAAGGTGCCTTCATTTTTTTACCTCCGAAGTTCTCATCTTGTTGACAAGCGAAGTCATCTCTTCCCTTCCTGCAATTACTGAAATTTGCCTTCCAGTAGCCACAATCGCCCCTCTATTTCCTCCGTCCTCATAGAGCACGCTAAACGACATTACTTGCCTTTTAGCTACAATTGTTGATAGATAATTCACATACTCTTCAACAACTTCTTCTTCCGTGTTTAGTTTTTTCAAACATCCTAACACAACAACACGATATTTCTCTGCCATGTTTTTTATCCTTTCATTGTTTTTTTGTTTTGTTAAATAATAAGTTTTCCTTTAATAGCAAAAGTCGTTTTGTAGTTATTTGCACACACTCTTTCCAATTTTAGGCCCTTCCCTGCAAATACCTCCTTTAACATCTTTTCCGCTTCTTCCTTATTTTCTTCCTCTTTCCCTTGTGTTCCTTTCATGTCTTTATCATATCTTTTTTTCCTCATTTGTCAATAGATTTTTATTATTTTTTTCTCTCATCAACATCTTTTTTTCTCCTGCTCTTCCTTCTCAAACTCTCTCCCTTTTTCTCAACCTTTTTCCTTCCTCTTCTCATTACTTTCCGGGGGGGGCCTTTAGGGGGGGGGACGCTCCCTCTTCCTCCGTGTTTCTTCTCCCTCTTTTTCGTTGCGGTGGTTTGTAGGTGTAACGGCTAATCACGTCGAACGGGACTAACCAGCTTGCCCTCCCTCCTCCTAAGTCCTCCTCCCTCCTGGCGGTCAAATGAGTTCATCATTGGATTTTTCGGAAAAAAGGCCATTTCCTGACATTTTGGCGTAAGTCGTTGATGAAGCGTGCGCTTAGGCTAAACAAAAAACCTATCTGCTAATTGTTGACAAAATTTCAATTTTGTGCATACCCGGTTGCCGCATTGTCAAGCTTGCCTCCAAAAAGCGGGCAAGGGCGGCTAGCCTCAAGTACCAAGTTGCGGTTAGTGATCCGCTTGACAAGGGCGATTTTTGCACCGTTATCGGTAAAACGCAACAGTTTTTTTTAGTGGAGCGTGCGCTTCCTGTGTGCAATCTTCGTAACTCATTGATACTCTATCATACTTCGCATAACACACATAATGCCAAATCGAGGGCCATAGAGGTCAACCTTGAATAACGCACTGCAAGCCACCTAGCACGCGCCGCTTTTCCCGGATGATATGTGTTCGGCTCAACTCTCAAAAGGCCCGTACAAGCCAACCTCGCAAGCCGTTTTCCGGCGCAACCGTAAGAATTAGAATAATTATTGCAGTTTTGCCTAGTTTCTCGCATGTTTCGCCGCACGCACGCAGACCAGCATGAGGCAAGGACGGCGGCCATGAGAGGGCGCAACTACCCCTAGGTGCTTGGTGTGCTGCCATGCCATACAGGGGGGGGCGGGGAAAAAGTCGCGGGTGTTTTGCGCTGGACAAAGAAGGTATCACGCAGTGTAATAGGAAAAAAATAAGAAAAAGAGATAGGAAAAAAGTAAAACGGCCTATAGGGAGAAAACGTAGTTTGTTAGAGAAAAAGAAAAAGGAGTAAAAAAAGGTAAAAGGAAAAAATAGTATGTATAAGGAGAAAAGGAAGTTGATTGGAGAGAAGAAGAGGGAAGAGGAAGAAAGAAAGAATAAATAAGAAAGAAAGAAGGAGAAGGGAGAAGAAGAGAGGTATGACGGGAAAAGAGCAGATGGAAGAGTTGTGTAAGGAGTTGGTAGAGGAGCTTAGGAGTGGAGTGATAAGGGGGTTGGGAGAGGGGTTGGCGAGGCGAGGGATGAGTCAGGCGATATTCAAGCGGATGGGAGGGCCGGAGGTATGGGCGAGGGTGAGCAAAGGAGGAGTGAGGAGGGAAGGAGGAGAGGGGAAAAAGGAGGAAGAGGGAGAGTTGAAGAAGGGAGAGCTGTGTGAGTTTTTAAGCAGGGTGATAAGAGGGCGGGAGCTAGGGATGAGTGGGAAGGAGAAGATGAGTGCAGTGGGGTTGTACATGAGGTTGAAGGGGTGGGACAAGGTGAAGGAGAAGGAGGAAGAGATGGTAGGGGAAGAGTTGGTAGAGCTGTTAGGAGGGAGTAAGGGAGTTGGAGAGAAGAGTGATACGGAGGAGGGTTGACAGAGGGTATAAGGATGAAATAAAGTAAAGGCGGAATGAGAAAGAACAGCGAAGGCGAGATAAGAGTGAGGTGTGCGGAGGCGGAGCGAGGATTTCTGGCAGGAGTGAAGGAGATGGTGAAGATGAGGGCGGAGATGGGAGTGATGCCGTGGGGGAAGCATGTATTTTATCCAAGGATGTTGCACAAGGCGAGGCCGCAGAAGGTGAGTGATTTTTTAGTAGATGATGAGAGGTGGTATGTGAGTGTGAGGGAGGTGGATATGGAGAAATGGGGGGAGAAGCATCATTTATACCGGAGTGCTAGTGGGAAGTATTATTTGGGTTTATTGTTTAAGAGTACAAAGGCGAGGAGTGTGAGGAGGAAGATAAGCCTTGGGACGAAAGACGAGGAGGAGGCGAAAGAGCGGAGGGAGATGTTTTATGAGGAGTGGGAAGGGAAGCATCTGACATGGGCGCAATGTGAGGGAGCGAAGTGGAACATGAAGGTGTCTGGGTGTGCGGTGATAGGGAGCAAGAGTGCGTTGGAGAGGAAGGCGAGGGAGATGCAGGAGAAGGCGAACCGGGAACAGGCGAAGGCAATATGCAAGGAGTTGTCATTAAAGCGAAAGGCGCAGGTAAAACTGGAAGGATTTAAAAAGAAGACGGAAGAGATAAAGAGGCGGAGGGTGTTGATGGTAGGAGGGGTAGAGAAAATAGGAGACGCCGTAGTAAGGAGGACGAAGAGAAAAGGAGTGGAAAGGTAAAAGCTATGAAAGAAAAAGAAGTAGGAATAATGGTAAAAGAGAAGAAGGAAGGAGGGTTGGAACTGCATTTGTTTCCGAGCAAGGAGGCAATGGCAAGGTGGCGAGGGGAGGACAGCGAGCATGACGTGGAGGGGCGATATCAGGAGTGGGTGTTGCCAGTAGAGGTATTGGAAGACCTGTGGGCGGCGGCGCAAGGGGAAGAGTAAAGTTTTTTTAAACGTCCGGTGCAAGAGGCATCCTCAAATAACAAACAAACAATAGAAGTTGGGTGGAGGCGAGGAGGCGTGGTGCGCGAACCGCTACGTCCCGGACGGCCTATGCCCAGCAAAGGGAAAGTATGAAAATAATCGTAGATATAGGGCATGCCCGGAAGACGGGAGCGGAAGGGAATGGGGTGGAAGAGCATGAGGTATCATGCGTAGTAGCGGGCTATCTGGTGGAAGAGTTGGGAAAACTTGGCCATGAGGTATTGGTGTTGGACTTTCCGAGGATGAGCAATGCGGCAGACTTGAACGAAACGATAAAGGCGGCAAATGTGTCTGGGTACGAGGCAGGAGTATCGTTGCATTGTGACAGCGCCAGTAAAATTGTAGGAGGCAAGGAGGTATTGAATCCGGAGCCGCATGGGGCGCATGTATGCTTTTATCCGAGTAGCGTAAAAGGTGCACGGCTGGCGAGTGCTATAGCTGGTGAGCTGTGTGTATTGTTGCCGGGGAGGGCAAACAAAGTGCAGGGGCGAGCGAACCTTGCGATATTGAGGAAAACGAAGATGCCGTTTGTATTGTGTGAGTGTGGCTTTATAAGCAACCCGGAGGACGCAGAGGTGATGAGGAGGCGGCCAAAGGAAATAGCGGAAGCAATAGCGAAAGGAGTGGACGCCTATGCGAGAGGAAAGTGAGGAGGCAATGGACAAAGAGGCAGTAGGAGAGTTTGTTGACAGCATCGTAATGGCCCCCGAAAGGGGAGGTGTTGACGAGAAGGCAGAGGGATTTGTGTGGGTATTGAGGAGCAAGAACAAGTTTTTGGTAAGGGAGGGGAAGAAGGACAGGAGTGGGCAAAGGTGGAAGCGGAAGCCTGAATACGCTTACATGTACTACCGAGGGATGATGGCAGGAGGGGTGCAGAAGGAAGCATCGTGCCTGTTATCGGAGGCGAAGGTGTTTGACCTGCCGTTGCCTAGGAGGAAGTATAACACGGAGGTTTGGGACGTTGTGAGGTGCAGGCTTATTGAGGAGGCAGTAGAGGAACCGATATATAGCGAAGCGGAAGCGTTGCTAAAGTTTAACCGTTAGTTATGGAAGTAAGCGAGATAGCCAAGTTGTTGAAAGACCCGATGTGGAGGATATCGCATTTGTATGAGATAAAACTCACGGACGGGAACATCATACCATACAAGCCGAGGAAGTTTCAGGAGGAGTTGCATCGTGCGTGTTACTGTGAGGGGAAGCGTCGTTTTTTGATACCAAAGAGTAGGCGTCAGGGGTGTTCTACGGCGATAGGAGTGATGATGGCAGACATGGCGGCTTTTGAGGAGGGGTGGAAACTGGCGTTGGTGGACAGGACGCTGGGAGACGCAAAGGAAAAGCTGACGGACATTGTGAAGGTAGCCTTGGACAGTTTGAAGCGGAAATTACCGGGGTTGTTTGAGATAAGCTATTTCCAGTCCCGCATCATAGTGAAGATGACAGGGAGGAGGGCCAGCGAGATAGTTGGCGGTAAATATTTCCGAGGTAGTGGACTTGGTTTTGCCCACATATCAGAGCTTGGTACAATAGCGACGAGCGAACCGAAGCGAGCGGCAGAAATAGTAAACGGCACGTTCCCGGCGGCCAAGGACGGCTTTATATTCGTGGAGACGACGGTACGAGGCGGGAAGCGGGGGGTATTCTACGAAAACGTGATGAATGCGTTGAGCGTGCCGGAGGAGGAGCGAGGGGAGAAAGATTTCCATGTGGTATTTTTGCCGTGGTGGAGTGACGAGAACAACAAATCGAAAGGGGGAGAGGCGATAAATGCGGCCACAGAGAGTTATTTTGAGACGCTTAGGAGCAAGAGCGGGATTGTTGTAACCGAGGAGCAAAAGCGTTGGTGGCAACAGGCCAAGAGGCAACACGGGGTGTCGATGAATGAGGAGTACCCTTCGACCTTGGAAGAGGCTTTTGAGGTTCCGATGGAGGGGGCCATATTGGAGGCGGTGTTGGACAAGGCAGTACAGGAGGGCGCTTTTCGGAAGTTGGCCTATGACGCAACAAAGCCATGCTATTGCACATGGGACTTGGGAGCGCCGCTGAACACGATTAACCTTGTATTCCAGCTGGACGGCCCCTTCATCAACGTATTGGAGTTGGACAGCGGGTTGCATGCAAGCGAGCGTGTGGCAGAGCGTGTAACAAGGCTCAAAAGCAAATATCCGACATTACAGGCAAACTTCCTTCCGCATGACGGAGGGTACATGACGGACACGGGGATGACACAGGCGCAGATGTGGCAGGAGGCAGGGTTGCCGGGCATACAGTTGTTACCGAAATCGAAAGACAAATGGATAGGCATCAATTACCTTTTGGGTATGTTTGACCTGTTCCGGTTTGACGTGGAGGGGACAGGCAGGGCGTATAGCTACTGGTTAAGCTACAGGTGCAAGCCGGAGGTAAGCGAGGGAGGCATATTCAAGAATGAGATTGTGCATGACAATGCGTCCCATTGGGCAGACCCGTTGAGGTATGTAGCGGAGGCGAAAATGAACAATTTGCTTGTGCAAGGTCCAACAACCCAAGACTATAAGGCAGGAATAACATGTACATTTGGGAAATATCATCGTGAGCGAAACATTGGACATAACTGGCGAGGACGGTTTGAGCGTACTTTCCGAATCTGACAGGGTGTTAAGGAGGGACGCAGGGGTGGGATTGAGTGAGGCATGGAAGCTTCACGAGGGAGGCGTGCGCCTCTATACCGGAGGCGGGCTTGTGTTGGGACACTACTACCGCATCGACCCGGAGGAGGTTCGTGTGTGGGGCATGGAGTCAGAGTTTCTTCGGACAAGGCATATTTCCGATAGCGCTGTGGACTATGAGGAGGCCAATGGCTTTTTCTTTTTTTTGGGTATTGGAGACTATGTTGGCTTTTTAAAGCACTTAAAGGCAAGTGCCCACCTTCAATTTGGTAGTGGACATAGGAGAGGAAAGTTGTATGTTTACTCACGTAAGGAGTTGGACTTATACATAAAACTTAAACTAAGGAGTAAAAAATGTCAGGAGTAGGAAGTGCAGTAGGATCAGTAGTAGGAACAATCATTGCGCCCGGCGTGGGGACTACAATTGGTGCGGCCTTGGGTGGTGCGGTTGATAGTGTTGCCAGCAAGGGTAAAGGCGAGTCAACCAAGGCACCGGAGGCCCCCAAACCTGTAGAGACGTATGAGACGCAACAGGAGGCAGTAAGGAGCCAGTCGGAGGCAAACAGGCGCAGGAGTTCTTTCTCAAATACGTTTGTTGCATCCAGAGGGATGGGAACAGGCGGCATTGGTAAAAGCTTTTTAGGCCAGTAATATGTTGTACAACAACCAGAGTCCAAAGCAGAAGAGGGAGCAACTCTATTCGTACAGACAGAGATATGTGTCTAACTGGCAACGAGTTGCGGAGTTTGTAGAGCCAGACAGGCGGTTTAACCTGAATGGAGCTGTACAGGAATCCACACCTAATAATGAGGGATATATTGACACGACGCTTGAGCGTGCGTTGAGGCTGAACGCAACAGGCCAGCATGAGCTTGTAATGCCCAAGGCTAGTGAGTGGTTCACCTTTACGCCCTTGGCGAAAGCGGCAGACAGGGAGCTGGTGACAAGCACCATTGACGACGAATATGCCGAGACGGCTAGGGTTGTGTCCATGTTCATGAGGAACAGCAACCTGCACACGGCAAGCGAGCTTTTCTTCTGGGACAGGGCGGCTTATGGCATTGGCGCTTTTTGGGCAGAGTGGGACACAAGGAAGCGAGGCTTTAGCTTTTATTCAATTCCCGTTGGGACATTCATGGTGGACAAAGACAAATTTGGCCGGATGAATATGTTCTGTTGGGACGACTGGATGCGAAACCAAGACATTGTAGCAACGTTCCCGGAAAAGAATTTGCCTCAAACGGTAAAGGATAAATACATGGCCAACTCCAACAGCCCGGACAACTACCTTGTGTTCCATTTGTTGGAGCGAGTGGAGCGCACCGGGGACGAAGGGCTTATTGCCCGTGCGGACGGCAAGGAGTGGGTGCTTCGTTCCGTGTACGACGCAACAGGCGACGTATTGCTTGAGCAATTCTTCAAGAACTGTCCTGTCATTTGTTGCAACTGTTTTGACTTGCCCAACAGCCCGTATGGGTATGGGTTTGGGAAGGTTTCCTTGGCAGACCAGATTGAGCTGGTGAATTGCCTGAAAGCGTTGGCAGAGGCGGCCCAGCAGAAGATTTTCCCGCCGATGCTTGTACCCGAAGGCTTCCAAGGGAACATTGGCTATGGCGCCGGGGAGGTGACAACCTTTAACCCGCTGAACATTCAGGCAAGGCCGTCGCCCCTGTTCCAACAGGCATCACAAACCTCTGACTGTCAATGGCAAATTGAGCGGTTCGAGCGTGTCATTAATGAGGCATGTGACGTTAATTTGTTTATGCCGCTGTTGCAGGTGAAAAACCCGCAATACATGAAAGCCACAGTAGCGCAGATGATTGAGTCTTATTCGGCACGCATCAGCTCTACGGCTTATACGAGGTTGATTGAACAATTCCTGCAACCCTTGGTGGACTTTTGCTACAACACGCTGGTGCAACATGGTTATGTCCGTCCTTTGAGGGATTACCATATCCAGTTCTGCACGCCGTTCCAGATTCTTTTGGACAGGCATCAGCCGACCTTGTTTACGGAGTTCCTGCAAACGGTAGTCATTCCTCTTTCACAAATCGACCCGACCGTTCTGGACTCTGTGGATGCTGACTATATTTTCCGAAGGAGCATGCTTGATATTGGCCTGTCACCCAAGTACTCTAGGACGGAGGCGAAGGTGGAACAGATGAGGAGAGAACGCCAAGCGGCTCAAGACGAGGCAAACAAGATGGCTAATGCCAAGACATTCTCGGAAGTGCAGAAGAATCTTGGAGCGGCCAGCAAAGACATGAATCTGATTTAATCATGGAAGCAGACAAAAACACGGACGAAGTAGAAATCACCAGCCTTCTTGGGGACACGGTAAGGATTCCCAAGGAGGTGTATGACAAAGCCAAGGAAGTATTGGATTCCGACCCGGACAAATACTTCCTGTTCGTCCTCAAGGCGATTGCCAGCGGAAGCAGGTACAAGCTTCCAGACGCATTGAAGGCAGGATTCAACGAGAACAAACTCTTCTATATTGAAGGAATAAACGCACTAATTGAAGTAATCGAAGCATTATATGAGCGAAACTGAAACCACCCAGCCCGCCGCGCAACAGGCGCAACCTCCGGCTACACAGGAAACTAAGATGCCGGGAACCATGTCATTGAGCGACCCTTCCTTAACCCAAAAACCTGCCGAGACATTTACTGTTGACAGCATTGTAAACAAAGACGGCACGTTTAAGGAAGGGTGGGCCTCTTCTTTTGAGGGAGGCGAGAGCTTGTCAAATAAGTACAACAATATCAATGACTTAATCAAAGGCTTTGTCAATGCCAACAAGCTTATTGGTAAAAAGTCGGAACAGGTTACACGCCCCGGAGCCGATGCTACTGACGAGCAGAAGAAGGCATGGCGTGAGCATTTGGGTGTTCCTGAAAAAGCGGAAGACTACCAAGTCCCTGACGAATACAAAGAGACGGTGGACGCAGAGTCGTTTAAAGAGTTTGCCCAGTTTGCCCATGAGCATAACATCCCTGCCGACACGATGCAGGAGTTGCTTCGTTTTCAGGAACGGTATGCGGCCAAGCTGAATGAGGCTAATGCCAAGCGAATCGAAGAACAGGCAAAAGAGGCTAAGAAATACTTCCAATCGGAGTGGGGAGGCTTGTATGAGCGCAACTTCAACTTGCTCAAGGACGGCCTTGTGAGGGCAGGGATTGACATTGAGTCCCCTGATATGGCGGGCGCTCTGAACAATCCCTTCATCCTTTCTGCGTTGTTTGACAAGGTTTCCAGTATGCAGGACGGAACGATGCCCGTCCCCGGCTTCATGAAGGCTTCTGCGGCTGACGCTAAGGAGCAAATCATGGGGTTGATTAACAAGTATGGCTCGGTAAACCAAATGCCTCATGACGTACGAGAGCTGTACCACAGGCTCCTTGCGAACAAAAATATCAAATGGTGAAGCAAATTATGCTTGCATGCACCATGCTGTAAGGGTTTAATCGTCCCTGTGATGGTGTGAGTTTTTTTCTCCGTATTTTGTCTCACACCAAAAACAAAATGCTAATGCCCGTTGGAGGTTTCTTATGTTGTGTTCTTTCCTCCAACGGGCATTTTTTTTATTGCAATCTCTCGTCGTGTGTTGCATACTGCGCTTGCTGTTGTGAAACAGCAGTGTGATTGCATGATTCAATAAGAGCGAAAAGGCGATAACATAGGGATAAATGAGGAGGGGGTACGTTTGTGCATAGCGTACCCCCTCTGTTTTTGTTTGCTTTTTCATAAAGTTTGTGCATTTGTTTTCTTAAAGGCAACCCGTTTGGACACTTGCTTTAACACTCATAGTATAAGAGGACAGCCGTCTTCCTCATCAAACAGCCCTACTTTAAGGACACCTGTCGAACCCATTTTGACGGTAAGAATTAAAAGTATAATTAAATTATGGCAAATTACGGAAACTTCCAGACGCTTGCTGTAAACGAGTACACGCCCATGATTTATGCGGCTGTTCAGCAGATGCGCTCTAGAACGGAGCGTTTCATGAGGGTTTACGGCATGAATTCCCGGCAGCGCAGGTTCCAAATCATTGACCCTGTAAGCTCCACTCAAATCACCGACCTGTATGGTGCGACCAACCCGCAACAGGCCGAATTCAGACAGCGGTGGCTCAAGACCAAAATCTTCAAGTCCACTCATGAGATTTCCCGCACGGAAATGCAACAGGCAGGGACCATTGACTCTCCGCTTCCCCGCATTGTGGACGCAGAGCGCATGGAAATGCAACGTCGCCGTGACTTGGTGGCTGTTGAGGGCCTTATTGGTACTGCGTGGACTGGCGAGAATGGCGACATCCCCGTTGCCTTCAACGAAGCGGCCAACACGATTCCTGTTGGCTACGTGCAGAGCGGAACCTATACGGCATCCGGCCTGACCTTTGACAAGATTGTACGAGCCAAGACTATCTTTGGCATGCGTAACGTGTTGGGGCAGGACGTGGAACGTCAGGATTTGGGTGGCCCTGAAATGGTAATCCTTTGTACCCATGAAGAGCTTGCGGCTCTCTACGGCATCAAGGAATTCACGAACATCCTTTACTCCGACCAGCGTCCGATTGCCAGCGGCTACATTGACAACGTGCTTGGCGTGCGTTTCATTGCGCTGACTGCGGACATGCTTCCGTTCGGTTCCCGTCCGCTTGGTTCTGCGACCGACCCGACCGGTGGTATATCCACGGCGAATGTGCGAACCCTCATTGCTTTCACGATGAACTCTGTTGCGTTCGGCGTGCTGGAAGAACTGTTCGTTCGGATTGAGGAACTTCCGACCAACCAGTATGTATGGCAGACGTACTCTGAAATCGCAATGGGTGCGACCCGAATCGAAGACAAGGGCGTGCTCAAGATTGATGTTTCTGGTTCAAGTGGTAATTTCTAATCAAACAAAGGAAGGAGTATAATATATGGCTATTGTAAATTCTTTGGCTAAAACCCAAGTGGAAGCTGGTATGCCGCCCTATTTGAGCGCACAGCTACAGCGTGGGCAGGTGCTGAAAAAGACTATCGTTTACAAGGCTGGGACTACGGCAACCGCCGCTTCCTCCACCATTATGGACATTCCTCTTCCTCCGGGAGTAGTGATTGATGTTTCCTCGATTGCGTGTACGCATGACGGGATTGGTGCAGGAAATCTCACCTTGGGCCTAGAAGTCCACGATAAGCGTGGGGACAAGGTTAATGATGATGGACCATCTCTTCCAGCACTTACCGTAACCGCAACCGCAGGTGAAATCGTTCGGTTTGCTTCAACCACCAATTTTGGAAGCAAGATTCTCTGGGACCCTGCCCAGTTCTTGGTGGATAATAATGTACTTATCAACGGAACTGCGGCAACATATGCTCTTCTCAAGGAGAAATATGATTTCGTTCTGACTATTACCAACTCTGCGGCGATTGCGGCCAACAAGCAGTTTGTAATCGTTATGGACTTAGTTATCCCCTAATCTGAAAAAACAATGACTGACCTAGATATTGCTAATTATGCCTTGGGGCTGTTAGGCCAATACAAAATCCAAAGCTACCCGGAAACGGGGAAAAAGTCAGTAGAAGGTCAGGCATTAGAGGCATATCTTCCATTCGCTATTCAAGATGTCATGATTGATGGCGAATGGAACTTCGCCCGGAAAAGGGTAATCATTGAGCCGTCACCCACAGAGGTGGCGGCCTTTGGTTATCACAATGCTTTCCCGAAGCCTGACGACTTGGTGACAATCATATCCGTGAATGGAGAGCCTTGGAACATTCAGGCGCAGTTTGTGCAGATAGAGGGAGAGTTTATCTTGGCAAACGTTGACCAGTTGAGGCTGGTTTACATTGCCGCCCCCACAGACGGGACAACGCTTCAAGGCATACCTGACCAGCTAAAACCGCTCATAGGAATCAGGTGGGCCTATCTTACGTGTGTACGCATCACGAACAACATTGAACTCTATAACATGATAGCGGACATGTACCAAAGGGAGTTGCACAGGATGCGGGACAACGACTTCATCAACAACACGGGAGGCAGGTTTAACTACCGCAACAAGCTTATGAGCCAGTCCACTTGGGGCCGCTATCCGTTTGGGACGACAGCACCCTACCAAGGCTCTTATACCTACATTCCCGATTAAACTAAAAACCTTCCAGACATATGGCCTCAAATACCCGGCAATTTCAAATGCAACTCAACTTCAACGGGGGGCAGGTTTCCGAGAACTTCACCCCACGAGTTGACATGCAGAAATACCAGACGAGTTGTTCATTGATGAGGAACTTTATTCCTCGTCAGTTTGGTATGTTAAAGAGGCGACCGGGTTTTGGTGTGATTGACGCATTCAAGAATCCTTTTCGGATATTGAAGTTCCCTTGCACCAACAACGAGGAATACATTGTTTGCGTCCACTCCGACAACAAGTATGAGAGCGGTGGTTGCACTCCCTTCGCAACCATTTACCAATGCGGATATTTTGGAGACGAGACGAGGAAATGGGAGGTAAATCTTGAGATGGATTCTGTTTTTCAGGCTGGCATCAACGGATGGACGGCTGATGTTGGCAATGAGAGGCATGGGCGTTTTTGGGACACGGACTTGGAGAAAATCAAGTATGTCTCCCAAAACGACAAAATGTGGATAGTGCATCCCGACTTCTTCCCGCTGGAATTAACAAGGACAGCCACACAGGCGAAAATGCCTAATATTTCTATGGCTGACGACCAGTACGTGGTGGAGTTTGACACGTCTTCGCACTTAAACATTTCCACAAAAAACTCTCTTTGCTTTGGCCTGTATGGTGTTGATAAGCTCAATGCTAAAACGAATCCCTTCCTTACCTTAAACTTCAAGGACAACAAATCTATCAGCTTTGGTTTTAGCGGTAGTGGAAACAACATGAAGTGGGCCATTACTGACTCATCCGGTATGGAACATCCCTTGGAGGATATAGGGATTGGCTCTGGACAGGTTGTTGCTTTCTCCGATTTCAATCAAAATATTCCTATCAACTGTTATTGTTTCCTGACATGGCGGGGAGGCAAGCTGTATGCCAGCATTGGTTGCAACAATGCTTACGGCACGATAGGTCTTTATGCTTACTCATCATCCGAGGTTGAGATTGACAGCTCTCTTGGGGCCGTCACCAGTTTTTGCGTTGGTGGGACTCCGGGAGGACAAAACGCCGCCCAAAGCTATGTTTCGTTCAAGGAGTCGTTTAGTGCTGGAACCGGATATAGTGGCATTGGTATTAAGGTGAATTATGGTCAGGGAGACGTTCCAACCCAAAGCTTCAACAACAATGACCACAGGAGTTCATTGATAATGGCTCAAATGTTTGGCGACACGTCGAAAGTGTTCGCTGGGAACGCTTATAAAATTGAGCATTACAACAATGCCGTTTTCCCGATTAAACAGATATATCAGGGCAACGAAAAGATTTATCAGGAAGAAGCTGTTATCGGCTTCAAGCTGACAACAATGGACTTCCTGACTTATCCCAAGAGCGACGACTACTATATAAGGGATAAAAGCCAAGGAACTAATCCTGATAGTCCCATGTTTTGTAGGAACCATGAGACATACCCGGATATTCCCTATTACGTTTATGAAGACACCAATGTCTCTTTAAACACTATCAACGCTGTTTTTGGGGACAGGTATTTCCTTTCTGATGGTTCCGTCTCGCAATTAACAGGCAACGACGGGACTCGAATTGCCGAGTGGTTAAAAGAATATACTCCGGGGGATATTGTTATCGGCTCCTGCCTGATGAACAAAACGGACGGTGTATTGAATGGGAACATATACAACTTCTCTACTGGCACCAACGTCGGCATTCCCATTAACTTCTTTAGGATGGCAAACATCGTATGCCGCTACGTTCGAGGCGACTGGACTCTTAGCACAGTCGCAGAAGTGGAGACAAACAAAGGTGTTCTCGTGAGTTATTTGGAGAATAGCAAGGTCTTTTCAGGCTATCCTTCTGGCGGCGGCTACACAGTCTTCCGAATCGGCAATGGCTATTTCTCACAGCCGAGGAAGCTTAGCATGTCGGGAAGCAACACTCCGGGCGTATTTGTTGGGCTTGTTTATATTGGTGAGAACGGAACTGTATCTACTGATACGGGTGATGCTGGCCAGTCCATTGAGGTTGATAATGGAGGTGGTGTTTATCAGACAGACATTCCCTTTGCCGTGTGGCCTAATCAAAAGAGGCTTACTTCAACAACGACAGATGCGACGGTATTCCAAAACCTGACAATTATGCCAATGATGTATGCCCCTGTGCTGGATGGCATATTCAAAACATTTAGTTCCTTGTTTGGGCGGGGCAACTACCAGCTGACTCAAACCAATATCAGTAGCACCAACTACTATTCGGCCAAGTTTAACGATTTAGTCAAGTGTGCTTTCTCTGTAGAAAAAGGCTATCCTTCCTGCATAGCGTTGCGTAATGGGCGGCTGATATTAGCTTCAACTAAGGCCCAGCCCCAAACAATATGGGCTTCCCGTGTTGACAGGTATAATGAGTTCTCTGTGGACGACATGGCAGATTCCGGCTGGGATTTGACGATAGGCGCGAACCAGAGCCAAAAGATTCAATGGTTGTCTTCCTCTAAGGATTTGATAGTAGGAACAGACATTGGCGAATGGGTGCTGAACGACAGCGACTCAAGCAATCCTGTACCCATTATTAAAGAGCAATCCAGATGGGGTTCTTCTGTGGCGCAAGGGGAACTGATGACGGAGAGCCTGTTTTTCATCCCTAGAGACAAAAAGGGTGTTATCCAGTCAATCTACTCTTTCCAGATTGATGGCTACACATCGGAAGATGTGACGATTATGGCATCCGATTTGTTTGATTATGGGATTACTTCTCATTCGATTCAGAAAGACCCTGACCCAATCTGGTGGGGTACTACTGGCGACGGAAGGCTTTTAGGGTTGCTGTATAACCGGGTGCAGGACATCAATGGCTGGTTCCAATGCGATATTCAAGGAGCCTTCATAAATCAGGTATGCTGTTACAATAACCCGGTAAAAGGCGAAGAAGGATTGATTGTTTCCGTAAAAGGCAAAGGCGAGAACGATTTCGTAAACGCCAATCAATACTTCCTCTCTTATATGGAGGACAGCAATCCTTGTGTTGACTTCTTCTCCACGGGGCAGACGAGCGACACAGATGCTATGGCTTATGGAGGTTTTGTAAACAATTCATGGAACAACTTCTCCACGGGGCAGACGAGCGACACAGATGCT
>OGPX01000367.1_pt1 | contig 37462 bp, 31 predicted proteins | sample 1553101 | NCBI WGS metagenome assembly OGPX01 (sample SAMEA2579964, study PRJEB22360) | human gut metagenome | biome: human gut; feature: human-associated habitat; material: faeces | place: Denmark | collected 2008/2010
CACGCCGCCAGCGTTCATCCTGAGCCAGGATCAAACTCTCATGTTAAAAAGTTTTGTCCTGCCAGAATTAAATCTGGCTTTTAATCAGAAACAATGTCCTGATTTACTGTTTTAAGGTTGCTTCTTTATAGAAGCGTTCTTGAATTATTCTCAAAATCTTTCAAGGTTTTTCACTGTTCAGTTATCAATGTTCGTTGTTGTTATTTCCAACAGCTTGTATATTTTATCACATTTCCAAGTCGTTGTCAACAACTTTTTTATTTTTCTTTGTTATCTCTCAAACGCGACAACTCTGATAGTTTATCATGTTTGTCATTGTTTGTCAACAACTTTTTTCATCATCATGACCACCAACCATCACTCAGCTTCCTGCCAGTGCCTGTATCAGTGTCCTCGTCACGAGTCAGCTTAGATATAATATCACGCAGACAACCTAAAGTCAACAAAAACTTTACATTTTATTTGCAAAAATATAAGCACCACAAGATATTGTTCCCTGGGTGCTTACAAACCACAATTCAATCATAAAAACGAAAGCAGAATCGTCAGTATTAAATTATTTTCATATAGCCATTGCAGAATTTCCGACTGATATACCGCATCAATCACAACACTCCCGGCTTCTGTCGCTGCCCCCATTGCTGCAAACGCAAATACCAGCCATACCAGCAACAGTCCTTTGATCAATCCGGCAATTCCCCCAAGCATATGATTTACTTCTCCTATTACGGGCAGTTTTGCCACCAGATCAATCGCAGTGGCAATCAGATGAAAGGCGATCACCGTAATCAGCATAACAATAACAAATGCAATCGCTTTCATGGCAAGGGATGATGCTTTTGACGCAATTGTATTATACAGTCCGCTTTGTTCCATCCAGCCATCCGCAAGTTTATGTGTATCCCCTATCTGGTTCCATACGTTTGCCGGCAGTTTCATTCCCAGACCGCTGAGATCTTTCTGTTCCTGCGTGTTTTGTTCTTCTGTACTTTTTTCTTCCCCTGCCACGGCATTTTGCAATTTCTCTTTGCAATTCTTTTCAATTCTGGTATCCAGGCCTGTGTGTTCTGTCATCCAGTCTGCAACATACGGCGTTGCAAACGTAACAAAAACCAGAATCAGTATCCAGGCAGCCATTGAATAAACCACACGCAGGAAACCACGGAAGAATCCCCAGACAATATTTCCGGCAACAAGTAATACAACCAGTATCAATAACCAGTTCATTGTAATCGTACCTCTTCTATTTCTCCGTTTAATACCAATGTATAATTCTGACCATCCGACCCCGACAATACGTTATAAAGCTGCCGGTCAAACGTATAACGGAATTTACGGATGCTGTGTATGGTAAACAATTCACAGTTATAATCATCCCGGACACATATTTCATTATTATCGAGGAGCTCGATTCTGTTGTATGCAATCTCTGTATCATTCTCCATGACCGTTTTACCATTCATGTCATAGACTTTTATGTGCCAGCTGTTTTCTTTTTTGGTATCGCTGTATGAAACACCGACATATTTATTATTATAGAAGACACTCTGTATCCCCCGTTTAAACTTTATCTGTTTTTTCGGCGCAGGTTTTTGTGCTCCGTCAAACCAGATCAGTCCGGCATCGCTGATCGCGAGAAGTTTTCCGGATTCGGTATAAACCAGTTCCGATATCATCGTATTTTTGTAACTGTACGTTCCCACATTGTTGTCGATTTCATTCTGCCCAACCGAACCAAAGTTATAGAAAGTAACCGTGGAACAGGTTTTACCCTTTGTCACGTCGAGCATATCTACTGCCAGTTTCTGCGCATCCGGAGCCAGCGCAATATCTACAGGAAAACTTCCTTTTTCCTGATAAAATTCACCGCTGGCAAGTTCCTGTCCCTTTTTGTCATAAAGCCGTACATACGAGACATCATCCTCCTTCATCAGCACAGCCACCGTTCCCTGACGGGCAACACATACACGTTCAATCGGTGTTGCCGTTTCGATTTTCTTTACCAGTCCGCGTTCCGACATGATATAAATAAATGTCCCTCCACGATCATAAACTGCAAGATACTGTTCACACACGGAAAGTTCCGGCGTAGTCATTTCATAAGACTGGTTCCAGATCAGCCGGTCATCTGTATCGTGACACACGATTCCGTCATTATCATATTCCAGTATTTTTCCCTGGAACATCTTATATCCCGTTGCCGCACTGTCCTTTCTCTCCGCCGATGCCTGCACCTCAAATCCTGAATATGTGCGAAGTGCAGACCAAAGTTCTACAAAAATCACTGCTGCTACAACAGTAACGATCACAAGTGCCGTTCTGCGGGCTATTTTATGCCTGTGTCTCCTGATTTTTTCTTCCAGTTCCTCCAGGTCTTCCTGACTTGTCTCTACGGTTTTAAATTCCGTTTTTTCAGCCACCGATTTTTCTCCTTTTCGCTTACGTTTCTATCATTATAGCATTGCAGTCCCCGTTACGGAAGTAATAATTTCTGTCCAACCCTGATATCATCCGAATCTTCCAGATCATTCGCCTTTTCAAGCTCTTTTAATTTTTTCATTGATCCATATGCCTGTTTACAGATTCCGCTCAACGTATCCCCCTGTTGTACCACATAATAATTTTGTGCTTTTTCTACCGCCACAGGTTTTTCTTTTTCCTCGGCCGGCTGTGTGGAAGGAGCCGCTTCCTCTGCCTTTTTCACCGCTCCCGCCGGAACCTCTTCAATCGGTATCAGCTGCATGGGTTCACTGATGGTTTCCGTACTCTTTGCGCTCTCCGTCTGTTCTTCCACTATATTTTTTTCAGTTCCCACCAGGACTTCTGCCGGTTGTGACACATGGCGGATTTTTTCCCCTATCGTCTCCACCGTCTGTTCCAGACCCGGAATAGGAATTCGCTGCTGCCAGATTCCGACCCCGGTCAGAACCAAAAGCAGTGCGATTGCGGCAGCCATCGCATACGACGTTGGTTTGCGTTCGCTCTTTGAACTGCTGCATTCTTCTTTTTCGTTCTCTTTTTTGCTCTCCGTCAGAATCTCCGGAAGCATCTGCCGGGTTCCACGTCTCGGCAGTTCAATCGTCACATCCGGGATCCGTATCTCATGCAGTTCCCTTGCATAATAGATATAAAACCCGTTTTTCGGTTGCAGCCGGTTGCCTTTATGCAGATAAAAGTATTCTTCCCCCTCCATACTGTCCATAAGGAAAAGAACCTGATGTGCACCTCCGAACTGTTCTCTGTGAATAGCTTCCAGTTCTGCTGTCAGGCGTGGTGGATATCCTTTACAATCCAACGCCCATCCGACAATAATGGAATTCTCATAAGATCTCTTAATCTCACGGAATACATCCGACCACGCATGTGTTCCCCATCTCGGCAGATTCTGTGAAAATTCCATATCCCTTACCGGAATGGCAGCCTCTACAAAGGTCATATATACACCCTGCTCGCACTCTGTATGCCCCATAAAGATAAACACTCTCCTCTCCTCATAAGTTTCTTCATGCACCCTGGCATACGCCGCATTTTCTATGTAAATTCGATCCCCCTCTGCCGGTGTTCCGATCTGTCTGATATTTTTCAGGTCACGTCCCGGCCCTTCTGCAATATCTATCATATCCTGCCTCCTTATCCGTTTTTCCAGAATATAGTATCACCACCATCCGGTAGAATTTTGGAAAAACCTGACAGGCATGAAAAAAATCGTACGACACTACCGGACATATTTCCAGACTTCAGACAAAAAAAGACTGCCATATCCTTCGATACGACAGTCTCCTTTGTACTTGCTGTATTATTTTGCAAAAGCTTTTACTTTTTTGTAAATTCCTTCTGCGTCCAGTTCGTATTTATGAATCAGCTCAACCGCCGGTCCGGATTCTCCAAACCGGTCATTCACGCCGATACGCATCATCTTTGTCGGTGCCTTTTCACACAATACTTCCGCTACTGCGCTTCCAAGTCCACCGATTACGGAATGTTCCTCAACGGTTACGACTTTCTTCGTCTTTGTTGCAGATGCAACAACCAGTTCCTCGTCAATCGGCTTGATGGTATGGATATTGATTACTTCTGCAGAAATTCCATCTTTCTCCAGCATCTTTGCAGCTTCTAAGGACTCTGACACTTCCAGTCCTGTCGCAAAAATGGTTACATCCGTACCTTCTTTTAATACGATTCCTTTTCCGATCTCAAACTTGTAATCCTCTCTGTCATTGATCACCGGCACTGCCAGACGTCCAAACCGAAGATAAACCGGTCCCACATAATCATATGCTGCATGTACTGCTGCGCGTGCTTCCACATCATCCGACGGGTTGATCACTACCATACCAGGGATCTCACGCATCAGGGCCAGATCCTCCAGACACTGATGGGTAGCTCCGTCTTCTCCGACCGAAATTCCTGCATGGGTAGCTCCGATCTTTACATTCAGATGCGGATAGCCGATGGAGTTGCGAACCTGCTCATAGTTACGTCCGGCTGCAAACATTGCAAAAGAACTGATAAACGGAACTTTCCCACAGGTAGATAATCCTGCAGCAATACCTGTCATGTTGCACTCTGCGATACCGCAGTCCCAATGGCGCTCCGGAAATTCTTTCTGGAAAATACAGGTTTTGGTAGCACCTGCCAGATCTGCGTCGAGCACGATGAGATTCTCATGCTCTTTTCCAAGTTCTACCAATGCGTTTCCATAGCTGTCTCTGGTTGCAATTTTCTTTACTTCTGACATAATGCTTCACCTGCTTTCTCAAGATCTTTCATAGCGATTTCGTACTGCTCGTCATTCGGAGCTTTTCCATGCCATCCGGCTTCATTCTCCATAAAGGAAACTCCCTTTCCTTTGATGGTCTTTGCAATAATGGCAGTCGGCTGACCTTTGGTCTTCTTCGCTTCCTCAAATGCTGCACGGATCTGGTCGAAATCATTTCCGTCAATCACGATCGTGTGGAAATTAAATGCCTCAAACTTCTTATCAATCGGATACGGAGAACATACTTTGTCAATCTCCCCATCAATCTGCAGATTATTATTGTCTACAATCACTACCAGATTGTCCAGCTTCCTGTGTCCTGCCCACATAGCAGCCTCCCAGATCTGTCCCTCCTGAATCTCACCATCTCCGGTCAGGGTGTATACACGATAGTCCTTGTGATCAAATTTTCCGGCTGCTGCCATACCTACTGCAGCAGAAACTCCCTGACCCAAAGATCCACTGGACATATCAACGCCAGGAATATGCTTCATATCCGGATGTCCCTGCAGATACGAACCTGTATGGCGCAGTGTCACAAGATCTTCCTTCGGGAAAAACCCGCGCTCTGCAAGTGTGGAATAATAAGCCGGTGCTACATGTCCTTTGGACAATACAAAACGGTCACGATCCTCCATCTTCGGGTTCTTTGGATCAATATTCATCTCTTCGAAATACAGATATGTAAAAATATCTGCCGAAGACAGCGATCCGCCCGGATGACCGGATTTTGCGCTGTGCACTGCCGTTACAATGCTCTTGCGGATTTCATTCGCAAGTTTTTCCAATTCTAAATTATTCATTATTTATTCTTTCCTCCTCTTAAAATGGTGGTGTATTATAATTCCGTTCTTCCCTGCAATGCCCGCAGTAGAGTTACTTCATCGATATATTCCAGATCTCCGCCAACCGGCACTCCGCTGGCAATCCGTGTCACTTTAATCCCTGTCGGTTTGATGAGTTTGCTGATATACATCGCCGTTGTCTCACCTTCCAGACTGGAATTCGTTGCAATAATCACCTCATCCACATCTTTTTCCAGACGCACCATCAGTTCCTTCAGCCGGATATCGTTCGGACCGATTCCAAGCATGGGGGAAATTGCACCATGCAACACATGGTAGACCCCGCTGTATTTTCCGGTTTTTTCATAGGCAACCAGATCGCGGGTATTTTCTACCACCATAATCGTCTTGTGATCTCTGGATGTGTCACTGCAGATCGGACAAATTTCCTGATCTGTCAGGTTATAACAGCACTTGCAGTATTTGACATTTTTCTTTGCAGAAACAATTGCCGATGCCAGTGCATCCACATGATCCTGTGGCATATTCAGAATATGAAATGCCAGCCGCTGTGCGGATTTGGCTCCGATTCCCGGAAGTGCAGACAGTTCTTCAATCAATTTTGCAATCTCATGACTGTAATAATCCATATCAGAACGGAAGTCCTCCACCTAATGCCCCTGTAATCTGTGACATGGACTGCTGGGAAGCTTCGTCAATTTTACGCATCGCCTCATTTGTCGCTGCCATGATCAGATCCTCGAGCATCTCAATATCATCCGGATCCACTACTTCTTCTGCCAGTTTTACCTTTGTCACCTCATGCTTGCCGGAAACCGTCACTTCCACGGCTCCGCCTCCTGCTGCTGCCGTAACTTCCTGTTCCTCTAAATTCTTCTGCGCCTCTTCCATCTGCTTTTGCATCTTCTGCGCCTGTTTCATAATATTCGCCATATTTCCCGGCATACCGCCAGGGAATCCACCTCTTTTTGCCATGTGGGGTCCTCCTGCTTTCTAATTTCAGTTATTTACGAATCTTGTATTATCATACCATTAGAAGTTCTCTTCCTCAATATCAAAATTGATTAATTGCCGCAAATCCGGTACCGTATTGGCTGCGCTGCGTCCTCCTTCATTTAAGCGGAGCTGCACTTCTACCTGCTTTGCACACCGCTGCGCAATCATTTCTTTCAAATGATCAATACACCCTGCCTTATTGTCGCTTAGATAGGCAAACGCGTTGGCATCGTCAAACACCAGGAGCAGTTCTCCTGCCGGTCCGAGCGTCGGCACCGCCTGGTTTAAATACTGTCTGGTGATGCCTCCCATCTCTGAAATGACCGACCGCCAGTTGTTCATCACCTGTTTAATGTCCTCCGGAATGGCTTTGGGAAGCTGTGTTTTCTCCGGTGTCTGTGCCACCGGAGCCTGCGTGCCACCTGCTGCCGGAACTGCTGCACTCTGTGATGCCGCCGAAACAAATGCCCCGCTTTCTAATTTCTGCTCCATATCATCCATGCGCTCATTGAGTGCCGACAGATCTTTTTCCATCTGCGGACGGCAAAGCTTGATAATTGCAATCTCCAGCAGGATACGCTTCTGTGCCGCATACCGGATCTGGCTGGACAGTTCCGAGAAAATCCGGATATACCGGATCAGTGTTTCCGGCTCCACCATCTGTGCCTCTTCTTTCAGGGCTGCCAGATGATCTGCCGACATATCCAGCACTTCCTCCATGTCATCCGCACTCTGGATGAGCAAAAGATTTCTCATGTACCAGGTAAAATCGTTCACCATCTGTCCCAGTTCCCGTCCCTGATCCACCAAATGATCCACCGTCCGGATGGCACCGGTCACATCTTTTGCCAGCACCTGGCGCAACAGTGCGGAAAACACTTCCGTATCCACTGCACCGAGCACTTCCAGCACATTTTCATAGGTGAGTTTTTCCCCCAGATGAAAAGCAATACACTGGTCGAGCAGACTCAGCGCATCACGCATCGAACCGTCCCCGGCTTTTGCCACATAACGCAGTGCGCGCTCCTCGACATCCACCTGTTCGGTACGCATCAGTTCCGCCAGACGATCGGTAATGGTATCAATGGAAATCCGGTGAAAATCATATCTCTGGCAACGGGACAGAATCGTAATCGGGATCTTGTGTGCTTCCGTTGTCGCAAGAATAAAAATCACATATGCCGGCGGCTCCTCCAGCGTCTTGAGCAGCGCGTTGAATGCGCCTGCCGACAGCATATGCACCTCATCAATAATGTAAACCTTGTATTTTCCCTCTGTCGGGCGGTAAGATACTTCTTCCCGGATCTGCCGGATATTGTCCACGCCGTTGTTCGATGCCGCATCAATCTCTATGACATTCATAGAAGTCCCGGCGGCAATGCCCTGACATACAGGGCATTTTCCACAGGGACTTCCGTCTACCGGGTGTTCACAATTTACTGCTTTTGCAAAAATCTTTGCAACTGTCGTCTTTCCGGTACCCCGGGTACCGCAAAACAAATAAGCATGTCCTATGCGATCGGCTTTGATCTGGTTCTTTAATGTTGTAACAATGTGTTCCTGTCCTTTGACATCTTCGAATTCCTGCGGACGGAACTTACGGTATAAAGCCGTGTAAGACATTTTTCTTCTCCTTTTTGCCGGATATCAGGAAATTTAATCTCCAAAACTGATACCGATCCGTTTTGCCTCCTGAATCATCTGACTGTCCGGATCAACCGTCTTTAACTTGCCTGCCACCTCTCCAAGCGGCACACATTTGGTCTTGTTGTTGATCATGGCGATCATGCAGCCAAATTTTCCATCCATAATTGCTTTGGCAGCGGCAGATCCAAGACGGGTACATAATACTCTGTCATATGGACACGGACTACCGCCACGCTGTGTGTGGCCCGGAACCGCAACGCGGACTTCCACACCGCATTTCTCCTGAATCTGATCTGCAATCTCATAAGAAACCGATGGATACCTGCGGGATGCAACTTTTGCCTTGTACTGCTTCTTGGTAAGCTGTGCATCGTCTTTGGAGATTGCACCTTCTGCAACTGCAAGAATCGTAAATCCTTTTCCGTCTTTTGTACGCTTATGAATCGCATCCACGACCTTATCAATATCATACGGAATCTCCGGGAGCAGAATAATGTCGGCACCGCCTGCCACTCCTGCATACAGGGTAAGCCATCCTACTTTGTGTCCCATCACCTCTACAATAAATACACGGTTGTGGGAAGCAGCCGTTGTATGGATGCAATCAATGGTCTCTGTCGCTATATTAATTGCACTCTGAAAACCGAATGTCACATCTGTTCCGTAAATATCATTGTCAATGGTCTTTGGAAGATGAATAATATTGAGTCCTTCCTCGCGAAGCAGATTGGCCGTCTTCTGTGTCCCGTTACCACCTAAGATAACCAGACAGTCGAGTCCGAGCTTACGGTATGTGGACTTCATCGCCTCTACCTTGTCCAGACCGTTTTCATCCGGCACACGCATCTGCTTGAATGGCTGGCGGGAAGATCCGAGAATCGTTCCACCTCTGGTAAGGATTCCGGAAAAATCCGAGGCTGTAAGAATTCTGTACTGTTCATAGATCAGCCCTTTGTACCCATTTTCAAATCCATAAATTTCCAGTTCGTCTACATTCGTAGTAAGTCCTTTTACAACACCACGCATGGCTGCATTTAAAGCCTGGCAGTCTCCGCCGCTGGTAAGCATTCCGATCTTCATCATGCACGTTTCCTCCTGCATATTCTCTTATTGTGTACCAAATGTTTTCACATACACATTTGTATTATAGTATAATTTTTGTCCGTTCACAAGATAAGCGACTTGAAAAATGTATGTAAATTCTGTATACTATTAAGGAGCACATCGCATGAGAGTTCCGCTCCGCGGAAGCGATGTACGTAGGAGATATAGCTTACGCTATACCTCAAGGAGCACATCGCATGAAAGTTCCGCTCCGCGGAAGCGATGTACGTAGGAAATTCATCGGAGATGAATTTCAAGGGAGAGTTGTCCGAGAGGTCGAAGGTGCCGCACTCGAAATGCGGTTTGCGTCGAATAGACGCAACGTGGGTTCGAATCCCATGCTCTCCGCTCACTTTTTAAACAAAAACAGCACCGCGGTCTTTGACCTGCCCGGTGCTGTTTTTATATGTCAATGACGTCCCCGGTTATTTCCACGCCGATCCGTCATGTCACGCTTTTCGCGGAAATCACGGCTCCGATGCTCACGGGAATCGTTTGCTCTGTTTCCATCCGCACGGCTTCCATGATCCGCATCGCTGTTTTTGCCGGATGACGGTCTCTCTTTTTTGCGGCCGATATATACGTTCCATTTCATATAGGCTTCCTGCGCATTGCGGGATTTGTAGATTACGTTGCGTTCCTCCCCTACAATATCCGTAATGCTGTACCAGCCTTTGTCATACTGGAATTCCGCTGTCTTTCCTTCAAGTTCTTTATTTCCAAGTACAAATTTATGTATTGCCTGCTGTGGCTGTTGCTGTGCCATCCTATCCCTCCTTTTTTCCTAATACATACTCCACGGCCTGTCTCAGTTTTTCATCTTTTTTCATTTCTTCCGTTCCCTGAAGTGCCTCTGCCTCTTCCCTGGTAAACAACTCCCGCAGTTTTACCTGATGGTTTTCTACCGGAATATAAGATACTCTGGATTTGTCGAATACCGGGCGCAGCACATAGTACGGAATTTTGCGCTCCCTACGTGATGCGGAGAGCGAAACAATATTTTCTACCTGACAGACTCCCTGTGTTTCACTGTATATGATCTGTTTTTTTTCAAACATTCTGTCACCTCTGAAAAAGATAAAATTATCATATCACAAGAAAAAAGTTTTGACAAATGCCCCAAAACATTTTACGCTTGTCTCAGGGAGGAAATTGTATATGTGGATTCTATTTGCATTTGGGTCAGCTCTGTTCGCCGGACTGACTTCCATACTGGCGAAATGCGGTATCAAAAATACCGATTCCAATACAGCTACGGCGATCCGTACCATTATTGTACTTATTTTTTCATGGATCATGGTATTTCTGGTTGGGGCACAACACGGCATCGGAAGTGTTTCTGCCAAAACCTGGACATTTCTGATCCTGTCCGGACTTGCCACCGGTGCTTCCTGGCTGTGCTACTTCCGTGCACTGCAGATCGGAGATGTGGATAAGGTGGTCCCGGTCGATAAATCAAGTGCCATCCTCTCCATTCTTCTCGCTTTTCTCTTCCTGCATGAGAGCATCAGCCCACTGAAACTTCTGTGCGTGGTGCTGATCGGCGCGGGAACCTACCTGATGATCACGAAAAAGGAAACCTCTTCTGAGAATTCCGGGAAAAAAGGCTGGAGCTGGTTCTTCTACGCGCTTGGCTCTGCCGTCTTTGCCAGCCTGACTTCTATTCTGGGAAAAGTCGGCATTGAAAACATTGATTCCAATCTGGGAACAGCCATCCGTACCATCGTTGTGCTGATCATGGCATGGATTGTCGTGTTTGTCACGAAAAAGCAGGACAGTGTGCGCACGATTGATCACAGGGAACTTGGCTTTATCTGCCTGTCCGGACTTGCCACCGGTGCTTCCTGGCTGTGCTATTACCGTGCGCTGCAGGATGGTCTGGCAAGTGTCGTTGTGCCGATCGATAAGCTGAGTATTCTGGTTACCATTCTGTTTTCTTATCTTGTATTTCATGAGAAACTTGGAAAAAAAGAAGCCGGGGGGCTGGTACTGATTGTGGTGGGAACGCTTGGGATGCTGGTGTAGTATCCCTTGCTATGCCCTTCAGGCGCACCAACCAGACAATATTTACCAGATCATTCGTTTATCGTCTCTGTTTCTATCCTGCAGGTATACGTTTTTTCCGCTTTCCTGTAATTAATTCCGACCAGAAGCAACCTTCCATGATAGTCCTTTAATGCCTTGTCATACTTTTTCTCCCGGATCTGATCAAGTGCTGTCTGTGCAGACTGATCCCACTTTAATTCCACAATCATAGCAGGACTTTCGACATGCTTTCTCGGAACAAACACCAGATCCGCAAACCCTTTTCCGCCTGCTACTTCCCGGTAAATCTCATGCGTTTTCTTTGCCGCATAGTATGCCAGTGACAGTACACACGCCAGGGAATTTTCATCATTATATTTCAGAATGGAAATATTCTCTTCATGCACCCGCTGAATTTGTTGTGCAACATATTCTTCATCCCCACGAAGTGTAGCTTCCATCAAATCCTCTGACCGCCGGATGGCCGCCATCACCGGTTCCCAGCCTCCGTCCTCGATACAGTTAATAAACTCTTTCTGCACTTCCTGATTGGGAATGCAGACGGTCTGTGCGTAAAAATCGTATGTCAGATACCCCAGATGAACCAACAACGTGAGTACATCGTCCGCACTGGCAAACGTTGTCATGTCATTCTGGAATTTATCCGGATTTACCGGGATGTGTTCCCCGGCAATCAGCCGGGTGGTCAGTTCTTTTAACCCATACTGGTTCATCTGGATGTATTTCTTTAATGCCTCATATGTCTCTGTTTTTGTCCAGTAGCTGTCGTAGTCATGACCAAGCATTGACATGACTACAGAACGCGGATTGTAAATCTGCAAACCCTTTAAATCATAGCCATCATACCACTGTTTCGTCTTGTCGTATGGCATGTCATACTGGCGGCAGAGTTCCTGCACCTCCGCCTCCGTAAAACCGGTAAACTCTGCCAGTTCGCGCTGGTTGGTCATGGAATATTCATCAAACATGTTCAGGGCGGAATGTTCGCCGTATTTTTTGATGGGAAGGATGCCGGTCATATAGGCAAGCACACAGTAAGGCTGATTTTTTAGCAAATCCCTGAGAAAGTTGAGATACTTTTTCTGCGCCTGCGCATCCATCGGGTTCACCCGAAAAATACAATCCCATTCATCAATCACGAAAACAAAATAACTCCGCGTCTGGGAATAGATTTCTTCCAGAACCGATACCAGATCCTCCTCATAATATGTGACCTGTGGGAACTCCCTTTTCAGTTCCCGCACCACTTTTCTGGAAATCAGTTCTATCATATCCTCTACGGATTCTGTACGCCCCAGAAACTGCTGCATATTCAGATGAATCGCATTGTATTGATTCAGATGCTTTTTAAAATCAGGATCTTTTGCAATTTTAAAGGGTTTAAACAATTCATAGGAATCATCCCCTTTTCCATAATATGCCACCAGCATATTTGCCGCCATGGATTTCCCGAAACGGCGGGGACGGCTGACACAGATGTTTTGATGCTCCGATTTTAAATTCTGGTTTGTAAACGCGAGGAGCATGGTCTTGTCTACATATATTTTTGAATTTGCTGCTCTTTTGAATTCTTCATTTCCAGGATTTACATAAATTCCCATCTGCGTTTTCTCCAATAAATAATAAGCTATGAATAGTATACTCTATCCATAGCTTATTGAAAAGTACGCATTTAAAAACGCAATTAGTATTCGTTCTGCAATCTCTTATAAATCTTTTTCATAATATCTTTGTATCGTGTGGAATCCGCGCTTTCACCCACCTGCTGGTTTACTTCCGCTTTAAAATCCGAATAATCCGTGCATCCACTGTTATAATATGCATCGTATCCAATGTTATAAAACAGCTCATAACGGTAATTGTGCAATGCCATAAGGTTCTTATATAAAGTAGCATTCTTCTTCATTTTCTTTACCGCGCCGTTCATATCCTTGGTTCCGTTTTTCGTAATGACACCCAGCTTTTTCATTTGTGCAAGAACCTCTTCATTTCCGAACTTGTAATCATTCTTTGCATAATAAATATTGATAATGGTCTGAACATCCTGCACGCTTGTAATATTTTCCAATTCATACTGGGACAGATATTTCTTCTTGGTATAAAAAGCAGCCAGATCAGAGGCACTGAATTCACTGCCATCTCCATATGCATCTGCTAACACTTCTGCATCGATTGCGCTCTGGAAACGGATCACATCCGCACCGTCATTGCTCTCGCCATATACATAGACCTGACGGTTATCTTTGTTTTTCAATTCACTGCTGTAATTGATCTGATAAATACTTTTCTGCTGTTCATAAATCTGCTCATAAATATCATACAGTTCGGAAACATCATAAATATTGTGATAAAATCCGCCAGTGGATTCTGCGATATTGCGCAGCACACCATCTTCTACATCATCACCGATTCCAATGATATACACCGGAATCTGATACGTATTTGCAATGTTAATAACATCATCTTCATCATAATCATAACCGGAACCATATGGTACGTTCATACCATCCGTAAAAGCCACAACACAACGGGAACCGGTCGCTGTCGCTGTGTACAAAACAGACGAATACAGAGACTGATATAAAGAAGTAAGTCCTTCACACTCCAGGTTGTTGATTGCCGTCTCCACCGAATTCTTGTCCGTTGTAAAAGTCAGTTCTCTAGAATATATGGATGAGATTGTAGATAATCCCAGATTCGTATCATCCTCCGTTGCCTCTGTGAACTGGTTCAGACAATCCTGCATAGAACCAAACTGCCAGCTCATACTGTCACTGATATCTGCTACAAGATCAATGGACATATTTCCTTCGATCTGCTTTACATCCGAAATTGAACATTTAACCCATTCATCCGAATCATCTTTTTTCTCATAGATCACAAATGAATCCTTGTTCCAGCTCTCATCTTTGTTGTCACTGTTCACATACAGATTGATCTGCTTGTCCTGTGACACATCCACCTGATCATAATTTAAAATATTTCCAGGGGTTGTAAATTTATAGTCCAGACTCTGGTAGTTATCATACTCCTGCTTCTCCTCTTTGAAGTTTCCTGCATTGTAAGCACTCCTCACTTTCTCGGCACTCTGTCCAAGCAGAAATTCCTCACAGGAATAGACATCATCCGCACCGTCTTCAACATAAGACAGCATGTTGTCTCCCTCTGTCTTATTGTAGTCAATAATCTCATCCACGAGCTTGCTAAAAGCCTCTGTCTCTTTCCGGCTCTCATGTTCATCGAAATCCTTGAGAGCACTCTCGCAGTCCGCCTTTGCCTCATTGTACTTATCTTCATAATCACCAAGAAAATACTTGCTGTCTTTCTCCATCTTAGCTGTTGCTTCTTCGTATGCCTTCTGATACTTTGCAACTTTTGCATTCAATGCAGAAATTTCATCGCTCAGCTGCTGCATTTTTTCTCTCTGACTTCCAGTCTTCCAAAATTTAAAGCCGGAAATAATGCTTTTGGCATCGTCCATGTCCTGCTCATATTCACTCTCGTATTTTCCGAGTGACATATATGCAGCACATTCCTTCTCAAAAGCCGCAACATAATTCTTAAAACCGTTGATACGGACCACACCAACGACACCTACGATAAGGACTACTGCAAGGACCGCAGCGATTGGGATAAAGATTTTCTTATTGAGTCCCTTTTTCTTTGCCGGGACTGGTGTGTTGTTAACCATGTTGTTTTGCGTATTATTTGGCATATTATTCGGCACATTGTAGCCTGCATAATTGCCCGGATCATTTACCACATTATTTGCGGCATTGTTTGTGACATTCTCTGTTGGAGCGGTCTCACTCTGTTCCGGTTCCCGGGCAGCTACGTTCTGTTCCTGTACTGCTTCCGGTTCTGGTGCAGCTACGTTCTGCTCCTGTGCTGCTTCCGGTTCTGGCGCAGCTGGCAGCCGGGTTCCGCAGCCTGCACAGAATAAACTGTCATCGGAATTTTCCATTCCACAAGTCAAACATTTTTTCATCTGTAACTCCTTTTCTGTATCTGCGTACCAATGCACCATTTATAAATGCTGTACTAGTACTAAAGTTCCATAAATAATACTACACCTATGATGAGCATATTTCAACGACTAATATAGCGCCACTGTTTGCTGTATTAAAAATTCCATATGTTTCAAAAATGTCTCGACATAACGCAACATAAATGCTATAATGCGCCCATAGCATTTATTTATGTAGTTCTATGATTACATGTTCAAAATGTTTCATATGCTTGGGTATATCGCCCGCATTACCAATCAATTTTTAAAATTTAATAACTTACTTTAAATTATTTTCAGGTCACAAAAGACTGTTAAATCAGCTCTTTTTGATATATACTTAAGGAAAGGTAACATACCACATGGGGAAAACCAAAGATGTAACTACAGAAACAACCAAAGAAGTCCATGGCACTATCTTTGACGATGTATTTCGAACCATCGCCCAGAAGATGCCATTCCTTCTCATTCCGCTGATCAATGAAGTGTTTCAGACGAATTATCCGGAAGATATCCACTTTCAACAATTGCGGAATGAACACTATGAAAAGCTTGGAAAAATCATCACCGATTCCATTCTCCAGATTGAAGACTGCACTTATCATCTTGAATGTCAGTCCTCACTCGACGGACGAATGGTAATCCGGATGTTTGAATACGATTTTTCCATAGCACTGGAACTTGCACAGAAAAACAATGAAACTTTTGAAATCGAATTTCCGCAATCATGTGTTCTGTATATTCGAAATCACCGGGAGCATAGTCTTCCTGATTACCACGAAGCAATCGTAAAATTTGCAGACGGTCAACAGATACTCTATCGTGTGCCAATCCTGCGGGCACAAAACTATACTGTGGATTCGATATTCGAAAAACAACTGTTAATACTTCTTCCATATCACATTCTACGGTATGAAAGTTACCTGAAAAATTCGGGTAGTAACACAAAAAAGCTGGAGCAATTATTAACGGACTATCAAAAAATCAGTGATGCGTTAGAGCAATGTACGGATGATAAGAAATCAGCTCTTTACATCGATATCATTATACTTATCGAAAAGATTGCAGATCATATCATTCCAAAAGACAATGTAAAAGTTAGAGAGAGGCTAGGTGATCTTATGGGCGGTAAAATTTTACAACTTGAATCAGAACGATTACGCGAGGAAGGACAAAAGACTGAACGAATTCGTGCAATTCAAAATATGATTTCGCTTGGGTTAACAAAAGAAAAGATTCTCACAAAATATTCCGAAGAAGAATATGAAGAAGCTGTAAAAACTATGCTTGTGGAAGCATAATAGGAATAAGTCATGATAATCACCCTTTTTAAAAAGGAGTGGTTACCATGGCTTTACATTTTCCAAAGCTTATTGCAACGTCTCTAATTCCAGCAAATCTTCCGGTTTGCGCACAAGCGAAAATGCAGGTTGTGGGAGTTTTTCATCCGGTGTCCTCTCCCAGATTACTCTCTGTGCCAGTTCTACCCCGGACAATCCAGCTACTACCGAACAATTTCCTTTTTCGAACCGATGCACATATGCTGAGGTCAGAAACATGCGATAAAATTCTTGCACATCTATCCTACATCCATTTACTGCATAATCAAACATCCATGCCAAAGTCATCTGCGCTTTTCCAAGATAAATTTCATCGTATGCGTGAATCATCCGCCTTCATCTCCTCGTCCAATATTTGCAACATATAAATATCTCCCGGTTTTCTTGGTTCCTTCCTGATTTTCTGATACTGCCCATTCTTTGACAAGGTCCAGATTCTGCGTACAATAAAATCCGCTTCTGTAATCATTGTAGCGTTTTCCTGCACCATACACAAAATTTATACTTTTCCTATATCCTTTAATATTTCAATAGAATGCAAAATTCCCTTTTTAATAGAAAAATTTGCATTCCATCCAAGAGCCCTCAATCTACTTCCATCTAAAATCTGTCGTTCAATTGGACTTCTCTCCATATATTCTTCATTAGTCGGTAATTGCATATAAACGTTTTTTTTTGAAAGCGTAGCACAAATTTTTGCAAATTTTCTTATTGTCAATTTTTCCAAAGAAGAGACATTATATGCCTGATTCACCTCTCCACAAATTAACACTGAAAAAATTGCAGATGCACTATCAGCTACATATAAATAAGATCTTTCTTGTAGACCTTCACTTTTTAATACAACATTGTTGTTTAAAGCAGCACTTCGAATAAATTGCATATGTGCACGATTATCTGAATCCAATGCATTTGGACCAAAAGTATGACATAATCTTGCAATAACAATGGGTAAATGATATTGCTCTCCATAGCATATACATAAATTTTCTGCAATTTGCTTTCCCAGCGGATAACAAGAACGTAATGACAAAATATCTACCACTCCATTCTCATTTTCTCTATGCCCCACCTCATCTGTTTTATATTGTCCATATACCTCTCCAGATGATACAAATAAAAACTTTTTTACACCACATTTCTTTGATATTTCAAGAACCCTTCTTGTTCCTTCTACACTCTTTATAATTGTGCCTGTAGGATCCTCTCGAAATAAAGCCGGATACGAGTTAGCAGCTGCATGAATAACATAATCAACCGGAGTATCAAAATCCAAATTATCACAAATGTCACCAACAACATATTTCAAATATGAATCTTGTTTTCCAAAACGCGCCTCAAGCTTTTCAATTTTTCTTGAAACTGCATAGATTTGTATATGTGTCTCGTATTCTTTGTTCAAATGTCGCAAAATATCTACAAGAAAGGAGCCTACCAATCCGGTCGCTCCTGTAATAAAAATTCTTGTTTCATATAGTTTTTGAATTTCTTGTATATTCTTGCACGAACTATCAACATCTTCTCTATAAAGTGTATTATTTAAAAAATCCATTTTTTCCTCACTTTAACCACGCATCTCTTTTTGCCAAAAGGAGAGCCTTAAAAATATCTATATCCTCTACCGTCGTGATCTTAACATTTTTCTCCGAACCCGCACAAAAATGTACTTCTTCTCCTAATTCAATCATTAAGGTACATGTGGCAACAGAATTTGTAATACCTCTTTTCAAAGCCTCTCTATGCGCCCAACATAATTTGCCTAAAGGAAACGCCTGGGGAGTCTGCGTTCGGGCAAGCGAATCCCTACTTATCACTTCTTTAGAACTATTAGGGTCCTCCTCGCGCAACAACATCGCTTCTGCACACGGAATAACCGTTATGGCCGATCCATTCATTCTGCACTGTGCAATACATCCTGATATAATTTCCTGAGAAACATTCGGACGGATTCCATCATGTATCAAAACAATGTCATTATCCTCATAATGCTTTTCCAACTCAAATACCCCGTTGCGAATAGACTCCTGACCGCATGAGCCTCCATCCACAACCCATTTCAGTTTTGAGATATTAAATTGTCTGGCATACGCCCATAAGATTTCCTGCCATCCTTCAAGACAGACAACCGCAATTTCATCTATCTCCGGGTGCTTTTGAAACGCCTCCAGCGTATAGATAATTACCGGTTTATCGTTAATGTTCAAGAACTGCTTCGGAATGTCCTGATTCATGCGAACGCCTTTACCGCCCGCGATAAGTAACGCAATATTCATGCTTCGTCTCCTGAATCTATCAGTTTCTACTTCTGCTCATTCAAATATGCATCTAATTCATTGCGCACATATTCCAATGACAAAAGTTTCTCTTTCACCTGCTCCACATCCAACATCGTCGTATTATCAGATGTAAATTCTGTAAGCTTTGCTTTCTCTACCTGTCCTTTTTCAAAATACTGCTCATAATTCAAATCTCTGTTATCTGCCGGAACCCGGTAGAAATTTCCCAGATCATATGCATGCATACATTCTTCTTTCGTAAGAAGTGTCTCTGACTTCTTCTCTCCGTGTCTGGTTCCGATATAATGAATCTCATTGGTATCATGAAATAGTTCTCTTATAGCCTGTGCCAATGTTCCGATCGTACACGCAGGAGCCTTCTGAACCATGATATCTCCCGGATGTGCATGCTCAAATGCAAACATTACCAGATCCACCGCTTCATCCAGACTCATGAGAAAACGCGTCATCTCCGGATCTGTAACCGTGATCGGCTTACCTTCTTTAATCTGATCAATAAACAGCGGAATTACAGAGCCTCTGGAGCACATAACATTTCCGTATCGTGTTCCACAGATCACCGTACTCTCGGTTGTTCTTGATTTTGCCACAAAAACACGCTCCATCATCGCCTTACTGATTCCCATCGCGTTGATCGGATATGCAGCCTTGTCCGTCGATAAACAGATTACCTTCTTTACACCGGCCTGAATTGCCGCTGTAAGCACATTGTCGGTTCCGATTACGTTTGTCCGAACCGCCTCCATCGGGAAGAATTCGCAAGACGGAACCTGCTTTAAAGCTGCTGCACTGAAAATATAATCCACACCAAAAATGGCATCCTGAACACTCCGAATATCACGGACGTCGCCAATGTAAAACTTAATCTTAGAATTATTATAAAGCTTACGCATATCGTCCTGCTTTTTCTCATCTCTGGAAAATACACGAATCTCTTTGATATCCGTATCCAAAAATCTCTTTAATACTGCGTTGCCAAAGGAACCGGTTCCTCCGGTAATCATCAATGTTTTTCCCTCAAAAATGCTCATCCATTTTTCCTCCAAACCTTATCGTCAATAATTCTTGTATAACTCTGAATAATACGAATTACTGTGGATGAAACATTCTCAACCTCATAATCCGGTACCAGTTCTCCAAAATCTCCAAGTTCCGCCATCTTAACCGCCATATCAACCGACTGAAGTAATGACTCTTCCGTAATTCCTCCGATCACAAACGCACCCTTGTCCAACGCTTCCGGTCTCTCAGTAGAAGTCCTGATACAAACCGCCGGGAAATGACTGACCGCCGTCTCCTCCGGCATCGTACCACTGTCCGATACGACACAAAACGCATGCTTCATCAAATGACTATAGTCTGTGAAATTAAACGGTGGCATCTGTCTTACCAGTGGGTGAAATACAAAGTTACGTTCTTCTACAAACTTTGCACTTCTTGGGTGCAGAGAATAGATTACCGGCATCTGATAGGTTTCTGCCATCCTGTTTACAGCATTCATGAGACTCTCGAAATGCTCCTCCTGATCAATATTCTCCTCTCGATGTGCGGATAAAACAATAAACTTTCCAGACTCCAGTCCCAGTTCTTCCAGGACTTTGCTATCATCAATCTCCTTCTGATGTGCAAGAATTACCTCCTTCATCGGAGATCCCGTAACATAGATATGTTCCTTTCGTACCCCCTCCGCAATCAGATATCGTCTCGCATGCTCCGTGTACGGAAGATTCACATCCGAAATATGATCCACAATCCGTCGGTTTGTCTCCTCCGGAAGATTCTCATCAAAGCATCGGTTTCCGGCTTCCATATGGAAAATCGGCACCTTAAGACGCTTCGCTGCGATTGCAGACAACGCTGAATTGGTGTCCCCAAGGATCAGAAGCGCATCCGGCTTTACTTTCTGCATCAAAGAATAGGACTTTGCAATAATATTTCCCATGGTCTCTCCCAGATTGTCACCAACAACACCAAGATAATAATCCGGCTTCCGAATGCCTAAATCGTCGTAAAATATATCATTCAATCTCGCATCATAATTTTGTCCGGTATGAACAAAGATATGATCAAAATAAATATCTGCCTTCTTAATAATCTCTGACAATCGAATCAGTTCCGGTCTGGTTCCGGCGATTGTCATAACTTTAAGTTTTCTCATAATTACTATACTCCTTTGTATTGCTGATACAGATCCGGATGATTTCTTATCCACTCTCCCATCTCCCGAACCATCTCATCATAGCCCGGAACCATAAATGGTTGCTCCGGTCTGGTGTTGATCAAAGTCTTATCACTTACGGTTATCCGTTCTTCCTGTATCTGTATCGGCTTCTGTCTACAATATCGGTCAAAAAGCCTCAAAAGATTATATTTACTGATAAAATCATTGTTCACAAGATGATACAGTCCCGTCTGTGGATTCTCACACTCCTGCGCAATCACTTTCGCAAGCTGGAGTGTTGTCACCCCGGACCAGATCACCCTCTGATATCCAAAAACCTCTGCCTTTTGCATCATAAACCAATGAAACAATCCTATTCCATTCGCTTTCAGTTCCGGTCCGATGATCGAAGTGCGAATCGTAAGATTCTTATCATCGCACACTTCACCTAACGCCTTTGACCTGCCATAATAGGAGCTTGCATCCGGTCGATCCGCTTCCGTATAACGCCCCTTCGTCCCCTCAAATACACAATCCGTACTGATATGAATCAGCTTTGTCTTCGTATCCGCAAGTTCCTCCGCCAGAAAATGCGGCAGAACACTGTTTAAGTAAATGCCATCTGCCGGATGCTCATCCACAAACCTGTTCAGCACGCCAATAGCATTTACTACATAATCGTATGCATGTACCTGAAGCGCCTGCCTCACATCCTCTTTGTTAGTGGCATCTCCAATCATCGTTTCACATACAGAACCTTCCTGCCTCGCAAAACCATACACCGTATGCCCCTGTTCTGTTAAATACTGCGCAATCATATGGCCCGCCATGCCATTAACGCCAAAAATCAAAAAAGTTTTCATTCTATATCCTTCGTCTTAATCATTACTTTTTTCCCTGAAAAAGCAATCCCAAATTTCAAAATGTCCTTTACCTTATTTTCTTTCATTTCCGAATCATATCTTCTATCATCAATCTGATGTAAGGCTTCCTCTGCAAGTTGCTCAAGCGCCTCTTTCTCCAGGTTCTTCTTCCATTTTAATTCCATAATGATCCCCGGATATTGATTGGTTCTCGGCAACAAGCTAATATCATATCTTCCGTCCCCGGACTCTCTGTTCGATGTGATTTTATATTGATTATCCATCAAAGCGATCAACCCAAGTACCAGTCCATGATAAAAACCCTCTGCACCAGCATCATAAAAGCTTACAGATTTATCCATATATTCCGCAATTGCTTTCTGCAATTTCTTGTAGTCATTCGCATAGAGGCTTTCTGCGATCTGATTCGCGGTCGTTCTTGTGATTGCTCCGATCTGTAATAAATGTGATAATATCTCACTCTTATACACCGCAGCAATCTCTCTGTTCGGAATCGAGACCTCACACAGATAGGAACCATCTGCCTGCAACGCCTTTTTCGGAGCGTTCAAATAGCCCGCCACCAATAACAGGCTATAAATATTTGCCGGATCTTCCGAAATTGAACGATACACAACATTTTCATCGATTCTTGCAATCACTTTCGTTCCTTGCAAAAGAGAATAAAGCTTTTCAATGATATCATCCGTTGCTATCTTAAGAACATCTTCAAGAATTTCATTCTTTCCGGTATTTACCCAATAAGCCTGCGGAATACACCCTTTTGAAATATAACTAATTACCGACCATGGATTATAAATCTCACAGCTACCAAATAAATAGCCATCATACCATTCCTTCAACTCGTTTTCTTTGTCTGCCACGCCATAGTATTCGAGCATATCTTCTACTTCGTCTTCGGTAAAGCCAAAATAACATTCATATGCTTCATCCATCACAGAATTTACCGTCAAATTATTCAGTCCGCTGAAAATGCTCTCCTGCGCAATTCTAAGAATGCCGGTAAGAAAACCATAGGAGAGGTATTTATTATCCTTAAACGCTCCCGAAAAGAAATTCCTCATAAACCCTATGATCTCCTCATAGAAATCTTTAGAATAGCCTTCCTGAATCGGCGTATCATATTCATCAATGATAATAATCGGAGCCTTTCCATAATGAACAGCCAGCATTTTCGATAGCTTCTCAAGCGCCGACGTAAGTTCAACTTCATTTACAGAACAATCAAGGATCTTTTCAAAATAAGCTTTTTCATATTTTGATATCTTATCACTGCCCAGCAGTTCTTGATGTCTCCCATATTCTTCCTGAAGCAATCCACGAATCTTGTCAATGGTTGCCTCCCACGTGTCAAACTTAACATCTTTAAACGTAAGAAAAATAACCGGATACTTACCTTGATGAGAGCGATATTCTTCGCCACATTCCCATATCTTCTTATCTGTAAAATACTTACCGGTATCATCCTCCGAAATTTCAAAAAACACTCGGAGCATATCCATATTCAATGTTTTTCCGAATCTTCTCGGTCGGGTAAACAAAGATACCAATGGCTTCTGATCCAAAAACGCTTTAATCAGTAACGTCTTGTCAACGTAATAATATTCCGACTGTGCACGGATATAATCCGAAATGCCAATCGGCAATGATTTCATATCTGCTGACGCGATCTTCTTGCAATACTTCCCGGAGGAAATTCTTCCATCAACTGGTTTACGCGCATCATCCGGAATCTGCCAGATTCCTTTTACCTTTATAGCACCGGAAATTTTTCCTCTCTTGCACATATCGTTTACGGAACGATATGATACTCCCCATTCTACAGCTTTCTCTTTACAGGTTTTCATCCGAATCATCTCCATTCGCAGTATATCAATCTTATTTTGGTATATTGCGAATCACACAATTTTTAACGCTTTATAACTTTTTCAATTTAATTGTAAAAGAATCGGCTGCCTTCTGGCAGCCGAATAATTTTGTGAATGTCAATTTACAAGCTTTGTAAATACTCCATAAACATCTGCTTATTTTGTCTGGCAGTGGTCGTAGGTCGTCCAAGATCTGCTCTTGATCCAATAGCACATTTGACCTCAATAAACGAAAGTTCCTGCTTTGTCTTAGCATGTTCCAACGCGTGATGCAACTCTTCCTCGGAAGTTACCGTAATTACATTCGGATAACCGCAACCTTCCGCAATCTTTGGAAGATTAATCTTCTTTGAGACTGTCGGCATTCCGCCAACAGTCTCATGTGCCTCATTATTCAACACGATATGCACCAGATTCTTTGGGGTATTACTTCCGATGACCGCCATAGCCCCCATATGCATGAGAACTGCACCATCTCCGTCCACACACCACACTTTGCACTCTGGCTTATAAAGTGCTATACCCAAAGCAATGGAACTGCTATGTCCCATAGACCCCACGGTCAGAAAATCATATTTGTGCGACTGTTTATTACGTTCCCTAATTTCAAAAAGCTCACGGCTTGCCTTTCCTGTCGTGGATACAATAATATCCTCACCAGCAACAGAAACGATTTCCTCAATGGCTTTCTCTCGAATCAGTGTATATGGATTCGAATATTCTACCTTCTTATCATAAGTCAGTCCATTTTTACGAACAAGAAATGCAACTCCATTCCCCTCAGCCAGCACCGCTTTCGCCTTAATAATTTCTTTCTCTAAATCTGAAACCGTTGTATTCTCTGCAATAATAATGGTGTAGAGACCAATGTCTTTTAATAACTGTTCCGAAATCGCTCCTTGGAAAATATGCTGCGGCTCATCATGTACTCCCGGCTCACCTCTCCAGCCAACAACAAAAATACACGGAATTCCATATACTTTCCCATTAAGAAGTGATGCAACCGGATTAACAATGTTTCCGATTCCACTGTTTTGCATATACACAAGCGGAATCTTTCCGGTTGCTAAATGATACCCCGCTGCCAAAGCTGTACAGTTTCCTTCATTTGCAGCAATAATATGCTTCTGTGAAATTCCAAAGGTTCCTGCCAGATAATTGCATAATGCCTTCAACTGGGAATCCGGAACTCCGGTATAAAAATCGACATTAAGTTGTTGTAATAAGTTCTGAACTTCCATTCCTATAATTCCTCAATCAATGAAATAATTTGTTTGATCGGCATCAATCTATCATCTGTCTCTTTTGCCCGATGGTATGTCAAAATATCGGTTGCCGTCTTTTCCATCGCCGGATACGCACTCCGAATAAGATGATTAGCATAAATGACAATATTTACCCCATGCTCCACTAAATCATTCTCCGTTACCTGATTATATGACGTCGGGACAACAACTAGCGGTACGTCCGGATGTTTCAAACGAAAAGCATCGCAGAATGAAAAAATTTCCTCCGGATTTTTGTTGCGGCTATGTATCATGATTCCATCTGCTCCAGCCCCCACATATGCATCAGCTCTATTTAATGCGTCCTCAAGACCCTTCTCAAGAATCAAGCTTTCAATACGTGCAATAATCATAAAATCATCCGTAAGCTGAACTTTTTTCCCGGCTTTAATTTTCTCGCAGAAATGCTTGATTGAATCCTGTGTCTGCTTAACTTCCGCGCCAAAAAGTGAATTTCTTTTCAGGCCATTTTTGTCTTCAATAATAACCGCTGACACCCCAAGACGTTCCAAGGTGCGAACCGTATAAACAAAGTGCTCAATTAATCCGCCTGTATCTCCATCGAAAATAATTGGCTTCATCGTCACTTCCATAACGTCATTGATTGTTCTGACTCTGGAAGTTAAATCAACCAGTTCGATATCCGGTTTCCCCTTTTCTGTCGAATCGCAAAGGGAACTCAGCCACATTGCATCAAACTGATTCAACTCGCCATCATGCGCAACAACCGTCTTCTCTGCGATAAGACCGGTAATGCCGCTATGTACCTCCAATACTTTCACAATTGGACAAAGTTTCAAAAGCTGACGAAGACGCTTTCTTCGATACTCCGGCATAGCAAGCTTTTCCTTCATCCGTTTCTCGATTCTTGCCACATTTTCATTGTATGTATAAGGAACTTCTATTAACTGTCCGCCATTACGTTCCAGCAAATCCAACACATTATCGCGAATAAGGGTCAATGGACCTTCTTTCCAATTGTCTCCATGAACCACAAAATCCGGTTTAAGCGTATCAAAAATCTCATCATACATGATTTCAGATTGTATCACTACATCTTTAATTCCCGGAATCTGCTTGATCATCTCCACTCGTTCTCCCAAAGATTTAGATGGAAAACGCAAATATTTAATCATCGCTTCGTCCGTCAAAACACCAATGACGACATCTCCATACTTTTTACATTCTTCAATAATCTTATAATGTCCCTCATGCAACACATCTGTACAAAAACAAGTATATACCGTCTTCATCCTTTGCCACTCCAAAATCTTTTAGCTATCTCTTTCTTTTATTAATTTCTGAATCATTGTAGAAGAAACCCCCTGAGTATATTCCGGCTCAATAATCTCGCCCCCCCACTCAGCCAATATCTTTATCGCTTTTGCTCTGACATCAGCCAGCGGGCCTTCTCTCCAATCGGTTCCATGCACCATATAATCCGGCTTATATTTTCGCAAGTTTTCTTCATAATCTCTGGTTAATTGTGGAACAACCTCATCTACGCCCTTAATATTCTCAATCACGATTTTTCTCTGTTCATATGGCATATAAGGAACTCTTTTATAGGATGCAATTGCTTCATCCGTAAAAAGTCCGACCATAACACGTCCATATTGCGATGAAACTTTAATAATATTAATATGCCCCGGATGTAAAATATCTACAGCCATCGGAACATATACTAATTTCTCTTTTTCCATCTTTTTATACCTCCGCAAGATATCCCGCCTTAATCAGTCTTTTTCTAACTAATGTATCATCAAATACATATTCGTTCATCTCTGAACACTCCGGTGTAATCGGTTTTGCCGGACGGCATGCATGGTTTACACATCCGTCACATAAAGTTCCACCGAGATCATTTTCCATAAATCTGCGCCGCATATCTTTCATTTTCTCGCCATACCAACCATCATGTAAAGAAACCTTATTAAGATCTGCAACGATAAGCATATTCTCATAATCTGCGTTTTCAATCGATAAATATCCCTCATATGTGATCGAAATTGCATCAAACGGCAAATTGCATCTTCTCATAATCTCATGATCACAATCGCATCTCAACAATGTATCAATCTCCGGCATATATCCACCCTGGTTATAAACAGTCTTAAAAACAATCTGGTCTGCCATGCCATCGAACACATCAAAATACATGTCCTTCATGCCTTCCGTGTATTTTGTCAAAATCCCAGTAACATAAATCTTATATTGACGACCACATTCTTTCCGATATTGATTTAGATACTGCAAATGCTCCACAACGGTGTCAAAATCGTCTCTGCCGTGAATAAATGCATACATTTTACGTTCAGGCGCATTAATCGAAAACTTTATGCTATCAAGTCCTGCATCTATCACTGCGCGGATCTTTTCAGGAGTTGCAAGCGCTCCGTTAGAGGTCAGATAAACATAGGTGTATCCTATCTCCTTTGCCTTCTTTATGTACTCCGGAAGCTCATTAACTAAAAACGGCTCACCAGTAGCATAAAATCCCACTTCCCTAGTTCCTAAATCATACGCCTGCTGCAAAATATCAAATGCAAATGCCTGATTCATCTTTCCTATTTTACGCTGCATTTTCTGATGCGCACAGAAGATGCATTCATGATTGCATGCATTCGACAATTCCATCAAAAAATTCGTCTTCGGAAAAGGCGGCTCCAAGCAATACAGTTCCTCTCGGTTTGCCTTTTTCAATGATACTCTTTCCTGTAAATCCATCTGCTAAACCTCCCTCTTGGAATATTCCATAATCATAGAGACGCACTCTTCTATCGTTAAATTTCCGTCGTTATGTATTATAATATCCGGATTTTTCGGGAACTCAATCTCTACATTTACTCCTGCGACAGCTACATTCTGCCCCTTTTGATATTTCTCATAGAGTCCCTTTTGGTTGCGCTCTATCAGTACCTCCATTGGTACATCAAGAAATACCTCTGTATAAGCGGAATTGTGTTCACGGTTATAGTTACGCACATCATCAAACATAGAAATTGTGCAGCACACAACAACAAGTCCCTGCTCCACCAGCATGTTGCAAAGTCTTGCATACTTCATTGCCCGTTCCTTGCGTGCGCCGGAAGAATAGTCAATATCCTGCGTTGATTCAAACACTTTCTTCATAATATCGCCGTCGAGAAAGACAATATTTTCATATTTTTCACTTAATTTTTGGTACAGCAATTTACCAATGGTTGTTTTTCCGGCACCGGAAAGACCGGTGATCCAGTATAGTTGACCTTTTTTCATTATTTATTAACTCCTGTTACTACCTCGTTTTAGCTTGTCCATAAAAATTTTTTCCCTTGTGCTTTATAAAGCAAATATGAATCCTTAAATTTAGGATGAGTATATATATCAATATGTTTTCTTATTACTATTTCTTTTAAATAATTAATCCTTTCTTGATACTCACAATTATCTATTTCATTATCCACTTCATTCGGTAATATATAATAAAACTTTTCACCCGCTGCATTCTCAATATACATATCTCTACATGTTCGAATGCCATTGTATTGCATTCCAGTATGATATGTTTCACTATTAATTACCTCATTTATCCAATTTTTATTATAGCAATCAATCCCATTGATATGAAGATATTTTTCCCCTTGCAATTCACAATTATTTACAATGCTCTCTACTATATCTATAAATCTCTTCGTATTAAAAAAATTTTTTTCAATCTTACATTCAATTCTCTTTCCAACTATACACAGCGGCAAATGAAAAACATCCTCTTTATATTGTGCCGTATCTCTCGTTAAAGGTGTTCCATGATCTGCAAATAGAATTGCAACCCCTTGTGATAGCACCATTGATAAATAATACTCTAGTTCCATATCCAAATATTGAGCACTTAGCAATGCACTATTCAAATATCTCTCTAAATTATCATTTGACAGTAACTTCCATTTTTCACTACCAGTTGTATATTTGTTCCATAAAGAAGAAATTGGACTAATATAGGGATAATGAGTTTCTAAAAGTGTATGAATGATTATAAAAGAGGGTTGATGAGATTTAAGAGCTGTCAACAACGAGTCCCAAAGAATTTTAGTAGAAGCAACACTATAATCTACTATCTTCGCAACCTCATAGTTATAATCACATAACTTTGTGACTCCTTCCCCACCGCTTCTATAACTTGCATACCCTTTCTGTTCTAATAAATCACATAAAATATTTCTATCATTTTTTATCAAAAATAAATCAATTTCATCCATCTGTTTGAGCATGCACCCATACGTATTTCTTGTAGAATACGCACTTGAATAAAAGTTGATGAAGTCAGTTCCGTTATCTCTACATTTATTGAAAAAGGGCATCTTTTTTGACAAATCGAAACGGAGCGCATCTATCCATAACGCAAAAATATCTTTTCTATTTCGCTTTGCAAATGCTTGCTTCAGTTCACTTTCAATATCATAAATAATGGTCAGAGCCTCGTTATCTGTATGCGCCTGTTCTGGATAACATTTTATACATTCTTTCAAATATTTTTTTGCCCAAAGTAAATCTCTATTATGTATAGATATGTAAATCAAATGCTTAAGCGCCGATAATTTATACTTTTTATCTTCCATTAAACTTCTAGCAATGATTGATGAAATGTAGGGAAACTCGGACAAATTATAGTATTCCGTCGGAATGCACATTCCATTCTGCTCTAATTGTTGATATGGCATCACAATTTTGCCATTATATTTTCTTTCAATCAATTTTTTCGCAATCGATGTCTCATATTCAAAAGAACTAATTATCAAGCAATCATACTTAAAAATCCGCTCATAATCGTATACTTTATAATTTGGAAAATGTTTAACCACATTACACTGTCTAACATTTTCATCAATAATATCAACAGATTGTACTACATCCTTGAAATCATTAATAAGATGCACTGTATGTATCCCGCCGCCAACAATTGCAATATGACTATATTTTTTACATTCCTTTAAAATTTCTGCGAGTTTACGTACCGTTGTATCCAAAATAAATTTTTGTGCATCCTCATACATCTTTTCCAAATTGGAAATTGTTGCTTCCAAATCCATACCTATCACCTAATAATTATAATACACTATATTGTACTACATTCCTATATTGTTTTTACCACGCGTTCTTGTTTAAGTTCATCATACATCAATTTTGAATTTTTGAACTTAGGATTTGAATTTATTTGTATAAATCCACATTCTTCATTGGCTAATCTATTTCTAAAATAGTTAACTCTATTTTCATATTGCGGATCATCAATTACATTCTCATAATCGGCCTCTCTTCTTGAATACATCTCCTCTCCAGTGGCAAGCAGAATATATCTGTCTGTAGGAGTAATAAAACCATCATATGCCAAACCATATTTTTTCCATCCCATAGATTGATATTTTAAAATAGCATCTTTATTATAAAAATCTACGCCGTTAATTCTAATTTCCTCCCTGCAAAAATGCTTCTCGTTATCTACCGTTGGATGCAAAATATACTTAAATAATTCTAAATAGTCAGATGTTTGAAACATCATTTCAATATGATGAGGTTCAATATCTTCTGATTCAATTGCTAGTACTGTTTGCGCACAATCTCTGGTAAACTTATAAGATTTTTCTGACAAAACATCCCCATGGTCACTCATATATATTTTTATAGGATTATCTCCTATTATATTACGATAAAACATAAGTTCTTCGTCCAAGTATGTTACACATTTTTCTAAATGTCTCAAAAATTCTTCTCTTCCCTCTTTTGTAAATCGTTTAGCCAAATATTCAAGTCCGTTAAACTTGTACGCGTCCAAATTTGGTGCCATGCATGGAATATGCGTTTCTACACCAGAATGAATTAATAGTAATAAGGGAGTCTCTGACATAATAGACATCCTAAGTGCATTCCAATATAATTCTGTCAATGGCACATTAAATGATATTTGCTCAGTAGCTTTTGCATAATTATACTCGTTTAAATCAATTTTTTGAGTTTCTTCCTTTCCTATCTTGTAACATTTATAACCATTTTTAATAAGAAATTTTGTGAGTAAATGATTTCTGGCTGTAGATTTTCCTGTCCTATATCTTTCCACCTCTAATTCTTTGTCTAAAATATTTCCATAGACACTACGTGTCACCGCTGAATTAGTATAAGAGTTTTCAAACCAAAGACCTTTAGCTTTCATGCTTGATAAAAACGGCATTTTATCAACAATATAATACTGCAAACCATCCTGCCAAAACCAATAGATATCCTTTTTTGACGTTCATCACAGGTTCTTCGTATCTTATCCAAAAAAAGCATTAACTCATTTTTTAATTCGCTCATCTTATAATAATCTTTATATTTGCGCACGGCATATTCTTCAATCCACTTAAATGCAGATATAAAATCCCTATTTCCCAAAAATTCACTAATTAATTCAGCACAGATTTTCTCTTTATCTACTAGATTGTCCTCTTTCAAATATTGCTGCTTTTTTTCTATTAAGATTTTATATGGCTCATTATAAAAATTATAAAATTCTGTACCTGTTTCATATCCATTCGCCTTTAAATAATCATATAAATCAATTATTTCACAAAAATCAAATTTCTTAAGCTCCTGTTTAATTTCATCACGATGATCAAAAGTACTAATAATTATACAGTCTACCTGATCTTGTATTTGATCATAATTTGAAACAATTGGAATTTTATAGTTCTTTACTGCGTCTATTACAGAATCCGGATTTGAATCTATCAGATAGTCTACCTCTAGGAGTTCAGAAAATTCTCTCAACAGAAAATATGTATGCCATCCAGCGCATCTGATTGCCACCCGCTCCCCCGCTTTTCCTATCTCATCTAATCGTTTCTGCACTAAATAATACATTCTCTGACGCATTTCTTTATGCGATTCACATAACTTATATTTTCTTAAAATCCTATCTAATTCTACTTCAATATCCATGTTACACTCCTAATTCTAAACGGTTATAATTGTTCAGCTACACTTATTTTCTTAGAATTTATGTTTCCAAATCCATTACAATGAGCACATGTTTTTAATGCCCCATTTTCATTGAATCCCAAATTAAACTCTAAAAGATGCCTCTTATCACATCGCATTAAATCTAAAGTATCTTCCTCTACATCTTCGTGAAATAGTGCTTGATTTGCCGTCATTGCATGAATGCAATAATTCAGGTGCCCATTTTGCACAATTCTACATGGCACAGAACATGCATTAAATTTCTCATACGTAAGTGCTTTGTCATGTATCTTTTTCTCTCTCCATCCCATATCAATCCAATAATCATAATTAACAAACAGATAGGGGATTTCATATTCCTTCAGCTTTCTTTCTAACTCTTCTACACGCTTCTGCCATCCTGGAATTGTACTATAATTACTTATACTCAAATAACATCCATATCTTCTAATCGTTTCTAGAACATCACCTTTAGGAATAACTGTTCCATTTGTATCCAATACCAATCGTCCAAAATGAGTTCTGTAGTTATCCATGCAATATATTATATAATCATTCAAGTTTTCATATAAGAAACATTCTCCACAACCAATCCCCCAATTTTCTACATAATCAATTTTGAAGAAACAAGCATCTATATCCCTTTTTACAATTTCCCATGGAACATTTTTCTTTTCACGAAAATATGGAAACGCCCCCATGCAATTTTTACATCGTAAAGTACAATTATATACTGCCATAGCTCCACACTGTGGTAAAATTATTTTATCAAGCTTATATGCAGCATATATATAGATATAATAAGAAATCCACTCTGCATAAAAATAAATATTTTCTTTTCGTGAAAAGCCCTGTAGCTCTAATTCTTTTAAAACAGTTCCGCTATTATTGACACCTAAAGCTAAAATAATTATGGCATTTTCATCTAATATTTTCTTCAAATTTATTTCTGTCGGTTGAATCGGTGCCTTCCCATTCCATGCCTTTTTTTGATTTCTATCTATATATGTATATGACGCTCCAACACCTTGAAATAATCTTCCGAGCTGCTCACCATATTTCCCAGCCCCATATATATATATATTGTCAATTTTCTTCAGAATTTCCCCTATATTGTCAAACTCATGTCCTTTATTTCTCCATTTCATCGTCCAACTCCTTACAAAATTTATTTTACCTGTTCCGCAACTTCTACATAATTCCTATTTATTCCCAAATATCCTGCACACTGCTTACACATCTCTACATAACCCTTCTCAGAGTATCCGCGACCATACTCAAATAGTTCCATTCTTTTCTGAGAATCATACTTTTCCAGATCAAATGCCTCATCCTTATATAAATCAATGAGTCCAGCCCTTGCAGCATAGGTGCTATAATCACAATAGTATATTTTTGAATCATACAACTCTGGCCATTCCTGCTGGCATGCTATAAAATATGATACTAATTCGTCTTCTGATAGTGCACTATTATTGACCCTTCCAAAGGATAAATCAATCCACTTATCTACTTTGTTTATACGGTATTTACAATTATATTTCTGGCATAAATCTTCAAATTCTCGAATCATATTCTTATCTGCTGATATAGATTTTGTATAATCATCAACATTAAATAATCCATTGTATTGATTCATTAATTTGCATAATCGTTCCGATGGAAGCTGTGTTCCATTTGTTGTAACATATAATTTACGAATTTTGTTCCTGTAATGTTTTCCCACATGTTCTATTAGATTCTCTATGTCAGGATAGAGAAGTGGTTCTCCTCCTGCAATATCCATAAAATCAACAAAATCTACTGCTACAAAAAAGTCATCAATTGATTTTTTCAACATAGACAATTCCATATGTTTTGGATGCTTATTCTGTGGTACAAACGCCAAGCATGCTTTACATTTCAAATCGCACACAAACGTAGTCGTGATAGATATGCTATAATAATAGAGAACATTCCAACTATACATAGCATAAATTGGCAAATAATAATGGATAAAGCTCTCGAAGTCAAACAAATCGATTCCCAGCTCATATCCCGCTTGTAAAAGCTGAAGTTTCAAATAAGTATCTTCCTCTATAGCAATGACTACAATTGCATCTCTTTTTGAATCAGTCAAAAAACTCTGAATTGATTCTACTGAATGCCCCTCAAATCCCTTCTTTTGATAATCAACGTTATTATCAATGAATCCAGCAACACAATCTGCAAATTGTAATCTTTCATACAATTCGTTTCCCCATTTTCCGCATCCGTATATATATATATTTTTTTATGCTTTCCCATTTTGCTGCCTATATAGTCAAACTCATGGCCCTTATTCTTCCACTTCATCTTTCAACGCTCCTCAAATAATTTTATTAAATATTTGTTTCCCAGCAGAACCATCTGCATTCTCTACAAATCTGCCAAACATAATCTTTTCAGCGATATCATCAGTCTTCTTCCTGCTTTTTACATAATTTACAAATACGTCCAGTCCAACTGCTGAGTCCAACATCATATATCCTCTATAATCTACATGGTTAATTTCTTTTTTATTTTGTTCAAGCAACCAAATTTCCCTGTCCATTGTCTCTGGAAAATTTATTTCAAGGATTTTAAAGCTATCATCCTTTTTATTTATAGTAATCAGTATATTGGTTCTATATGGAAACAGATATATATGTTCGTCATCAGATTGAAGCCCACACATATGCGAATTGTAATCCTCAAATCCCTTTGCATATTCAGAAATGTTCAAAATTACTTTATAGTTCCTTTCCTTTTCGCAATATTTCACTATATATGATCCTTCTGATGGTATAATCCAAATAAATCCGTTTTCTACAACAATATTTTCTATCGCAGCATTTTTCTTTCCTAATAAGCTATCTGGAACTTTTATCCTTTCTTTTATTCCTGTTTCTGGATTCCATTTAATTATCTCAGACATCATATTTAATGTTAAATAGAAATAAGGATGACTATATGTAAGGTTTCGGATTCCTGCTAATTCTGGGGATATCAAATAAAATTTATTTTCCCTTTCACTAAAACTCGCTACTCCACAATTCTGAAGAAACGGCACCCAAAACTCTTTCTTCAAATTTACCCCACTATTTCCGAATATCATACCTTTCTTATTTTCCATGTATGGATTAATTGCTACATAATCCATGTCATATGTCTGTAAAGTAAAACATTCCATATCCAATGTGAATATTGGATTCGGTTTTTCGAGCGGAAACATAACAATATAATTATTATAACGCTGTACCGCGGAAAAATGGATAAAATAATAAGACTTATTTTCAATTTCTATAGATCTTTGTTCACCTGTAATTATATCATATTGTACAATATGGTTCGCTGTTTGCGGAATTAGAAACAATTTTTCATTATAATAATAAATGTCCCTGAAAAGTGACTCCTGATTCCAATTTTCTCCGTATATCTCTGTCACAAATTCAGCTTCTCCTGTCCGCAGATCTACCTTAAACAATCCATTAAATAAGTTATGTGTCATCCAAAATGTGTCATTGTAAATAACACCATTATCACAAAGTAAACTATTTCTTTCAAATTCGCTCATATTCCTATTTTGATGCGAGTGAAGATATATTGGTTTTCCTGTAAAACCATATAGCATCACCAGAGAACTATAATCCCCCATATAGGCATCACTTAATCCAATCGCCCGATTCAAATCCGGTGTATCATCATAAATGCAATTATCTAGTAATTTAAATTGCTCTACCATATATAAGTATGCCTTTAGGAAATCCGGATTCATGGCTTCTGCCGTCTGAATACTTAATGGGTGAGGACGCCATAGCAATGCAATCTCTTGGTGCTTTTTAAAATACTCCCATACTTTTTGCAAACGCTTAATAAACAAAGGCCCTTCTGATATAATGCTACTTAGATGCGTATTATATAAAAAGTTTTTTTTCCCGCCACATTTTTCCTTCCATGAGGCTGGAAGTTCATCCCGATTTACCTTATAATTAACAACTGCATCTATTTTAGGTGATCCTAATGCTAAAACTTTTTCAGGATTGGTCCACTTTATATATGTCTGCCGAACCTCTTCCGATTGCACAATAACTCTCCAGGCATTCTGTACGCCCGGCATTTTGCAAAAATTTTCATCTATTTTTGTTCCAAGCACAACATCATACGGAATGTACACAAGATGTTCTGTATACTCCACCAATTTTGTGCTAAAAAACTCTTCATGCACTCTGGTAACATAATTATATTGGTCATAAGGATTATGTATAAAAATATAATCCGGCTCCATATCTGCCAAATTATAATTCTTATAATCTATAACTTTTATATCAGAAGGAAAACTCTCTCCCTCATAATGCTCATGCCAGCAATCACTTTGCTTATCATAGCTTCTATATGGTATAGGCATAACAAGTACATTCACTCTTTGATCCGATCTGGCAGCCTGATAAACGCTATCAAATGCATCCCACATAGAGGCTTTATATGGTAAAAATACAATAATCTTTCTGCACGGGATCTCATCTAACTGTTTAATAACTCCGCAAATGCCATCACTTAATCGTTGGATACATTTATCTGAAACTATATCTTTCGATACGATACGAACTAATTGGTCAAGTTCAGATAACAGACTTGAAACATCTTCTCTCTGCAGCTCCTTCTCTAGTTCAGCTTCTAATGTCATTAAATATTGTTGACACTCCAACAATATTTCCTGAGCACAATCCATCTCGACGGTATTCAATTTTGAACATATCTTCTTTATGATTGTAAGGCCATCTTTATATCGTTTTTTCTCATAGTCTCTCATATAATCTCTCCGTTTTATAACACTTTCCTATACCGCGTAAAGAACAATTTCTAAATATGCGTTACTATACATCCGTAAGTAAAATCTGTAATCATCACTTATTGATTGAATAAATGTAGGAATCTCATACAAGTCCTCATCCTTATGGTATAACGAAATTGCCATGCGTGGATGATCCTTACGAATAATCTGCTCTGCTCCTTGCAAAGTTTTCAATTCAAATCCCTCTACATCTAATTTAATAAATGAAACTTTTTCTCCATTATCCCCAAGGAATTCATCAATTCCTACCGTTGTGATTTTATTTTCACATTCGTCTTCAGTCAGGTAAGTTGTATCATCTCCATTCGATACAATTCCTATTTCCATGTTATGATCTGAAAGCCCCGCATTTACTAGTTCCACATTGGGCCATTGTTTGCTTTCTGTTATGAAGTGACTTTTGTCAAGAGTTAATTTCAAGAAATTTTTCTTAAC
>OGPX01000387.1_pt1 | contig 36275 bp, 38 predicted proteins | sample 1553101 | NCBI WGS metagenome assembly OGPX01 (sample SAMEA2579964, study PRJEB22360) | human gut metagenome | biome: human gut; feature: human-associated habitat; material: faeces | place: Denmark | collected 2008/2010
CATCTTCAATACATTTTACACTACCATCTTGGAACTTCTCATAATGTAAATTATCCTCACCAACAAAGATAATGGTATCATTCTTAATATCCTTAGGTTTTAACTTGCCATCCTTGACCATCTGTTGTTTTTCAGCCCTGATACGCTCCAGCAATACGGATGCTGGTTCATCGTTTGGATCCTGTGGAACTAATTTACCGCGAATAGCAAGGTCAAGAATTTTTTGTCGTAATGCTTTTGTATCCATTATTCTTCCACCTCTCCTATAAGTGCTTCCAATTCCGCAACTGCCTTAGATATGTTGGATGATTTTTCCTTTATTTGTTCTAACAATTCTGCAAGAGTGTAATCATCTGTCCCCGAATCACTCTTCATCCATGTAATATCAAGACTTGTTTTATCCCTTGCTAAAATTTCATCATATGTGAATTTTCTCCATCTTCCATTCGGATTTTCTTCACTATATGTTTCTTTACGTGCTGACAAATCACCATCCGCATAGCAAGCAACAAAGTCATCAAAATCTTCTTTCTTCAAAGGATTTGTCTTTCCAAATGATGGCATGTCATTTCTGAGGTCATATATCCAAACTTCTTTAGTATTCGCTTTGTCCGTTTTACCTCTCGTAAAGAACAATACATTTGTCTTTACTCCCTGGGCATAGAAAATTCCGGTAGGCAGTCTAAGGATTGTATGCAGGTTACATTTTTCCATAAGGTCTTTACGGATTTTTTCGCCATCTCCATCTGCAAATAAAACATTATCCGGCAATACAACTGCTGCTCTTGCTTTTCCATCTGTATTCAAGCTTCTGTAAATATGCTGCAGGAAATTTAGCTGCTTATTACTGGTTGGAAAGGTAAAGTCGTCTCTTGTAGCACGCTCTCCACCCTTCTTGGTCCCAAAAGGCGGGTTCGTTAATACTACATCATATCCTTTCATTTCTTTTCCAGCATTGGATAAAGTATCTGCCAGCTTTATTTCACCTTCAATATCATGTAGCATTGCATTCATCAATGCAAGTCTATGTGTATCATGCACAAGCTCACAGCCGGTAAACGCCTCTTCTCTTTCGAATTTTGCAGTATCCGCATCTAATTGGAATAAATCATCTGTATTCTCTCTCACATACTGGCTTGCAGAAATCATGAATCCAAACGTTCCACAGGCTGGGTCATTACAGCGTTCTCCCGGCTGTGGTTTCACTAATCTTGTCATCACATCAATAAGAACTCTAGGAGTAAAATACTGACCTGCTCCGGATTTCTTTTCGTTCGCATTTTTCTCCAATAATCCCTCATAAAGATTACCCAACCCCTCTTCACGAGCTGAAAACCAATCAAGTCCATCAATCGTCGTAATAATTTTTTCGAGGTTCTTCGGCTCCTCAATATTAGTTGCGGAACCCTGATAAATCTCTCTTACGCGTCCTATACAGTTTTCTCCCAGATGATTCAGCAATTCTTTGTAAAATTTCTTTAATTCAACACCACTTTTTGATTTTAATACATCCCATCGATAACCTTCCGGTATCTGCTTCTCTGCACCGGTTTCCTTTGCCATTTTAAGAAACAGAATATATGTAAGCTCAGTTACATACTGATGATAGGTAATGCCATCATCTCTTAATACATTACAGAGATTCCAAAGTTTTGATACGATTTCTTGTGTTGTCATGCAGTTCTTCCTCCATCATCATATAGATACTCATTGAGTTCTAAAACGACATTTTCTAATTTATCACTAAATATTTTATTTATCTTCGCAAATCCACCCTGCGATTTAAAACGACTGTCCTCATCGAATACTGTAATATTCAATACCGATTCATTCAGCAAATAATCTTCCATTCTCTTAATCCAATTTTGTTCCTGCATAGTAAAAGAATGTGCTTTTCGCAATCGATCCACAGCCTTTCTAATTCTTGCCTCATGGCTGATAAGCACTGAACCTATAGCATATCTGCGAATCAAGCTTATAATATCTGCTGCCATTTCCTCATTTGTCAATTGTGATATTGCCGTATTTAATTGCTGTGTTGTATATCCCTCTCTATCCAACGTAAGCATCAGGGACTTCAAGCTATCCCTGGTAAGTTCACGTGGCTTTGTACAGATAATTTTTAATGCTGCAATCTCATTGATATTATTTTGAATATAGCTTGAGAATGCATCTATGTAATCTTCCGGGCGGGCATCTTTATTTCCGTAGCCCCTTCTCTCTTCGATAAAAGTATCTTGTTCATCAGAAATAACAACAGGTCGTCCACCATTTGGCTTACTTTCCTGAAGCATACGGAATAAATCGTAATATGCCAACAATCTCTTTTTAGCATCTTCCGGACTGCGTTTTTGAATATCAACTACAAACTGTGTCGGGTCCATTCCTCCTGACATATCAATGAAATGCTCCATCGTTTTTTCATCAATATTTTTCTTTTTACGCTGTAGCTTTGCGATTACCTGATTAATCTGATTCTTTACGTGTGCTTCATCATTCAATTCCTCTAAACCATCTAATAACTGTGTAAATGATGTGCTTGGATTTGCTACTACTGGTTTCATTGTATTGACATCCTCTAAAGCATCGTAAACACCAACAGGGTCATAAATATCAAAATGTGTCTTGTGAATCTCTTTGCACAAACGTGTAGCACGTCCCAACATCTGCTCAAACAAAATACGGGATTTAACACGGCGCATAAACACTAACGTTGAAATCGAAGGTACATCAATACCTGTTGTCAACAAATCAACCGTGACAACAATGGATGGATAATCTTCATTTTTGAAACGCTTTATTGCCTCTTGTATTTTCTTTTTATTTCCGTTGGCAACACTGCCAGTAATCTTCATAATTGCATCATTATCAACACCATACTCTGTATAAATATCCTTAAGTATTGATACAATCATATCTGCATGATCATCATTAACAGCATAAATCAATGTTTTTCCCTGTTCTCTAGGAGATTCCGGATCTATATTTTTTGCTATTTCTTCCAAAACCGTTCTATTAAAGGATTCTACTATAACCTGCTTATTAAATGAATCTACATCAAAATCCAATTCATCCTCTATCAACTCGCTATTTTCGATTTCTCCAGTAATTGGGTCATATATTGTAACCGCATCACCTTTTTTATAATGAATACCTTCTGTATTTAATTTAGTCTTTAACTCATGAGGTGCATCATGATCTACCAAATATCCCTCAATAACAGCCTCACGATAGGTATATTTAAAAACCGGTTCTCCAAAGATTTCTGTAGTCTGTAATGCCGGTGTTGCTGTAAGTGCAATTTTCACAGCATTAAAATATTCTATAACTGACCTATACTTACTCTGATATTCTCTTTGGTCTCTATAAAGAGCCTCATCTTCTCCCATTTCTTTGTCTAGGATGTATCCGCGGTGTGCTTCATCTATTATGAGCAAATCATAATCTGAAACAGCAGGCATGGTTTCACCATCATTGTACATAATTCGCTTAACCATTCCCTGAACAGTCGAAATGTGGATACGAGTCTCCTTATCAATTGTCTTGTCTTCTAAACCTTTAATATTATAAATATCATCCAGCGTGAGGAGATCTTCCATTTTTACTTCTTCGAAAACATCCTGAGCCTGTTCTCCTAATGCTGTACGGTCTACCAAAAACAAGATGCGACGAAATCTCTCTGTCTTAAGGAATCGGTAAATCATACCTAATACAGTTCTTGTTTTACCCGTACCGGTAGCCATTGCTAATAATGCGGTTTGCTTTCCGTTAATAACAGCTTCCTCTGCCGCCCTAATTGCGTTCAGCTGATAAGGTCTCAAATTCAGTCCGTCTTTATCTGTCAAAAGGTCATATGACATTTCCTTCAGATTCTTATTCTTACCTTCTATATCCGCAGCAAGCAATTCTTCCATTCCATCAGGACTCATCCAGCCACGCAATGGCATCGGTGAATTGTCCGGTTTTCTTAAATCCAAAAACCAGATACCGGATTTTGTCTTATACTGCTCAAGGTAAGGTCTTCCATTTGTTGCAAAGGTAAATGGAACTTTAAATTCTCCCCATGTATCTATAACGTATTTCTCATCTTCTTTTCGAATACATCTTGGATAGCCTTTTCCTTGATAATCAATAACAGAAGGGATATCCTTATGAATAGCTTTTGCTTCGATAATACCAACTAATTTCTCTCCTACAAAAAGTGCATAATCTGCATATCCTCTATTTCCCACTTTAGAATTCGTAGGATATTCAGCGATTGCGAGATTTCTACCTTTTGTAGGACGAGTTCCCTTGGAGTAGCGCAGATTTTCGGTATCTGCATCCCATCCTACCATTCGTAATTGTTCATCAATCAAGAAACGAGTTTCCGCTTCTGTTTTTGGTCTTTGATTGGCTGCTTTATAAGCTTGCTTCTTACGCTCTGTCTGTTCAATAATCGGAGCCGCTGCTGCCATTTGTTCTGCTAACTTTGTGAGTTCTGATTCCTTTTTCTCTTCAGCCTCTTTATCAACTGTACCTGATACTGCATTTTCTTCCGGCATGACAAAATCTCTATGAGAATAATTCCAATCTCCATAGGTCTGCATAAACCATTCACAGAGACTGTGTGCCATCGGCAAAAATGTTTTGTCATCTGCTATCGAAGCATAATTTTCATGTACTGCTTTATTTCTTACCTTTCTAAGACCATGCAAAATAGTAACTAAGTCACTTGTAAGTAACCCTTCTCTACTTAATGTGTCTATACGTGCAACTGCTGTATTATCCTGCGGGAATGCAATTCTATCATATGTAAACATTAAATTTACAATAGTTTCTCCAATCATCCCCAACTTCATTAAACATGAATTTGAATCAGAGTAACAATATTTCTCAGCCATTTTTCCAAAATTTGAAAGCACCGGAAAATCTTTCTTCAAAAAGTCAAAATTCGAAACCATCGCTACCTCCTTCTCACATCTTTAAACTTCTCATAATTTTGTATTATCGGAAGTTCAAGTAAACAAAAATTCCACTACCCCATATAAAATCTTCTCACAAACCCTGTCCCATTATCAGGACTCTATCTCTACAATATCGTCCAGCTTACACCCCAGAGTTACACAAATCTTTGCCAATACTGCCACTCGGACATCTTCATTCTTGCCCAATTTTGCCATAGCATTTGTGCTTATCTTTGCCTCTTTTATAAGCTCCGTTTTCATCATTCCACGTTCATTTAATATGTTCCACAACTTATCGTAATTAACCGTCATCGTTATCCTCCAGGAATACCTTACACGAAATGTCTAACTATATTTCAGTATACCACCATTTCTATTCTTTCACAATTGCAAATTGAACATTTCAATTTGCAATCTTCAATTTGAAGAAATATAAAAACACCGTTATCCTTTCCCCACTCTCTCTGCCAGTCCAATCATACCGCCAACAAACAATTCCCTCTTTATCTGCCCGATTCTCTCCTCCACCAATGCCTTGTTCTCCTTTTCCGGCACCTCAGAATCCTCACAAACGCCCTGTTTATCAGCCTTTCTGCACTGTGTCAATGTTGTCAGCAGTGTGTCCCCCTCCCCTATATAGACCCGGTATCCCAATGGATTCCGGGTCTTTTTGTATCTTTTTCAACATCCCTGTAAATTTTTATTTATCTTTTCCACAAGGTCTGCTACACTATTAACGACAGATGGTTAAAGACTATAAACCGGCTGTCTATCACAAACAAGGAGGATTTTTATGAACTATTCAATTGAAGGGGAACCATTACCAGTTGTCATTTGCAATCTTGAAGCAAACGAAACTATGATTACAGAAAAAGGTGCTATGTCCTGGATGTCTCCGAATATGCAGATGGAGACTACAAGCAACGGTGGAATCGGCAAAATGTTTGGCCGCGCTTTTTCCGGCGAGAGCATGTTTGTCAACCGTTACACAGCAAGAAACGGAAACGGACTGATTGCATTCGCATCCAGTTTTCCGGGATCTATCCGTGCATTTGAAATCGCACCGGGACAGGAGATTGTTGCACAGAAGAGTGCTTTCTTAGCTTCCAGTGCCTCCGTAGAAATGTCCATTTTCTTCCAGAAGAGATTCGGCAGTGGCCTGTTCGGCGGAGAAGGTTTCATTATGCAGCGTATCTCCGGAAACGGCATTGCATTTCTGGAATTTGACGGCTACGTAAAAGAGTATGAACTGGCTCCGGGTCAGCAGATTGTCATCGATACCGGATACCTTGCAGCAATGACAGGAACCTGCAGCATCGATATCCAGACCGTACCGGGTGTAAAGAATATTCTCTTCGGCGGAGAGGGCTTATTCAATACCGTAATTACCGGACCGGGACGTGTATGGTTACAGAGTATGCCGGTTGCACAGCTCGCTGGTGCGATTCGCCCATACATTCCAACAAGCAATAATTAATTGGATTTTTCCCTTGTATACATATGCATAAAGCATACAAAAGGGTGTGTGAAAAACTTTCGTTTTTCACACACCCTTTACTTTTTATCCTGATACACGGACACGGGAGAACAATCGAAATGCATTGTCTCTTGTGGTCTGTTCCACAATCTCCGGTGTCACACCTTTGATCTCTGCAATCTTTGCAATGATATACGGAATATTACGCGAATCGTTTCTCGTACCTCTGTGTGGTTCCGGCGCCATATATGGGCAGTCAGTTTCCAAAAGAATCCGCTCAAGCGGAATCTCTTCCACTGTACGCACCAGTTTCTTCGCATTTTTGAACGTTACCACACCACCTACACCGATGTAATATCCAAGCCTGATAAATTCCTGTGCCATCTCCGGTGAATAGGAATAACAATGGATTACGCCCGGCTCTGTAATTCCGGCATCGTGTTCTTTTTGCACAATTTCCATTGTATCTTCTGCCGCATCCCGCGAATGGATGATGACCGGCAGATCTGCCTGATGCGCAAGTTCCATCTGGCGGGTAAACCAATACCGCTGCCGTTCCTGCACATCCGCTTCTTTATCCCAGTAATAATCTAGTCCGATTTCTCCGACTGCGACCGTTTTCTCATATGTTGTCTGTTGCGTAAGCCACGCAAATGTCTCTTCATTGAGACCATCAATATCACTCGGATGCACGCCGACTGCTGCATAGATGAAATCATATTTCTGTGCCAGTTCTAATGTCGTCCTGGTGGATGCAATAGAAGCTCCCACATTGATGACCGGTGAAATTCCCTTGCGTGGAAGATCCGCCAGCACACTTTCCTGATCCTCTGTAAATCGCTCGTCATCATAATGCGCATGTGTCTCAAATATCATGAAAATGTTCCTCCAGCATATCTAATTCCTCGATGTCAATGCAGTTTGGAATTGTATTTTCAATGACTACTTTTCGGCATGCCTGGTACTCCATCCACATAACACTGTCGATCTCTTCTTTCTGAACGACAAAGTCTTCTGCTTCCCGATCCAGCCACATCAGATATACATTGCATACCTGCCGGTCCGTATACGGGTGCTCATGAAATTCGGAAGTGACAGTGACACGCTTTTTGCCACAGAATATCAAATCCTCTTCCTTTGCGGTAACTCCAAGTTCTTCGCGAAGTTCACGCAAAGCGGATGGTACATAATCCATTCCTGCCGGGATATGTCCCGCACTGGAAATGTCATAACAGCCCGGAAAGGAATCCTTCTCCATGCATCGTTTCTGCAGGAGAAGTTCGATATTTCCACCCTTTTTGCGCGCAATCCAAAGATGCGCCGTGCGGTGCTGGATGCCTTCCCTATGGGCAGTCTTACGTTCTACCGTCTTTCCGGTAGGTATTCCATTATCATCTACAATATCAAGGATTTCCATACGCGATCCTCCTGTTTTATCTGTTATGCGATTTCAGCTCCTGAAGGCATTGGCTTCTCAGGTGTCATAAGTGACAGCTGGCCATTCTCATCCTCTGCGCAAAGCAGCATTCCTTCGGATAAAACGCCTGCAAGCTTGGCTGGCTTTAAGTTCACAAGAACCATAACTTTCTTGCCGACCATCTCTTCCGGTGAATAATCCTTGCGGATTCCGGATACGATCTGTTTTACCTGAGAACCGATCTTTACCTGGGAGCAGAGAAGTTTCTTGGATTTTGGAACTGCTTCACAGGAAAGGATTTCACCAACCTGGAACTGAAGCTTCATGAAATCATCAAAGGTAATCTCATCCTTTGGTTCAATATCGATTGCAGCTTCCTCTGCTGTATCAGCGTCACCGTTTAATGCCTTCTGCTCCTTTTCATACTCCTCTTTCTGCTTTGCCTGAATTGCATCTACCTTAGGCATAATCTCTTTTGCATCAAGTCTTGCGAACAGGATTTCCGGTGTCTCAGTTACCTTTGTTCCGTTTGCGTACAGACCAAACTTATCAAGGTCATCAAAATCACGCAGGCTGGTAGAAAGCTGTGCAACAATCTTCTCTGCGGTCTCCGGAAGGAAAGAGTGAAGCAGGCTTGCACCGATCGTAATGGATTCGGTCAGGTTGTAAAGTACTTCTGCCAGACGATCCTGCTGTGCCTCGTCCTTTGCCAGTACCCAAGGCGTTGTCTCATCAATGTATTTGTTGCAGCGGCGGAACAGCGCAAATACTTCAGAGATAGCGTCTGCCACACGAAGTTTCTCCATCTTCTTTGCAATGCGGTCTCTTGTTCCTGTTACAACTGCCTTAAGATCTGCGTCTGCTTCTCCGGTAACGCCTGTGGACTTTACGACACCATCAAAATATTTATTGCTCATGGAAACGGTACGGTTTACCAGATTTCCCAGAATATTTGCAAGATCGGAATTGTATCTCTCGACTACAAGATCCCATGTGATGACACCATCATTCTCGAATGGCATCTCATGAAGTACGAAGTAACGTGTCGCATCCACGCCAAACAGGTCTACCATATCATCTGCATAAATTACGTTTCCTTTGGACTTGCTCATCTTGTCACCGCCCTGCAGGAGCCATGGATGACCAAATACCTGCTTCGGAAGCGGAAGATCAAGTGCCATAAGGAATATCGGCCAGTAAATCGTGTGGAAACGTACGATATCCTTACCGATGAGATGTAAATCTGCCGGCCAGTTTTTCTTAAACAGCTCACTTGAGCCATCCGGATCATAACCAATCTTTGTGATATAGTTCGTCAAAGCATCCAGCCATACATATACGACATGCTTTGGATCGAAATCTACCGGAATTCCCCAGCTGAAAGATGTTCTTGAGACACACAGATCCTGTAATCCCGGAAGAAGGAAGTTGTTCATCATTTCGTTCTTTCTTGAAACCGGCTGAATAAAATCCGGATGTGTATTGATGTAATCGATCAGACGATCTGCGTATTTGCTCATTTTGAAGAAATATGCCTCTTCTTTTGCAGGCTTTACTTCACGTCCACAGTCCGGGCACTTTCCATCTACAAGCTGTGACTCTGTCCAGAAAGACTCACAAGGTGTACAGTACATTCCCTCATAAGATCCTTTGTAGATATCTCCCTGATCATAGAGTTTCTTAAAAATTTTCTTTACACACTTCTCATGATCTTCGTCCGTTGTACGTACGAAATTATCATAAGATGCGTTGACAAGATCCCAGATTCTCTTTACCTCTGTGGATACTTCATCAACAAAAGCCTTCGGTGTGATTCCAGCTGCTTCTGCCTTCTCCTGAATTTTCTGTCCATGCTCGTCGGTTCCTGTCTGGAAATAGACATCGTAACCTTCTGCACGTTTATATCTTGCGATTGCGTCCGCAAGAATGATCTCATATGTGTTTCCAATATGCGGCTTGCCAGATGTGTAGGCAATCGCAGTTGTCATGTAATACTTTCCCTTATTTGCCATGGTTTTGCTCCTTTTTTATAAATGTAAAAAAGCCCATCTTCCGGAAATCCAGAAGACGAGCTATAATCCCGTGATACCACTTCTATTCACTGATACCCAACGATATCAGCCTCATTGTCCGCAATAACAGGCGGTCCCGTCAGAGCCTGGCCTTTGATTGCTCATGCATTTATCTCCAGTTCGTCTCTGCCACTCCAAAGCCATCTTCCATCCGCTTTCCCTCATTTCCTCTCAGCCTTACCGGAAATTTCTCTGTAAAGATTCTGCTGATGTACTTTCTTTTTCCCAGTGTTTTCTATATCATAGTATATCCAAATAATAACCGATTCATTCGGATTTGTAAAGTGGCGAGATCATAAAGTTCTATCATTTCGATGTTTTCTCTACTTCTTCATACAGATCACCCGCTACTTCCTTTAATTTTTCTTTTTCTTGTTCACTCAAGGTTTCATCGTATACATTATCCTTTATTTGCTGTTCCATATTCCACCTTTCCTGATCATCTATCTCATGCAAATATACACAACATACAGCACATACAACAGCACCATGATCAAACCTTCGCCACGCTTGATTTCTTTCTTCGTCCAGGCAAAAAGCCATACGATCAAACTGAACACAACAAGAATTACAATATCGATCACATTCTCGGTAAGGAACGCCATCGGGCTGATTGCGCCTGCAACACCCAAAACAAACAGGATATTAAATACGTTAGAACCGATTGCATTACCCAATGCCATATCGACTTCGTTCTTACGGGCTGCAACGATGGAAGTCACAAGCTCCGGAAGCGAAGTTCCGACAGCCACAATGGTCAATCCGATCAATGTCTGGCTCATTCCGAATTTTGCGGCGATATTACTTGCACTGTCTACGACCACATCGCCACCTATAACAATTCCAACTGCTCCGATTACAATGAATAAAAGGCTCTTCCATACCGGCATAATTTTGATTTCCTCTGCCGCCTCAATTTCTTCACTTGCAACCGCATTTCCTTCCTTACTGGCTTTCAGGGCACTGCAGATCATAAGTCCAATAAAACCCGCAAAGAGAATAAGGAAAATGACACCATCTGCATGTCCCAATGACATTGGTCCGATCAGACCCAGAACCAAAAGCAAAATAGCGCAAATAACAGAAAACGGAAAATCCCTTTTTAAAGTTGCTTTGTTGACAGCTACCGGTGTCATGATCGCACACACACCGATTACCATCATAAGGTTAAAAATATTCGATCCAATAACATTACTGACAGCAAGTGCATTTTTATTTGCAATGGAAGCTGTCACGGATACGGCTGCCTCCGGCAGTGATGTTCCCATTGCAACAATCGTCAGTCCGATAATAATGGACGGTACTTTAAACTTCTTGGCAATACTTGAACTTCCTTCAACAAAAATATCTGCCCCCTTTACAAGAAATACAAATCCAATTACCAGAAATAATATTGCCAGTGGCAATGCGCAGTTTGTAATAAACTCTGTCATAATAATCTCCTTTTTTCGTTCTGTCCTCGATACTCCAATTCTTTAGAATGGAAGTATGCCCAAATGCTCGAGAAGTATTTTTAATCCAATCAGAATTAAAATAATTCCTCCTATAATCTCCGCCTTCTTTTTGTAACGTGTTCCAAAGAAATTGCCTACGATCACGCCCACAATAGAAAGTACAAATGTGGTACAGCCAATGATTACAATTGCTTCTATGATCGGTGTATCAAGAAGTGCGAATGTGATTCCTATCGCCAGTGCATCGATGCTTGTCGCTACTGCCAGAAGAAACATTTCCTTATGATCAAGTGGCTGATCCTTTTTTCCCACTACCTCATGATCTCTGTCACGAACGGCTTCCACAACCATCTTTCCACCGATACATACAAGCAGAATAAATGCGATCCAATGATCGATCGAGGTAATATACTGCTGGAATCGGATTCCGAGAAACCAGCCGATCAATGGCATCAGCGCCTGAAATCCTCCAAAGTACAAACCAATGGTAAATGCTTGCTTTTTGTTGATTTTCTCCATTCCAAGTCCCTTGCAGATTGATACTGCAAAAGCGTCCATGGACAAACCAACACCGATCAAAAACAACTCGATAATTAGTGCCATGCATCTTCTCCCTTTCTCCTAGTATAGCGTTTTCTAAATATATACTAGTGTCTCTTTTGTAGTCCATAACATACATCCGGTGTGCTTTTTACATAGCAATTCCATCTATTAAACAAACAAAAAACTCACGCATACAAAGATAGACTACCTCTATCAATGTATACATGAGTCTCATTCTTTAAGATTTGCCAGGTCATACGACCGGGACTGTTGACAAACCACACTGTGTGCGAACTACTCCCTCACATGGTGCCTTATAAAATTTACAAAGCGTTATGCTGCCACCTGTTTGAATGGCTTTCTAAAAGAATAACAGAGAGACAATCTGTTAGTCAACACGAACTTCTAGTTTACTGCAACTACCTTTGCAAACTTCTTCTTTCCGCGTTTTACAACCTTGCCTTCGCCAGCGAAATCATCCAGTGTATAGGTTGTGCTGATGTCTGTTACTTTCTCTCCATCAACGCTGACTCCACCCTGCTGCACACCACGGCGTGCCTCAGAACGGCTCTCGCAAAGGCCGGCTTTTACTAATACAGCCATGATGTCCATTGTTCCGTTTGCGAAATCGTCTGCATTCACCTCGATCGTAGGCATATTAGCAGATGCTCCTGCTCCTGAGAACAATGCATGAGAAGCTTCTTTTGCTTTCTCTGCCTCTTCCTCACCGTGTACCATCTTGGTAAGCTCGAATGCAAGAATCTCTTTTGCTTCGTTCAGCTGTGCGCCTTCCCACTTGTCCATCTCATCAATCTGCTCAAGTGGCAGGAATGTCAGCATACGCAGGCATTTTAATACATCCGCATCCGATACGTTTCTCCAGTACTGGAAGAAATCAAATGGGGATGTTTTGTTTGGATCAAGCCATACGGCACCGGACTGTGTCTTTCCCATCTTCTTTCCTTCGGAATTCAAAAGCAGATTGATGGTCATGGCATATGCGTCTTTTCCAAGCTTACGACGAATCAGCTCGGTTCCACCAAGCATGTTGCTCCACTGATCATCTCCACCAAACTCCATATTACATCCATATTTCTGGAATAAGGTATAGAAATCATAACTCTGCATGATCATGTAATTGAATTCCAGGAAGCTTAATCCCTTCTCCATACGCTGTTTGTAGCATTCTGCGGTAAGCATACGGTTTACAGAGAAATGCGCACCAACTTCACGCAATACATCTACATAGTTTAAATCCATCAGCCAGTCTGCATTGTTTACCAGCATTGCCTTATCTTCGCCGAACTCGATGAAACGGCTCATCTGTTTCTTGAAGCACTCTACATTATGGTTAATGGTCTCTTTTGTCATCATCTGACGCATGTCGGTACGTCCGGACGGGTCACCGATCATAGCTGTTCCGCCACCAATCAGTGCGATTGGTTTGTTTCCTGCCATCTGAAGACGTTTCATAAGGCAAAGCGCCATGAAATGTCCTACATGAAGGCTGTCCGCCGTCGGGTCAAAGCCGATGTAAAATACGGCTTTTCCATTATTGATTAATTCTTTGATTTCCTCTTCATCGGTTACCTGGGCAATGAGGCCGCGGGCAACTAATTCGTCATATACTGTCATTTTGTTCCTCCTCATTTTCTGGTTTTCAAAAATTCATCTAAAAATAAAAATCCCCTCGTCCTACACATAAGGACGAGGGGGATTACTCGTGATACCACCTTAATTCGTAAATTGCTCACACAATTTACCTTTGCGAGTGTCCGACAACACTCCAGTGCTCTTAACGTGCACCACTCCGTCACAGCCTACTGACCTAATCCTGCGTTCGGTGTGAAGCTCAGAGATGTATTCCCATATCTGCTTTCTGCGCGCCTCTCATCACCCGGCTGCTTTCTGTGCATTCCACAAATCGGTACTTGTTCCCGTCTACGCTTTCAATGCTTCAATTGCATTTATTATAGACATTGTCCGGTGGATTTGTCAACCATCCTTTCATTTTCCCAGAATGATTTTGTGGTCTTTATGTTTATTCGCCTGGTTGATTCAGTAACGTGATCGATTCCTTTTTCAACAACCGTTTCATCGGTATGTAAGTAATCATGTATCCAATGAGCAAAAGCAGAATTGCAATCAGAATCCAGCTTCCCCAATTAATTGAAAAGCACTGGAATCCCTTTACTTTTGCAATACTGCAAATCTTTCTATTGATCAATGCTCTTACTCCACAGGATAGAAGCACAGCCAGCACCACAGCACTTCCATTTATGATCGTATTTTCCAAAAGATATATATTACTAATATCTCTGTTGCAAATTCCAATTGCAGTGTAGATTCCGATGGTTTTCCGCTCACCTTTTACATTGTTGGTAAGATAAGTAATCAATGTAACGGATATCAAAGCTAGTAGTACAATATAAATACCAAACCATAATGCCCTGAGATTTTTGGTTACTTCCCCATAACCATATAATTGCTCGCAGACCATATCATCTGCAAATATGCCCGATTTTTCCAAATGACTTATTGTATTCTTAGGATCTGTTCCCATCGATGTCAAAAAGGCATCACAGGATGCATAATGAAAATAGTCCAGCATAACATTTTGAAATATCTCATCTGTAACAATTACATTTCCATAATCATCCTCCAGAGTGGTCTCATCATAAATTCCCACAATAGAAATATTCTGTCCCATATACTCTGACAAATTTGGAATTTTTGCATATTCTCCTACCACTTTGTTGCCATGCATATTTGGAATTCGAATTTCTTCCGGAAGATATCCATCATACTCATCTTTTATTTTTTCAGCCATTTCTGATGAAATCAGAACCTCATTTGAGGCCATTGGCATCCTGCCGGATAATAACTTGTAATTTTCCTTCTCCAGGTATTTTACACTACCGAATGTTTCAATCTCATATGCAAAAGAACTTTTGTCGGCTGCCACACTAATATCCGCACCTTGCAGATTGTAATATTTTTCTTCTTTTATTTTCATATCCGAAGTTAAGATTACATACGCATTGCTTTCCGGCAATTTCGCCAAACTGATTCCGACTACGGTATATGTATTCTGCCCGATGCTTACCGCATCTCCGATTGCAACGGTATCGGCAAGTGCATGACTAATTACAATCTCACTTTCATTCTCCGGTGCATTTCCCTCCAATCCGGAAGACAGCAATACCTGCGATGTATCTACATACACTTCCACATCTTCTGTCTCCTCCGTCTCAGGGATTTCAAGGGTCTCCTCTGCATACTCTTTTACAATGGCATCTCCCACCTGCTTTTGTAATAACTGATAAAGCGTTTTCCCGCTCTGCATTTCGCCATAAGAATTTCCTGCATATTTAAAGCGGACCGCATCGTATTTTCCCGCCTCAACATAATTCACGACCGACTTATCATAATTATTTCCAGCCACAAGATTTACGGAAAAAAGCATCGTATTGATAACGGCAATCACAAGAATCATTAACGCAAATTTTGTTTTTTTCTTTTTAATATTTGCTATTACTTTTTGACCTATGTTCTTTATTCCAAGCGATTTTCCAGTTGCACCTTCACCACTCCAATGAACCTTTTCCCTTTCCTTGTCCTCCATCGGAATCTTTCTGACCGATAAGTCAACCGAAACTTCCTCTCTTCCCTGAAGAAAACACTCCAACTCCTTTTTTATATTAATGTCTTTGAATCTTCCATGTATCTTCTGATTCTCATGCGAAATGGAAATCTCATATGGCTGTTCATATAGCTTTTTTAAGTCACGGTTGTCAATATCCCCCACAACGTTTCCATCCGACAACGTGATAATGCGATCTCCATACTTTTCGGCAGCAACTGCATCATGCGAAATTAAAATAACAAGACAATTTTTTGAAATTTTGTTAAACAAGTTCAAAATATTCTCTGTATTCTTTTGGTCAAGATTTCCCGTAGCCTCATCTGCCAGCAATACCTTCGGCTTTTAAATAATAGCTCTGGCGATAGCAATTCTCTGTCTCTGTCCTGCGCTTAAATCACACACCTTGCGATCTTCATATCCCTGCAAGCCCACATAAACAAGAATATCCTCTATTCTTTTAGCATATTCCGCTTCTGGTATTTTCTGAATTTTGAGCGGTATCAACAGATTATCTCTTACTGAAATATCCTCAATCAAATTGTAATTCTGAAAGACAATTCCAATCTGGGTATTTCTGTACCAGCTCCATTTATTTTCATCGGCTATCTGCATTTCCTGAGCATCATAATAAACTTTTCCACTCGTAGAATGATCCAGACCCGAAATAATATTCATTAACGTAGTTTTACCACTACCACTAATTCCATTAATGAATACAAAACCTTTCTTATCAAACCCCAAAGTCACATCGCTTAATGCTACTTTTTTCTCTTTGTCACTTTGATATACTTTGCATATATGTTCGACTTTAATCATTTTTTCCCTCGTTGGACTTAATACATTCGACAACACATTAATGCTCATATCTTCCTCATCAACATTAATATCCTCTTTATACTTTTGAAACATTTTCAATTTATCTGTTCCAATATAAAAGAAATTAAAGTTCTTTTTCTTCTCTAAGACTTTTCATTTGATTCAATACACTTTTTTATTTCATCCAAAATATCCTGATATAGTAAATTTGGATTTTTATCCAAATAGTTATTTGTATATTGTGTCCAAAAGCCATAGTAGTCTAACCGATCACCATACATAACCACCCGGCCTATACTCAGATCCCCATCCTCAAAGTCCAGATCTTTGTTATATTTTTTAAATAATGTCAGTTTTTCCTTCCCAATATAAAAGTAATTGAAATTCTTGTACTTATCTGTTAATTCCATAAGATCTTTTACATCTTCATCTGTAAGTTTTATTTTTCCGCTTAAGTCATTTATAACAAGATATACATAATCTGCATCTAATTCCTCATTCCCCAGGTTTAAATCGTTTAATTTTTTATATTTAAATTCTTCTGGGAAATTAATGTTATCTCCATACAAATACATTTTAAAATCTACTTCATTATTCAGATACGAAATTTCTTCGCTATAATCATTTTCGTTTTCCGGTGTATAAGATTGAATTATCCGTGAAACGGAAAATCCTATTAAAACAATAGCCATTACTGCTATTATTATCCCTACTATTTTTTTCATTCTTGACCCCTTTCTACATTTTACTTTTCAAACTTAAATGTGTATTTACGCTTTGCCTTATTTTTCATTACATAGTCCATATATACATAGCTAGGACTGCGTTTTTTGTTTTCTGCTGCTCCGAACCTCGCCTCATAATTTACAACAAAAGTAATATCTTCTTTTTTACTTGTTATTTCTGCCATTCCCATTTGTACAGACTCGTTTGCTAAATATTTATTACTTCCAAATATATTAGGAATATGTGGTTTATAATCATATACAACTTGATATAACTTTTGAGGTGTATTACACCTTTGATGTAATGTCTAATTCCTTTGTTTTCACCTCATATGATGCTGAAACTGAAGGTCCATCTTTCCCTACCCCTATTCCGATATTAATACTATCAGTATTAGGATCATTTTGAGGCTTATAATCATTTAAAGAAGGTAATGTAGTTTTAAGGGACATGTACTCACTCATTCCATAACCTTTTTGGTTTAAATAATTTAACTTAACCTTTTTGGAATTTGGTGTCATAACCTCTTTAAACATAATCAAATAATCATTAGAATTTTTTGCTCTTGCAATTCCTGTTAAATAAGATAAAGTACCTAATTTTCCTCCTTCTTTAGAACATACCTCTATTTTTTCATATTTTGACCACTTTACATCAAATTCTTTTGTGTCATAAGTAAATCCATTCTTTGTTTTTGCTTCTATGGTTACAGGCTCTTTAAGTACTCCCATAAAAATGAACAAAATCATAGCAAAACAAAATGCAATTTTTTTCTTTTTCATAACTACCCATTCTCCTTAATTTTTTATCCTATAGCAAAAAAAGACTGCAAAAGTTTTCCTTTTGCAGCCGATCTGTCATACGCATCTCTTTGGTTTAGACTCTAGCTTTGCGTCCTCACATTTCTGTAAGTTTGCCAATAATATCTTAATTTTTGCCCTGTTCATCTATTTTAATAAATTGTTTTTTTATTTACAATGAAAACTTCACCAACGACATAATTTTTACACCAACGACAATCTCCTTTATTTATTTCTTTCATACTTTAGACCTTACTTCCATTGCATATACTCTTCATACTTTCTGGTTACTGCATTCCGGTATACTCTTCCTATCGGAATACGCTCCTGGATTCCCTCCATATGCAAATCGCTATCTATAAACATGACTTTTGAAAAGTTCACCACATACGATTTATGTACACGCACAAACAAATACGGTTGCAGTTTTTGCTCTAATTCTCCCAGCCTTCTGGATATCAGCATCTTCTGCTTACCATTTTTGGTATTTACATGAACTCTTGTATAACTTCCTGCCCCTTCAAAGTACAAGATTTCTTTCACCCTTACATCCTGTTTTCCTATATCACTTTGTAATTGCAGCTTTAGATTCCCCTGTTTTGCAACCCATACCTCTGTAATCATTTTCTCAATGTCCGATTTCTTCACCGGTTTCTGTAAAAATCCAATTGTTTTATGTGAAAATGCCTGTAACACGAACGTAAGACTTGTTGCATAAAAAATGATTTTCCAGATGCGATCATTTTTCTTTACATAATCCATCAACTCATCTCCGTTTGCCCCATTCATTTCAATATCCAGAAACAAAACATCTATCCTCGGATTATCCCTGTTTTCACAATAATGTATAACTGCATCTCCATCCGAAAAATTATGATACATAATCTCTATCTCATGATTTCTGCAAATAGATGTGCAAATTGTTTGTATTCTCCCTGCATCATTATCTTTATCGCATATTCCTATAATAAACATGTTTATCTGCCAGTTTCTCCTTTGCTTATGTTATGTATAGTATTATGCCTCTCGTTACTTCTTCCCCTGTATATAACATATTAGTCAATTATAAAGTTTTACTGTTTTGATGTAAATGGTTATTTCGTCCCATATGCCCATGACAAAATTTTTCCATAACCGCTAAAATTAGGACTTTCGTACAATTGACTTGCCTACCCAAATTCTCTATCATTTATTATTGAGTTTATAATGTATATTATATAAATTGGAGAAAACAAATGAATATGGAAAATTTCAAAAGATATCTGGTAAATGTACAAAAATCATTTACCGGTGTATTTGTAACTATTTATATACTATGTGCTCTCTGCATTGGTTTCGGTGTTATAAAATGTCTTCCTGCCTATTCCGATTATGATGGTAACAAAGAAGGCTTTGCCAAGACCAAAATCTTATGCGTAGATGAGCCATTTGCCAAATGGGTAGGTGACAAGTACAAGAATACGCAGTTTCAGCTCGCCGTCGGCGAAGATAGCAACATGTATGTTGTCGGTTTGAATCCTAAGAATGATTTTCCTGTATTATCCAGCGATTTTATATCAGAAGAACTTGCTTCTTACAAACCAGTGGAGATCAAAGGAAAAAGCGAGACCTTACCGGCTGAAGCCAAAACCTATTTACTGGAAACCTATGGTTTAACAAGCACAGATGTGGATACCCTTTTGGGGTCCTGCTATTTGGATACCACCTATGATACTTTGTCGGCCGGATATCCATTTTTTGGAGTCGGCATCATTGTTGGTATCATTGCGCTCATGTTCCAGAGTGCTGTCAATCATCGCCAAAAGGCTGATATGCTCGAATCCAACGGACAGCTTCAGGCTATATACGAAGATTTTCAAACTGGTCCACAAACTTTATCCAAGTCCATGCGATTATTGATCTTACCGCATTATGCAATGGATTTTCTGGCAGAAAAGGAAGGTTTTCATGTGGTTCCATTGGATAATGTCATAAATGTCTATGAAACAAGTATGGTAAACGGACATCCGATAGATGGTTCCGGAATTGCTCTTGACACAGCAGATGGTCAGCAACATGTCATCGGCATTTCCAAAAAACATCCAAAAGATTTTGACAATATCATGAGCGTATTAAAAAATATAGCCGGAGGTACTCAATAATGTTTATTATATATGGTACGAGAACAGATTTAAAAACAGACGCAGAACTTCAGCCTATACAATGTGAGAATTGTGGGCATTTCGCTCCACAGATGCTTTTCCGAAAGATTTGGAGATTTACATTATTTCATATTCCAACATTTGGTTTCTGTCAGAAGCGAGGAACTATGTGCAAAAACTGTGGCAAGATTCATCCTCTTAAAAAAAGACAGTACAAAGAAATTCGCCGCAACATTGCCTAAGAACACAGCCCGCATAATCGCGGGCTGATTTTTTTATTTTTTTTGTAACGAAATCACATTTTTATGCATTAATCCATGTAACCAATCAAAATCCCACCAGAAAGGAGCCCGATCATGCAGGACATGGACGCCGTTTACCGCCAGCATTTTCAGATGGTTTACCAATATCTGATGTCATTGGTCCACAATCCGGACATTGCAGAAGAACTGGCCCAGGAAACGTTCTGTCAGGCAGTCAACAGTATAAATCGCTACGATGGAAGCTGTAAAATCACTACCTGGCTCTGTGCGATTGCCAAAAATCAATATTTGTCCTACCTGCGAAAGCACCCACTGCACGAGGATCTGACGGATGCCGAGGCACATATTACCCCTTCTCCATCCGCAGAGCAGGAAGTACTTTCTTCCATGGGAAAAATGAGTTAACCTGCGAAGTTGTACAGGATCTGTTGCCAAGTTATGTTGACCATCTCACAAGCGATATAACAAACACCGCAATTGTATCTCATGTAAAAAACTGCGAAGATTGCCGGCGAATTCTTGCTGCCATGCAGGCACCGGAATCACTTCCTGAAAAAGATCCGGTGGACGCATCCACCATAGATTTTTTGAAGAAAAACCGCAAAAAAAACCGGAACCGGATTCTGGCCTCGGTCTTAATGGTTGCTCTCTTGCTTTCCGGATTCTGGGGATGGAAAGTATACATTTCCCCACGTTCCATGACGGATACATCCACGATGAATTATTCTGTGACCGTGACAGATTCCAAAAAAATCCAGATTAAGGGATCTCTTACCGATCACTCACTTGGCGTATCTGGCATAAACTACACGGTCGATGCTGACAATCCCGGAATTGTCACAATCAATGTCCGGGCCAACCGTCTGTCTGCATCCAAAAACAACACTTTTTCCGATGAGACCACCCAAAAGCATAAGATTGAAAAAGTGTATGTCAACAACTGGATTGCATGGGAAAACGGTACTGCCATCCAGCCAAAGGCCGCACAGATTTATAACACCATTCACCCTTATATCGGAAGCATGTCTGACAACGGAAAAACCCTCACGGCGCTCGGAATCAATGATGTACTTCCGATTGCAACACACGAATTACAGACAACCGATGAGCCATATGGCTGGACAATGAATCTCGATGGATCTTTTAAGAAATCCCAACAGACAGAACTGGAAAGAACCATGAAAAACTATGCCATGGTTATTCTTGTCTGCACCGAAAATCTTGGCAGTGTGACATTTTCCTATTCGCTGGACGGTCAAAAAACAGATTTTACTTACACAAAAGAACAAGGCGAAGAGGACTTCCGTGGCACTTGTGCATACTTCCGCAATTCTGCCACCGAATTTCAGGCACTTCTTGCCAAAGCCGGTATTTTAAATACTGTCTATTCCTCCCTTTCCGAAGGAGGATACCGCCTGACCGAAGCAATTACGAAAGTCGCAGATGCTGAAATTACCGGAAGTGTCCGGAATGAAAAAGACACTTTTATCCAACAGTACAAAACATACCAGCCAATCAACAGCTGGTCTCCGGGTTCTGTTTATAAAAGTTTCTCTTCAGAAGACGAGGCACTTGCTTATATCGGATACGATAAATTAAAGCCTATAAAATTGCCGCAGACACCTGAACACGTCGAAGTCACTGCACTTGGTGATCGATCCGGCAATATTTGCTATATCTCTTTCCTTGAGAGTTATTCCTGCGAAAATGCCGATCTTTCTGTTTCTGCCTCTGCCGATATTTATACGGAACATAGCACAATTTCGGATTACGTTGATATTGATTATCCGTCCAATATGGATGATTCCAGCATTTACACTACAGAAGATTACACCAGCGCATCCGGCGAAACGTGGAAAATTATCACAACAACCAACGCATCCGATGACTCTTATGATTCCATAGATGCTTATCAGGTCAAAGACACCATTAGTTATCGCATTGGTGTCAGCTATCCAGGAGACCAGAAAAATAAGGCCAGAGCTACGCTTTTGGAACTTCTTAAATAAAGAGTAATGGGGAAGCTTATACCCAAAAAAGAAGCACTTCACGGTTATCCGCCGCGAAGTGCTTTATGTATGTCGATGGACACGATTCATTATACTGGATGACAAACTTTTGTGTACTGCTGTCGAATTTTGTTGCGTATAGTTCCATGATTTGGACATATACATAGAAATTTATTATTATGTCCTCACCATTTTCGCTTTTGGGACATATACAATTTTTCTCTTAATAAATGTCCTTGTTTTTTTCTTATATTGGACATATGTATCAAATCTCCATAATTTTGTTCCAATAAATATCTATTTACAGGACATTTTCAATCAATTATTTTGCATATGTCCTATCTTTCTGTTTTTTGTGGACATTACACTTCTGTTTTTCACATATGTCCATTTGTCTTCAAAATCAAGTTCCTGCTTTTTCCCATATTGATACCATCGGTTCTTTTGTTACAAGTTTACCTCTGAACAGTAACAACGAATGCTTTTCACACACTGTTTGTTTATAAAAATCTTGTTCCATAATAAGTGTTATGTTATTATAAAAGCAGACACTTTTACATTCACTTTATGATGAAAAAACAGATAAGCAGTTTGTTATCAAATGTCAGAACAACTATGTTGTTGCCCCTGTTTTTGAAAAGGGTAACTTAGTTACAACTAAATCAGATAAATCCTACCATGGAATTGGTACGAAAACCATTCGATTCATCGTGGATAGTTACCATGGAATTACTACATTTACCGTAGATAATTTGTTCTATGCAAAAATTGTTGTTCCTCTATAGTCATTCTGTTATTAAATTTTAGTGAGGTTATTTATGTTAGATTTGTTTTATACATTTATTTCTTATTTTTTTAATATTGTTGATTTTCTGGCATATTATGTTCTATTATCACATAAATTAACTTCACGATTTTCTAAGAAAACACAACTTATAGCCTATTGCATTACCTATTTGCTTTGGTTTTCGGCAGAACTTTCAACAAAAATATTTCCCAATATTCCACTCAAACTATTATTTTTACTTTTATTCTTTTTTGCATTATTAACACTTTATAAAGACAATTTGTACAAAAAAGTTCTCTGGATCATTTGCACCTTTTTTATTATATTTTTAGGAGAAATAATCACAATACCAATTGCCCTGTTAATAACCGGCTCTTCCCTGCAAAATATTGCAGAGAATTCGGGCACTCAAGTATTAGGGCTTATTTTATCACGCCTACTAATTTTTTTAATAATATTTTTCTTAATTCGATCATCCAAAAGAATATCCAATTACTTTACAAAAGAATATTTTTCAATCATTTTAGTAGACGTTCTGTATACACTTAGTATCTCGACCTTTTTTTATTTTAATAATCTGTATTTATCAACAGATATCGCCATTACACTTTCCATTTTTGTAATGCTTCTAATTTCTTGTCTGGCTCTATACCTGCTTAAAAAAATTACCAAAAAGTCCGAAGAAATTATGCTGACCAATCTCAAAATGCAGCAAATTGAAATGGAACACAAACAAAATGAAGATATGACCATCGTCGTGAATGATCTTCGCTCCTTACGCCATGATATGAACAATCATATGTCGGTCCTTCAAGGGCTTCTGGCCATGCAGGAATATGATGATGCAAAAAATTATCTTTCCACAATTACAGAAGAACTGGCCGTTGCAAACAGTTTTATTTTTACAGATAATAAAGTGCTTTCTGTCATGCTCAATAATAAAATCAGTAAGGCCCATCAATTTGGAATCACCTTCGATACAGAGCTTTTAACAAGCACTACCCCGTTTTCCGACAGTGACCTCTGCGCTGTTGTTGGTAATATTCTCGAGAATGCCTTTGAAGCTTCCTCAAAACATAAAGACCCTTACATTCACTTTATGATAAAAAAAACAGATAATCAATTTGTTATCGAATGTCAGAACAACTATGTTGTTGCCCCTGTTTTTGAAAAGGGTAACTTAGTTACAACTAAATCAGATAAATCCTACCATGGAATTGGTACGAAAACCATTCGATCCATCGTGGATAGTTACCATGGAATTACTACATTTACCGTAGATGATTTGTTCTGTGTAAAAATTGTTATCCCAATTTAAATTAATACTGATTTATAAAAATTTTCAATTTTTCATAATCTCCCACACACAAATGCACTTTCTCATTAGGTTTTCCCATTAGGAATAAGCATTTTTGATTTGATAATTTTGCACTCCTAATCGCCGTATTTACCACTTTATTTGCTATTTTTTTCTTAAATCCCATATTATTCATTATGCATTCTCCTTTTTTACACATTCTACTTTGCTCCAAAATAACGGAGCATCACATCCTTACGATAAGTTCTTCCAACGAGCATTTGCATGCCATTTTTTAGCATTACAATATTATTTTCAATTGTATTAATGTAGTCCATATTTACGACTTCGCTTTGGTTTACTCTTAAAAATCCTGCCCCTACGCGCTTATATAATGCTTTTATCGGTTCGTATACACAATACTCTCTCTGTGGTGTTACTACCACACTTTTATATTGCTGCCTTTGTATATAAATAATATTTTTGCAAATTATTTTTTTCTTCAAATTTTCATCGATAACTGTTATTTCCGGTTCTTTTACACTTTGTTTTAGTGCCATAACCTGTAAAATTGATCTGCGAAGCACCCGTTCCATACGATTTATTTCATATGGCTTTACTAAATACCCCATGGCATCTATATCAAATGCTTCTTCCATAAATTCCCTGTGCCCCGTCACAAAAGATATTACCATTTTAGGATACTGACGTGACAATTGTGATGCAATTTTAATTCCTGACTCGTTTCCTAAATCAATATCCATAAACAAAATATCCAGTTCTTTATCTCTTAAGTATTTCTTTAATTGTGCACCACTGGAAAATCCGTGGTACTCCAAATCCATATCGTTTTTAGCAGCTATTTCTTTTAAAAATAATCCGTTTACCTTAATTTGATATATTTCGTCATCACATAAACCTATCTGATACGTCATATCACACACTTCCTTTCTATACTACAAAGACAGCATCTACATCTTCTTCCCTCTGCAGCTTTCTGCTCTCAAACAATAAACATAAACACTGACTTTTTTTTAAATACTTTTCAAAAAAAGTAATAATATCCTCCTGTTGTTCTACATTAAACTCCCCTAATAAATCCTTTCCCACCAAGCATTCGCTTTTCTTCACATACGCTGCAATGGATCTCACTTTAATTTTCTCAAGCTTATTCAATTCATTGATAGGTTTGTCCAATATTCGATCCATTCCAATCTGTTGAAATAGTGTTGTAAATTCTTGTATTGTGTCATTTTCATACACTCCCATAACCATTGTATAGAAAACCAAATAATTCCGTACACATAAATCCGAATCTATTTTATCTATATCAATTACATCTACCTTCTTATTATGTTTTTTAAAATAATGAATAACCAGATCCATTAACGCTTGTTTTTGTTCTGCATTTTTACAAACAATATATATGATGCCTTTATTATTGATATCCAGCACACAATTATCATACTGATTTTTCTTTCCCATTAATTCTACTCTGATAACTTCGTTACCTCCTTAATTCATTTGTACACGCTTCACGATCCAAAAACAAAGCAATACTTTGTGCAACTAACGCAAAAGCCTGTATCAAAACTATTTTCTGAAAAAAAACCATGTTTAAAAATATATACACAAGGCATGATACGAAAATAAATACAGATATGAACAAATAAATTGCAAATGCACACCTTCGATAACTACCACCGCTCTTTCCTAACTTTTTTTGGCGGGCAGCATACTTGTAATTAATTATGCCTGAAAAAATAATACTTAATAAACAGATTATAATTGTATATATATCTGCTGCAACAATACATCTTCTTGTGATAAATATACTTATACACACAACACATATATACATCAAAACACATCTAACATAATTTTTAGCATGAGCACCCCCTGCATAAAATCTCAGCATTCCAAAAGTCACAAAAAAAATTAACATTTCTATAAAAATTCCAGCCAACAATGCAAATGTAAATACAATTACTGAGTCCAATCCATTTGCTATCATCGCCTCAACACTGCAAATGCAGGCTTCTTTCATTCTTTCATTTTCTTTCCAATCGAAATCATATATTTCTACTAATCTTTCTGCAGCACCTCTATATATCTCCATATTTTCATTCCCAACACATTCAATTTTTTAACACCTTATATATACATACTATATGTATTCGCTTCCAAAGATAAAGGATTTCTGCTTATATCACAAAATATCTATATTTTTTGTATCCTGTATGTAAAATAATCAGGAAAATATGCAAAATAAAAGAGCGTATTCATTCGAATACACCCTTTATCCAATTATTTTCCAAAATATGTTTCCATTACAGACTTTCGATACGTCCTACCAATAGCCATTTCCATGCCATTTTTAAGATAGACTATATTTCCTCTAATTCCAGCTATTAAAGAAATACGAACAACTTCCCCCTGATTTATTCTCACAAAAGAATTTCCTATGCGTTCACACAATGAACTAATCGGCTCATATATTTGATAATTTCTATTTTGGGTTTTAATAATACTCTTGGTTAATTGTCTTTGTATATATAAGATATCTCTGCAATCTATTTTTTTCTTAATATTTTCTTCGGTAATAACAATCTCATGAACTTCCTGATCATGCGCACTTTTCTCCAGCTGTGTTATTACCTTTTTCATGACATTTTCCATTTTTTTAATATCATATGGTTTTACCAGATACCCAACTGCATCCACTTCAAATGCTTCTACTGCAAATTCCCTATGTCCTGTTACAAAAACAGTAATAATATGCGAATACTTTCTTGCAATCCAGGTTGCAATTTCTATTCCCGTTTCCTCTCCCAAATCAATATCTAAAAACAAAGCATCCAGATTATTTGTCTCTAAATAATTTCTTAACTGCTTTCCTGACGTAAATTCATGATATTCCAAATCATACTTATTCTTTGATGCAATTTCTTTTAAAAATAATGTATTTACTTTCAACTGATAATTTTCGTCATCACATAATCCTATTTGATAAGGCATTTCTAACTTTCCTTCCGGTAATTCTAATTTATTCAAATTTTTTCATATACAAATTTTACCATTTTAGACTAATAATTTAAAGCAGTAGATACTATTTTTTAATTAAGTACCTACTGCCATTTATTATCTGTTAAATTTTGTCACTTTTTTCTTTTTTTCCCTAATTGCAAGTACAGAAACCGAAATTAAAAAAATTGCTGCTAATGCACTACCCATTACTTTTCCTCCTTCCTATATCATACCTAATACCCTCTGCTTCTGATTTTTGTACATTTCTACATATCTTTTTAATAAATCAGAGATATCTTTATATATAACCACAAATACAAAACCAACAACTACACCACATAAATAACTCATGCCCTTTGCTGCCAAAAATTGGTATGCTGAATATACACTGATTATCCAAAAAACAGGCCTGAATACAATAGCACTAAATCCATATAAAAACAATTTTCTTTTCTTTGCACTTGAACAATCAATATTTTTTAATTCCCCAGGTTTTATAACACCGGTGCAAAATGTCAAAATACTTTTATCCATTAGATTGTCGACTTCTAGTAAAGAAGACACCACCCAATAACCATCCAGCTTTACAAACGGAATTAGATTAAATACTACAAATCCCAAATTTGCCAAATAATAAAATAGCAATAGAGGAATATAAATATTATGTGCTGCCAACAAAATAAATAAAATACAGCCAAGCGTTCCCATTGCATAATTAATTGCAATTCCTGAAACAGCAACACTAAAACTCTTTTTCCTATCCTTAAACATATAAATATCACTCACATCACAGAAAAAGCATGGCATTAGGAAAAAAAGCATTAATCCCATCGATAGTACCTTTCCCCCATTTTTATAACAACATATTGCGTGTCCTAATTCATGTAACATAGTGGTACATACCATCATTATATAAAAAATAATATAATCTCCCAGCGACAGATGCAAACAATCCGTCGCTGCCTGCAATACAAAATCGCTCTCCCGTAAAATTAAATAGTATGCAATTGCTGTTAATCCTAAAATAATAATTGCACCCCGTAAGGAAAACAAATTCTGTATCCATTTCGGTACTTTATCAAGACAGGCTGAAGGATCAATTTCGCAAAGCTTAATCTTTGTTATATCCTTTTTTTCCTTTATCTCTTCATCTTCATTCAAGAATCCCCACTCTTTAAACTTTTGAAGCATAAATTTTTTTTCATCTTGATCTAATTGAGTGTCATTACCAAAAATGAATTCGTCACCTTGGTACTCAAGACATTTGAGCAAATATTCTGTTTCTCTGGATCCCATCTTCACATACCTATTAGTTGCCAGATTCTTAATTGTGTAAAGATCCTCTCCTACGCATTCGATCTCCAAATGTTTATATTTCATTTAATTTCCTCCGGCTAACTTATTGCGACTCTACATAAATCACAAAACTTGTATGTAATTATGTCAAAACAATAATAGCCCCTGCAGCTACTCCGGTTACTACGCCAGCAACGAACCAACCGTCCCCGAATTCTTCTGCAACTTCCATTTCTTCATATTTTGTATTTGCTTCTTTTAATTCTTTTTTATTTTTGTTAAACAAATTTTTTCCTCCTTTTTAAGTCAATACAACTACTGCTGCAACAATTCCGATACCAATACTTGCTCCCGTAATGTAGTCCTGAGCAGCACCAAACTCCTCTACCTTCTCCATTTCTTCAAAGGCAACCGGCTTTTTTTCTAACTTTTCATTTTTTTCCAATCTTAACATTTCTCCTTTCCGTTAGATTTTTAATTATGCCATAACAATATTTTTTACAAAATCTGTCATAACATTATAGTTATGACAATATCATTTATTTTCTTACTGATTCTTTCATTTCCTCCTTTCAATAGATATATATTAATGTCTTAGAATAATCTAAAACAAAAATTGACTAATAATAATTAATATTGCCATTATTGAAACTGTCGTAATTCCAATACTTCCAAAACTAAATTCCTGAACTTCTTCCATTTCTTCGTATTTAAGATTACTATTCTTTCCATCCATCTTTTTCATAGTATAGCCTCCTTTTGCTACGCAATAATTCGCTTAAAAGTTAACTCTAATTTTTCTAACAACATATCTATTTGCGCTACCTCAATAATATAAGGAAGAAATAATACTATACAGGAAGTAACGTTTTCTATATAACTCCACTCCGTAATTACTCCGTATTTTTTTAATAAAGTAACCATATTAATTAAATCACCATACCCCATTTTTTTCTGCATATCCGACTCTAAAAAATCAATTGCGAACATCATCCCACATCTTCTTATATCAAATATTCTAGAGTATTTTTCCATAAAATCATTTTCTATTTTATTATAAAAATAATGTCCCATTTCCTGGGCATGATCCAATAATGCTCCATTATCCTTTTGAATTTCATTTATAGCGGCAATTGCTGCAGCGCAACACAAAGCGTTCCCATTTTGCGTAGACAAATGAAATATAAATTCCTTATGCTTTCTAAATTGTTCCACGATTTTTTTTGATACTGCAACAGCTCCAATTGGCAAAATTCCATTATTCATTGCTTTCGACATCGTAATTATATCTGGTTTAATATTATAATGTTGATAACAAAACATTTTTCCGGTTCTTCCAAATCCTGTTGCGACTTCGTCAAACGCTATAAGAATGTCATGCTCTTTTGCATATATATCAATTCTATGAACATACCATTCTGGTAAAGTAATAACCCCTCCTGATCCCAACACTGGTTCTATAATAATTCCAGCCAAACTATCACCAAAATCTTCCAGCTCTTGTTCTAGTCTTTGTTTCATCTTCTGTTCGCACACTTCAGATACCGCATTGCTCCTACAACAACTACAAAATGGTAATGACAATTCTTTAATTCCGGGTAATAATGGACCGTAACCCTCTCTTTCTCTTCCATCATAGTCGCTACAAGACATAGAACCATAATAACTTCCATGATATGAATGTTGAAGAACTGCAATATTTTTCCTTTTATTTTTTAATGAAGCATATTTACGTATAAATTTAATAGACAGTTCTACAGACTCTGATCCGGTACATGTATATACAATTTTTTCGATTTGATCATGATGTATCGCTTTTAAAATTGCTGATAACTGATCTGCCTCTTCCGTACTAAATTCACATGCATTTACATACTGGATCTTATCTAATTGTTCTACCAATTTGTCCTTTAAACTGACATTAGAATATCCTAAAGGAACATTCCACAGTCCACTATTTGCGTCAATGTACTTTTTTCCTCTTATGTCATATAAATAAATTCCCTCTGCACTTCTTATTTGTATTCGTCCATCATCCGGTCTGCAAAGCGGATACCACGTATCATTATTCATTTTTTTCTATTTCCTTTTCTAAAACTATTAACTTGACCTTCGCATTTTTCATTTCTACCATGTATGTATTGTGCAATTGAAAATCTATTTCCTGTAATAAATTTTTTACTAATGAATCCGTAATAATCTTTTTATTCGAACTGGCAATATATTTCTTTGGCTCACCATTTTCCATAGTTTCAACATACATGTTTACAATTCCTCTGCCTACAATAATATTATTAAATTCCTGCATAAACATTACATATGGCATTTTTTTGTCGACTTCAGAAAATATAGGAGAAATAAATTCGCTAGTTAATGACTGATCCACTCGATAATCAAACATAAATCTTCCTCCTGGTTTTAACCATTTATATATCTTTCGGAATAGATTTTTTGTTCTCACTTCATCGTCTGCCAATAAACAAATTGTTGTCGATGGAATCGTAATTAAATCATACTGTTTTTCTGTTTCATATTCGAAGATATCAGCATTATAGATATTCAATCGATTTTTTACTTTCTCAGACAATCGATTCTGTTTTTCATAAAACCTGGAAATCATGGATTTTGATATTTCAATTCCGTCAACCTCAAATCCCTTTTTTGCCATAGGGATCATATAATTTCCACCATCTCCACAAGCTATTTCTAAAATACTTTTGCCAACACAAAAAGCGTTTTCAATATAATAATCCAATTCTTGAGCTGAATTTTTCATATTTGCATACACATTAGAAAATATCCCTTCGTATATTCCAAGTTCTGTAATACCTCCCATGTTCAACTCTTTTATATCTTGAAAAATCCCATAAAATTGCCCCATTATATCAATCCTCCTTTTTGCAACTGGTAATACCCCTCTTCAATTACCATTTTTGCGCTAGAAATATCCATATTATATTTTTCAGCCATTTTCTCAACAATCTCTTCTGCGCTTCTTTCTAATGCCCAAGCTTCTAATAAAAATACATATTTTTTTTCAAGTCTTATTAAACTTCCCTTCTGTATATGAAGCGCATAGTAATTCGCATTCTTTTTAAAAACAAAGACTTCTCGCCCTGCACATTCTTTTGTTTTTCTTATCGGATATTCAAAAGAATGTACACTTGATGACACCTCTATGTATGCATTTCCCTCAAATATTTTGCTAAATTTGCTCAAAAAGTTCACAATTCTTTTTTTTCGCAAATACTCACCCACAAACGGATATAAGTGCATGAAATCACAAAATTCTTCACGACTAATTTCATTTGGTAAACATGCACACTTAGAGCAGACATCTTTTACCGCACATTCCATGCAATTTCTTTGTATCATTGCTTTGTCACATAGTTTGTTTGCTTCTAAAAGCTGCATCATATGATCTTCCTGTGATTCTAATAAAGATTTTTCTGATGTGATGCATGGTTTTATTCCATCTTCCGTAACTCTATATCTTGTCAATCGTTTCAAACTACATTGATTTGTCCAACGGCATTCATCTACCAACCTTTTGGATATTGTATCAACCTTTCCTGTTTGTTTATAAAAATCTAAATCCACAGAAAATTTCTCTAAATCATTCTTGTTCTCTATTTTCAAATAGTACTCATAATCCAGCAAGCACTTCCCTTTGCGTTTTATATCCTCAACTTGGCTATAGGAACAAATAAAATTTTTCAATGATACCTTTGTCTCATCAAATTGTACTTTTTCTTCCTTTATAATGTGTAAATGATTAAAATTGTTTTTATCCTGAATATCAATGTCTTTTACATCCTCCATATTTACTAAAAATGCTCCATTAATATCCAGATACTCGCTTGTATCTTTTATGGTTACATGCTTTTCCAATTGAATATGCTTTGCCAATGTATTTGATACATTTTGTGGATATATACCTGTAACGAAGGCATCATATCCATTACGCATTGTTACATAATAGCTATTTTCTATATCTGGAAGTGAATGCAGATTCAATTCTGGAATTTCTGTTATAACCTGTAATGACAATTGATCTACATTGTGCAAATCCTCATAGTTTTTTAGTAAATAAAGAGAGTTTTGACTGTCTACATTACAAACCGCGTTGCAGAGATTTGAATTTATTAAGTATACTGTCTTTTCATACTCCTTTAATAATGTACATGCCAATTTTCTTACCAGTCTCTGGTTATTGTAATTATATGTAAAAACAATATGCTCTTCCGGTTCCAATAAAAGCGTATCCACCAACTCTTCAAAACTGTTCGCCTGATTATAAAATGGAGTATTTACCATAATTTCATTTGGTATATCCAGGTCTATATCACCATTTTCAAAAACATATAAACCATCTTTATACCCTATATTTATAAATAATATTTCCTCAACCATATCCTGCCCTTTCTAGTAAATCGTCCATCCACCATCAACTATCAGATTTTGTCCAGTAATCATAGACGCCTTATCCGAATTCAAGAAAAGTATCGCTGAACTCACATCTTCTGGTACTGCATATTTTCTAAGTGGAATCTTTATTAAATATTCCTTCTTTGCTCGATTTCCATCTAATATTTCTTTATTTTTTTCTGAAAAGATCATAGTTGGTGATACCATATTTACTCTAATTCCGTACTTTGCCCACTCTAATGCCAACTCTTTTGCAAGATGAATCATTCCTGCCTTACTTGCACAATAAGCAGCCCTATCCACATTGGCCACAACTGCATGCTGCGAAGCAATCCCCAAAATACTTCCTCCCCCATTAAGAATCATATTTTTGGCAATCACTTTGCTAACGAAAAAAAAGCCTTTTAAATTAACATCTATAATTCTGTCCCATATTTCTTCTGTCGTTTCCAATGCAGATACCAACACATTTATTCCTGCTAAATATACAAATGAATCAACAACTAATTTTTTTTCTTCAATATATATATCCAAAGTCTTAATTTGACTTTTATTCAATACATCCATCTCCAAAAGTTTGACATTAGGTTTTTCCCCATACTTTCCAACTAAACTTTCGAAATTCTGCGGACTTTCTGTCAAAACCATGGATGAATATTTATCTAATAATTCAGGGATAAGCGCATCTCCAATGCTGCTACACGCTCCCACTACAACAACTGTTTTACCCCTTTTTGAACAACTTATTGAAAGACAATTTTCTGATACCATAACTTACAACTCCCCGTCGATAAAATCTTGCGCAGATCAGCGCCACAATCACCACTTCCAACATCTGAATTCCTGCATTTTCAGCAACTTCTGCCCAAGTTAATTGAATCAAATCATTTGTGACAACAGAAACAATTGGTGAGAAGAACGGTGCCATCGAAAATACCCTAGCCCAAATTCCAGTAAATCCATTCATAACTGCCATACTCAAAAAATATGCCAACAACACGATCAGCGCCACCGGAAACATTAACTGTGTGGAATCCTGTGCATTATTTGCATATGAAGATAATGCTGCAAACGCAAATGCATACATCACAAATCCACTAATCAAAGCTACAATCAACAGCACATATGTCTGCGGTGGCATTTCTCCAAGCGTTACAAAAACTGGATTCGAAGGCATTTCCAGGATATTTGCCAAAAGCAGATAATATCCTACCCACACAGTTACCTGAAGTATAACTCCCAATAAATAACCGATTACTTTTCCAACCAGTAACTGTAATGGTTTAACATAACATAACAAAGTCTCTATAATTCTTCCACTTTTTTCTTCAACAACAGAATTTGCAATACTTGATCCATAAATTAGAATCATCAGAAACAATATTGCCACAATTGAAATCTGCAAAAGAAATGTTGCATCATGCTCCGATAATGTGACGCTTCCCTGTCCTGAAATATTTGCTGTTGTTCCATAAATCGCACCGATAATTTTATCTATTTGCGTTGATAAGAATACACATACTAACCCCAATACCGAAATCAGACAAAACCAATTCGAGGTAACAACCTGTTTAAATGTAAACCATATTACTTTTCCTGTTTTATTATTCATTGTCTGCCAACTCCTTTATAAAGATTTCCTGCAGCGACGTTTTTCTACTACGTATTCCCTGCAACTCAATACCGCTCTCAAGAATACGTGCATATAAATGCTGTAATTTATTCCGATCATTAAACTGCACATCAAAACTCTTATTTTCACGGCTTTCCAACTTCAACCCGCTTTCTGCAATCAATTCCGTGATATCCGCACTCGTAACAATATTCATAACATCCTCTCTCGAATATTTGTTTATTAGCGCTTGTACGGTATTGTTTTCTACAACATTTCCTTTATTAAGCATAACTATTCGATCGCACATTTCTTCTACATCTTCCATGCGGTGGCTGCTAAAAAGAATCGTTGCACCTGACTTCTTTAAATCAAGAACCGTACTTTTAAAAAGCTCAATATTGACTGGGTCTAATCCACTAAACGGCTCGTCCAGAATTACCATCTGCGGCTTATGAAGAATCGCACTGATAAGCTGGATCTTTTGCTTATTTCCTTTGGATAACGTCTTGACCTTTTTATTCAAATAACCCGGAATTTTGAATTCTTCCAAAAGCTTTTTTATTTCAGTGAAAGCTGCTTTTTTATCCATACCATTAAGCATCGCAAAATATAATAACTGATCCTTAACTACAGCATTCACATACAATCCTCTCTCCTCTGGTAAATATCCAATGGACACCTTTGCCTTTCGAATATCTATCCCATCAAACGTAATGCTTCCTTCTTCGGGTTCAATGATTCCCATAATACTTTTAATGGTGGTGGTCTTTCCTGCACCATTCCTGCCTAAGATTCCAAGAATCTTCCCATTTTCAGCTTCCAATGAAACATGATTAAGCGCTTTAAAATCACCATATGTTTTTGTCAGATTTTCGATTTTCAGCCCCATATTATAAACTCCTTTGTTCAAGCATTTTCTTGTGTGATTCTATTCTATTCCTCTGTTTTCAAAAAGAAAATGAATTGCTTTTATGATACACATAGCCGTCTCTTTTTTTTCGCTTCGTACAAATAATGAACATTATGTGCAGAATAAAAATTGTATAGAATCAAAAAACCCGGAAAAGAAGAGACAGCAATTTACTATTTCTCCCTTTCCGGGTTTCTCTATTTTGTTTATTTTCCTAGTTGATTCAGTAACGTGATCGATTCCTTTTTCAACAACCGTTTCAGGAGTGTATTCATTTACACACTCTGTAATCCATTTAGCACCATCTCCAGTAACAACCTTGAATTAACCAGGCCATCAAGTCTTCTTGAACGCTCTGGTTCTAAATCGTGAAGAGCACGATTGACACAGCGGCCTACGGTTTCCCAGTCCAAACCTCTCCAAGTAGTTGGTCTGCTGGAATGCCAGAACTACGCTTTTGGAACTTCTTAAATAAAGAGTAATGGGGAAGTTTATACCCAAAAAAGAAGCACTTCACGGTTATCTGCCGCGAAGTGCTTTATGTATGTCAATGGACACGATTCATTATACTGGATGACAAACTTTTGTGTACTGCTGTCGAATTT
>OGPX01000422.1_pt1 | contig 34247 bp, 29 predicted proteins | sample 1553101 | NCBI WGS metagenome assembly OGPX01 (sample SAMEA2579964, study PRJEB22360) | human gut metagenome | biome: human gut; feature: human-associated habitat; material: faeces | place: Denmark | collected 2008/2010
TTGGGAGTGGGATGATATGCATGCTCAATTATTTACGATATAAAGGAAGGAATCTAAGCCTCCAATAAAGCCAAGAAGCAGGAAGTCTTTTTATAAATGAAATTAAAAATATTGTAATAACTGTGGTGGTTGCAACATCTGTGGTTCAAGGAAGTCTGACTTTAAGTTTCTTGTGCCTTATCCGTATAGAGCAGGAGCAACCATCTTCCAACATCTGTTCTTTTTACAAAAGAAATATAGATGAAAGGTGGATTTTATATTCTCCGCAAAGGCTCATCCTGCCAATCCAGGGGAATGTTCATTGACTTGCTGTCAATATTTCGGATATTAACCCAGTAACTTTTGGAAATGCTGTTTCATATCGTTGTCCAGCGATATAATGTTGATAAACCACTAAATGATGCAGATTTCATAAAATGTCCTGTGTAGTGATATCATATCGTTTATCCAAGGGAATTGCATCCTCCGGACTACCATCGGATTGATGGCGTACTGCTTGTTTTATACCCTTGTATGATGACAGCAGGAATTTCTTATAAGGATTATGACTGTCAGCCACGAAGTGAAAACGGGAACGGATAGATCATAGCACACCGTAATCTTTTTTCAATGGATTGGATTTTATATTTTCATGGATGCTAGTTACGATGCCCATTGACAACATGTCCACAAGCATCCATGCAAGAGGATAAGTATTGCTGTATTTGTTCTTGAAATGCAGAATGAAATCCTCTTCTGGAGTTATTGACCTCCTTCTCTATTAGTTCCATTGTACAACTAAACTTGTTGGGGTTGGAGAATAGGGATCTGTCGGTCATTCAGAAGATATTGCCGGTCTCTTTCGCCACGACACTATGCAGGAAAACCTCGATCTTTTTAATTGAAGATGAAAAACGGAGTTAAAACATGCAAATCTTACCGGAGATATTTGCTAATTGTCAGCGTCTTTGGTATTTTTGTCCTGAAAAAAAGCTTCTTTGAGTTGATGCAGAATAAAACAGAATATTGTAATTCGCTCGTTTCTAAAGTGTTACCTATTATCTACAAAGTGAGTGATAACTATTTTATTTTCAGTTAGATAGAGAATTGGTTGTGTTTAGCGGTGTACGAGCTTAATTTATCGCCTAGTCCTAATAACTCTCCCAGCAACATTAGTTGTTGATTAAAGCTGCGCAACGCCAACTGATATTCACGATACGCCTCTTTCGTTCCTTCACGGCTTTCCAAAAAAGGAAAGAGATAAGGAGAAGAAGAATCACGGTTCATGTATTTCTTTACCAGAATCATTGCTTCCGGAGTCAACGTCACCGACAGGGGACGGCCTGTTTTACGCCGACGATACGTGATTACATTATCACGCAAATCACTCTTGCGCAGATAAGCAAGATCAACAAACGGTATACCACGGAGCGAGAACATAAGAATAAACAGTTCCTGTGCACGGCGCATATTCGGAGATGCACCCGAAGACTGCGACAATTTACAAAACACTTTCTTCATATCGTCGTCACATAGGGCACGTTTATGATCGGCACGAGTGCCCGTATACACCGAACGGAACAGATGCGGAACGTATGGTGCCCGATGAAGATCGACGGCACGATTGTAAACGGCACGAAAGGTACGAAGATAGGTAGAAACCGTATTCCAGCTACACCCACGACTACGAAGATAAACTTCGAACCCTTTTAACCACTCTGAAGTTACCTCATTGAAGGCAAAATCATCTTTCCCACGATAAGCAATAATGGCATTGAGACTGCTGCGATAGACATGAGCAGTTCCAAAGTTTCCCTCCACTTGTAACCCACGGGCCACTTGCTTCATAAATCCTAATACTTTTGACATCTCACGATTGTTTTGATTAATTTGATAATAAAGATACAAGTATTCTCATAAAAAGAATACCTCATACAAACAAAACGAGATATAAAGATGTTTTGGAATGCACCATAACGATGAAAAGCCCGAACTTTCACAAGCTCGAGCCTTTTGTATACTTAAAACATCTCCTTATCTATAGGAAATAAGGGACTAGCAAATTGCTTCTAGCGTAATAAGTAAGATGTCTTAAGAGAGAGATAAAAAGGGATGGCCGTGGGAAATAAGGGAGGCATCCCTTCTAGAGATAAACATTTGAGAATATACTTTCACAAGCATAATTTTCAGTCTATCCCTGAATATATTTCTTCTCAAAAGATTTGATTATATATTATAGAAGGCATCTTTAATCTTAAAAGGATTAAGATGCCCTCAATTACAGATCTTTTAAATCCGGTTTACTTCAACACTTTAACATAAACAGTTTCAGTAGTCTGTCTGCCCCATTTATCAGTAATGATAACGTTTACTTCACATACCGGAGGAGTAACGATAGGTGTTTGAGAAGCTTTCTTAGAGATTACAACTTTGTCAGTTTTCGTAAAGTCAGTAGCACTTAATGTTACATAATCTTTAGCATCCTGGTTTGCCAATTCAAGTACAACAGATTTAATTCTCTTGTCATCAAAGTCATAGCCAACACCATAAGCATCTGTTTTTTCGAAATCTTTAGCTAACAGATCTTGTGTATGTCCTCCATCTACTTCAAATGGCTTAGCTTCAGTACCTGATTTGCCAATATACTTAAATGTACCTTCGAAGATTTCCGATTTCACAGTCAAATTAAACTTATCAGTGATAACATTCAGACGGTCATTTCCAAACGGAGCATAAGCTACTGTAATGTTACGACCTTCATAAGCACCACCCCAAGCATCATAAGGCGCAACTGTGATCTCATCGCTACTCTTATTTGAGGACAACCATGCATCAGCATAGACTTTCGTATCATCTACCATTTTGGACGGTATTTCCTCATCAAATGAAATAAGTGCTTTCTCTTTAGCAGAAATAGAACCTTCCTGGTACAGTTTGTAAAGATTGTAAGTAATCTTACCTGCTGCATCTTCATCATTTACATTACCATAAGCAGTAGCGTTATCACCACTAAAGTAAGCACCTGCACGTTTGAATTCAAACAACTTACTATCCTGCTGGTCTACAGTAATCTTAAATGTCGTTTCATACAGAACATCATTATCCAATCCCGGAGTCGGAGTTGCATTTTTGAATTTAACTGTTGCAGTATGAGGAACAGCAGCAACTTCAGCAGGATCAAATGTAGCTTCGATTACAAATTTAGTAATATCAGCTACACCTGTAGACATATCAGCTACGGGTTCTCCGTCTTTGTCCAAACCTACCAGTTTCAAAGTAATACCACCTTCATATTCCAAATCCTTCACTCCGTTAATTTCAACTTCACCATCAGTATAAGCGATTTCCGTATCTATACCAGCTGTTATATTTGCTTTGATTACATCTACTGAAGGACCAACAATTTCAGAAGTAGCTGTTACTTTTTCGCCATCTACGACCCAAGTCATATCTTTAATCTCTGCTTTTTCAGCTGCATACTTGAATGTCAAATTCAACTTAGCTTCTTTTTCATTTCCAGCAGTAGTAAAATAGGCAATAGTAACAGTCAATTTGCCTTCCTTATTAGCAATAATTGTTTTATTTTCCTTGCTAAATGTAGCCTCAATTTTCTTAGCATCGGCTTCGACAACTGAATAAGTATAATCTACTACATCATTCAATTGATCACCAACCAATTCATCCAGATTATGAGTAACTTTGAAATCTACATCCTTATTTACATCTATAAGTGTCTTTTCTTCTTCTTTAGCTGTAACTTTCACATCATATCCGGAGATGATTTCATTCCCCCACGCATCTTTCGTTGTAAGTGCATAAGCGATATTTTCATTCAAATTATCCGGATCTATACCTTCAGCAAATTTAAGAGTCAAGTCATAGATACCTTTATTTGCTGTATTTTCAGCACGAGTTAAAGCAGTTTCACTAACATTAGCTGCAATACTAGCTACAACAAAGTTTGTATTTCCTTTAGAATCAGTCAAGCCGATTTCATAAGATTGAATATCTTTAACCTCCAAGTTCACCGGATTAATCAATGCATGAATCATGCTACCTCTAGCAGACAGGAACGTTCCTTTTGGATAAGATTTTCCGTTAAATTTAACATCTTTTCCTACTACTCCATAATACAAGGTAGCGTTTGCCTCAGTAGAAGAAAAATCGATACTTCCACCTTGTTCGCCAAGTGCACGCATACTAGTGATACGAGCAGCCTTAGGCATAGAAACAGTTTCCCATTCTCCCGTTTCCTTATTGAGTATATTCAAAACCCAAACCAATGGATTATTAGCATCAGCAGTTACATAGATATCTGTAGCAGCTTTAACATCTGTTTTTTTAGGTTCTCCGGCTTCTGCATCCCAAACCATCCAATATCCGTCTTCTGAAATTTGCGGTGCATATCCATCTTCACCTTTATCGCCTTGGTCACCTTGGTCACCTTGATCTCCCTTATCACCTTTCTTTCCTTCAGAACAAATACCGGTGTCTTTTCCATCAATAATCCAGTTCTTTGTTGCCGAATCAATCTCAATCTTTGTACCTGCTGCGCCATCGGCACCACTTACGATAGAATAGCTTTTACCATCGTTAAAAGTAATTTTAAATCCATCAGTAATTGTCTCTACAGCGGTTACCCATTTGCCTTCTTTCACAAAATTCTGTAACTCGGCAATGCTAGCTTTGTTTGCGTCAATCTGTGTTTGCAGATTGTCGATGTCATCATCGTAGTCCTTACAACCTACATAGGTGACAGTAGAAAGTGCCAACGCCCCGAAGAACATCACTTTTACAAATTTTCTTTTCATAACTACTTAAAAATTACATTAATAATATATTATTAAACACTAAGTTTCAATAATAGACAGCCCGTTACTTCATAGGTAACGGGAATAAATATCGGTGCAAATATGAGCATATTTCTTAAAACAACCAAACGAAATCACACATTTTTTTAATAAACTACTCAAAAGCGGAACTAAAACAGATAAAACACGTGGATTCTTTGTATTAGGGCTTTGTTAACTTCTAAATATTGCACAAGATTTCCCTCCCCTCTGCCGCTTATCAGAAGCAGGGGTAAAGAACTTTCATAATCTATCGTATCATTTTTCAGTATTGACTACTCTAAAAGAGCAGGAACAAAGGTTTCCCTGTTACCTATGAAGTAACAGGCTATTTATCAAGACATTAATCCACCGGCAGATCGTCGGACAAAGTCAACAACCTGTCTATTAGCTTCATCAATTTTCTTACTCCTGAAAGGTTTCAAATAAGTCTCGGTTACAGTGATAGACGAATGTCCCATAGCTTCGGAGATAATACCCGGATGAATTTCGCAATAATAAGCCGTCGTAGCCCAAGTGTGGCGGGCAGTGTAAGTAATATTTAGAAATGCAGTAAAAAACGGAATGGCGAGTATAAAACGTAAAACGTTTATAATTAAGCACTTTACGAGAATTGCAGAATAGGCTGGCCTGCAAAAGAAAACAAAATATTGCAGCGTTTCAGTTACCAGGCTGTTAGCCGCCTGTTTCTGAAACGACGACAGGTAACCGATTTTTATCGATAAGAACAAAGCGGATTTGTATTCACTGTTCATCAATATTTTGCATGCCAAAGGGCGCTTTTCAAAGGAGTATTTTTACAACCTAAAAAAGAGCGTTATGAAAGTGGAAAAATTCAAGGTGCTGCTCTACCTGAAAAAGAGCGAGCCGGACAAGACCGGCAAGGCCCCGATCATGGGACGGATCACCCTCAACCGCACGATGGCGCAGTTCAGCTGCAAGCTCTCCTGTACCCCCGGGCTATGGAACGCGCGTGAGAGCCGATTGAATGGCAAGAGCCGGGAAGCGGTGGAGACCAATGAAAAAATAGAGAGGCTGCTGCTTGCCGTACACTCGGCCTTCAATTCCCTCATGGAAAGGAAAAAGGATTTCGATGCCGCCGCGGTCAGGGACATGTTCCAGGGTAACGCGGGCATGCAGATGACCCTGCTCAAACTTCTCGACCGGCACAATGAGGAGATGAAGGCCCGTGTCGGCGTGGACCGTGCACCGACGACAATGTCGACCTACGTGTACACCCGGCGCACCCTTGCCGAATTCATCAAAACGGAATTCAAGGTCTCGGACCTCGCCTTCGGACAGCTCAACGAGCAGTTCATCCGTGACTATCAGGATTTCTGCCTGGAAAAGAAGAAACTGGCAATGGAGACGGTGCGCCATTACCTGTCCATCCTGAAAAAGATCTGCCGCATCGCCTACAAGGAGGGGCACTCGGAGAAATACCATTTCTGCCACTTCAAGCTGCCCAAGCAGAAGGAGACAACACCGAAAGCACTCAGCCGGGAGAATTTCGAGAAGCTACGCGATCTGGAGATACCGGAAAAACGCAGGTCACATGTCATCACCCGGGACCTCTTCCTCTTCGCCTGTTACACCGGCACCGCCTATGCCGATGCGGTAAGCATCACCCGGGAGAACCTCTTCCAGGATGACGAGGGCAGCCTCTGGCTGAAATACCGGCGGAAGAAGACCGACTACCTCGGACGCGTCAAGTTGCTGCCGGAAGCACTCGCGTTGATCGGGAAGTATCGTGACGATACCCGCATCACCCTCTTCCCGCCGCAGGACTACCATACGCTCAGGGCCAACATGAAATCCCTGCGCCTGATGGCGGGGCTGAGCCAGGACCTTGTCTACCACATGGGACGGCATTCTTTCGCCTCGCTGGTCACGCTCGAGGAGGGAGTGCCGATAGAGACCATCTGCAAAATGCTGGGACACTCCAACATAAAGACCACCCAGATATATGCCCGTGTAACTCCGAAGCGACTGTTCGAGGACATGGACAGGTTCGTCGAGGCAACCCGCGATTTGAAACTTATCCTTTAATCCCTAAACAATCATTATCATGCGCAGTACATTCAAGCTCTTATTCTACATCAACCGTAACAAGGTGAAATCGGACGGCACGACCGCCGTCCTCTGCCGGATCAGCATCGACGGAAAGAAATCGGCAGTCACGACAGGCGTCTATTGCAAACCCGGGGACTGGGACAGCAAGAAGTGTGAAATCAAAACAGCCAGGGAGAACAACCGCCTTACCGCCTTCCGAAGCCGGCTGGAAGAGGCGTACGGGAACCTGCTGAGGAACCAGGGAGTGGTCACGGCCGAACTGCTCAAGACCACCGTGTCAGGCGCCAATTCCGTACCGGAATACCTCCTGCAGGCCGGAGAGGTGGAACGCGAACGGCTCAGGGTCCGCTCCAAGGAGATCAACTCCACTTCCACCTACCGCCAGTCGAAGACCACCCAGCTCAACCTCAGGCAGTTCATCGAATCCCGCGGGATGAAGGACATCGCCTTTTCGGACATCACCGAAGAGTTCGCCGAATCGTTCAAGGTCTTTCTCAAGAAAGAGCTGGGACACAGGAACGGACACGTGAACCACTGCCTGTGCTGGCTCAACCGGCTCATCTACATCGCCGTGGACCGGGAAATACTAAGAGCCAATCCGATAGAGGACGTGGCATACGAGAGGAAAGAAACACCTAAACTAAGGCATATCAGCCGCAGTGAACTGAAGCGGATGATGGAAACCCCGCTGCCCGACCCGATGATGGAGCTGGCGCGCAGGACGTTCATCTTCTCCTCGCTGACCGGTCTGGCCTACGCGGATACGAGGGCTCTCCATCCCCGTCACATCGGAACGACTTCGGAAGGAAGAAGGTATATCCGCATCCGCCGCGCCAAAACGGACGTGGAGGCGTTCATCCCGCTGCATCCCATAGCCGGACAGATACTGGAGCTTTACAACACCACGGATGACGACAGGCCGGTATTCCCGCTGCCGGTCCGCGATGTCCTCTGGTACGAGGTACATGGAATGGGTGTGGCATTAGGCATGAAAGAGAACCTGTCCTACCACATGGCCCGGCATTCGTTCGGGACCCTGACACTGACCGCGGGCATTCCGATAGAGAGCATCGCCAGGATGATGGGCCATACGAATATCGACAGCACGCAGGTCTACGCCCAGGTCACCGACCGGAAGATATCCTCGGACATGAACCGGCTGATGGAAAGAAGAAAGCCCGCGGCCGGCAAGGAAGCCGCAGGCTAAATAAAAATTGCCGTCGGAATCGTAAATGCAATTCCGGCGGCAATCCTTAAACTTGAATACGATATTATACCAATGCAGCGTGATAGTTCTCCTCCAGCAGCTTCTCGATGTCCGATTGCCTGTACAGGATCTTCCCGCCAAGCTGGATATAGGGAATCCGTCCTTGGTCCCTGTAATCCTGCAGGCACCTGCGGCTGATCTTCAACATCCCGGAAAGCTCCCTGTCGGTCAGGAACCGTTCCCCGTTGAAGGGAGGACGGTTGTCACGGGCAAGACGTTCCACTTTTTTCTCCATGTCGTCCAGCAGGGCAAAGAACCTGCGGACACGTTCGTTCTCCTTGTCGATAATGCCTTCCATCTCTTCCGCTCTTTAAAGGTTTCCGTTCTTTCTTCCCTCTCTCACAGCCTTCTCCTTGCGTCTGATGCCGACGTAGGTTATCAGCCTCTCCACGTCTTCGGGCTTGTAATAGAACTTGCGCTGGAGGCGGGTGAACGCCAGCCGTCCGGTATCGCGGAGAGTCTGCAGGGTACGCGGCGAGATGTCAAGGCGCAGGCAGACATCCTGGCCGTCCAGTCACTCTCCGGGTTCCTTACAGCGGTTTCTCTCATACAATCTGTCCACACGTGCGGACAGGTTCTCGGCGCGCGCCAGCATCCTCTCAAGGACACCGGCCTCGATGTAGCATATTTCCATAATTTCAACTTGTTTAAATGTCAGTGCGAATATAAGGGAAGAAACCATGAGAGGCAAGCACGACCGGCACACTGGCAGGAATAGTCATGGATAGTCGGTTTTTGTCATATGGGAAGGAAAAAGAAAGCCGAAGCAGGTCTGGATCCACTACCCCCTTTGGGTATGTGAAAGGAACGTTGTGGTGAAAGAAAAAACTCCTTTTCACACATGGATGAGGCAATGCCGGAAGTCCGGCAATAAAAAATGTGGCTTCTCTATCCGGGTAAATGCCATGATTACAGACTTCTTCCTGTTCCTATACCATCAGGTCGGTTACCTTCAGGTTAACAACTTATCCAACCTGTGATAGATCCGGATGTGAAAAGATTACTTTGGCTGGCTATTACAATATAATAAGTAGAATCATGTCAAATCTACTGCTGCTATTGTTTGTTGATAATGGCTGGCAGTAGAACAAACTTTCGTTAAACCAATACGTTCATTCTTTATTATCAAGTTTTTAGACTACCTTTGTATTTTATTAACTCATTTACCAAACATTATGGGACTACTCAAACCGAATCAAGTTTTGAACAAAGCATATAGACAGGTTGCGATTGAAACAACAGATTTTGACTTATTCAAAAATGCCCTTCGCACATTGAGAGACAATATTGTGGATGGGCAAAGAGAACACACGCAAAAAGAACATTTACGTAATTTTCTGAGTGAAACGTTCTACAAGCCATACTACATGGCTCCCGAAGAAGATATTGATTTGGCTATCCGATTGGATAAAACTATCAAGTCCAATATAGGGTTATTGATTGAAGTAAAGAGTACCACCAACAAAGGTGAGATGATTTCTAATGACAATCTTAATCGTAAGGCTTTGCAGGAATTATTGCTATACTATCTCAAAGAACGTGTCAGCAAGAAGAACAACGATATTAAATATCTCATCGCTACTAATATTCATGAATTCTTTATTTTTGATGCCCATGAGTTTGAACGCAAATTCTATCAGAACAAACAATTACGTCGTGAGTTTCAAGACTTTGTGGATGGACGCAAAACCAGTAACAAAACCGATTTCTTCTATACTGAAATTGCAACAACCTATATTGAGGAGGTGAAAGATAGCCTTGAATACACTTACTTCAACTTACAAGACTATCAACACCTGCTTGATAGAACAGACGGTAGCGCTTCACGCAAACTTATCGAACTTTATAAGATATTCAGCGATACACATCTTTTGAAGCTATCGTTCCAAAATGACAGCAATTCGCTCAACCGTGGATTCTACACTGAGCTGCTACACATTATTGGTATTGAGGAACGCAAAGAGAATAATAAAACCGTGATTGTACGCAAAGCTGTGGAACGGCGTGACGAGGCTTCATTACTAGAGAATACTATTAACCAACTGGATGCAGAAGATTGTTTGCGTCACATAAATGGTAGTTTGTATGGGAATGATTATGAGGAACGGTTATTCAATGTTGCAATGGAATTGTGTATTACTTGGATGAATCGTATCCTTTTCTTGAAACTGTTGGAGGCTCAGATGTTGAAATACCACAATGGAGATGCAATCTATAAATTTCTTTCAATAACTAAGATTCATGACTATGATGATCTCAACACACTCTTTTTCCAAGTGCTTGCACGTGACATGAGCCGCCGCACACAGTCCATTATGCGTGATTTTGCTTACGTTCCCTATCTTAACAGTTCTCTTTTCGAGGTGACAGATTTGGAAAGTAAAACAATTAAGATAAACAGCCTTTCACAACGTACGGTACTTCCTGTCTTGGCGAGTAGCGTATTACGAAATAAAAAACGCAATCTACAAGTCAACGCATTACCCACCCTGCAATATTTGTTTGCTTTTCTCGACGCTTATAACTTTGCGAGCGAAGGCAGTGAAGAAGTGCAAGAAGAGGCTAAAACACTCATCAATGCTTCTGTTTTAGGGCTTATATTCGAGAAAATAAATGGTCACAAGGATGGTTCAGTATTCACTCCAGGCTTTATCACTATGTTCATGTGCCGTGAAGCAATCACCAAGACCGTGTTGCAAAAGTTTAATGGTTATTATGGCTGGAATTGTACCACCCGTATAGAACTATACAACCATATTGACAATATAGTCGAAGCTAATGAACTAATTAACAGTTTGCGACTGTGTGATCCAGCTGTTGGTTCGGGTCACTTTCTTGTGTCTGCTCTCAATGAACTGATACTCTTGAAATACGAATTAGGTATTTTGGTAGATGCTACCGGTAAGCGTATCCGCAAAGCGGACTATCAACTTGCCATTGAAAATGACGAGCTGATTGTTACCGATACCGAAGGTAATTTATTTGCTTACAACCCACTCAATGCGGAAAGTCGCCGCATGCAGGAAACTCTTTTCAAGGAGAAGCGTCAAATCATTGAGAACTGTTTATTTGGCGTTGATATTAACCCCAACTCTGTGAAGATTTGCCGCCTACGACTGTGGATTGAATTGTTGAAGAATGCTTACTATACGGCTGAAAGTAATTACACTTATTTAGAAACCTTACCAAATATCGACATTAACATCAAATGTGGAAATTCTTTGCTTCACCGATTCGCTTTGACAGACAGTATTCAGACCGTACTGCGAGAGTCTAGTATCAGCATCAGCCAATATAAGGAGGCTGTAGCTAAATATAAAAATGCCCAAAGTAAAAGCGAAAAGCAGGATTTGGAAACGTTTATAACAGAAATCAAGTCGAAACTGAAAACAGAGATCAACCGCCGGGATGCACGATTGGTTAGATTGAACAAACGCCGCTCTGAGTTGGCAAACTTACAAGCGCCTCAACTGTTTGAACCGACAAAAAAGGAAAAGAAAGCGTCGGACAAGCGCATTGCCGATTTAAAGAAAGAAATTGCGACTTTAGAAAATATATTTGAGGAAATACGCTCCAACAAAATTTATCTTGGTGCATTCGAATGGCGTATAGAGTTTCCAGAAGTACTCGATGCCGAAGGCAACTTCTTGGGATTTGACTGTATCATTGGCAATCCACCTTACATTCAGTTACAATCTATGGGTAAGAGTGCCGATGTATTAGAATGCATGGGTTACATAACTTATGCACGCACTGGTGATATTTACTGCCTCTTCTATGAGTTGGGTATGAACCTGCTTACTCCCAATGGTTTTCTTTGCTATATCACGTCTAATAAATGGATGCGTGCAGGGTATGGTGAAGCCTTGCGAGGTTATTTCGCAAGCAAGACCAATCCTATTATGTTGGTAGATTTTGCAGGTATAAAAATATTCGATGCAATAACGGTAGAAGCAAATATTCTTTTATCTCAAAAAGCAGCAAATATTTTTAACACACAAGCTTGTTTGGTACAAGATGCGAATGGCTTGAATAATTTGAGCGATTTCGTGCAGCAACAAGGCGTGAAGTGTAACTTTGCAGATTCTATCCCATGGGTGATATTGTCTCCCATTGAACAGAGCATCAAGCAGAAGATTGAGTCTGTGGGAATACCCTTGAAGGATTGGAACATCCAAATCAACTATGGGATAAAAACTGGTTTCAATGATGCTTTTATCATTTCTACCGAAAAGCGTGATGAGATACTAGCGAATTGTCAAACAGAAGATGAACGTGTTCGGACGGCTGAACTTATACGACCGATTCTTCGTGGCAGAGATATCAAGAGATATGAATATGAATGGGCGGACTTGTGGATTATAGCCACATTTCCTTCGCGGCATTATGATATAGAAAGTTATCCTGCGGTGAAAAATTATCTTCAGTCAATTGGCATAAAGCGTTTGGAACAAACAGGAAAAACTCATATTGTTAATGGCAAAAAAGTAAAAGCCCGAAAGAAAACCAGTAACGAGTGGTTTGAAACACAAGATAGCATCAGTTATTGGGAGGATTTTTCTAAGCCAAAAATCATATGGGGAGAAATATCTGATAAATCAAAATTTGCTTTCGACTTTTTGGGAGAATATATACCAGAAGCAACTTCTTTTTACATGAAAGGCGAGTGTATTGAATACCTTTTGTCTGCTTTAAATTCGTCCGTGTCTGAATGGTTGTTTTCTAAAGTAGGGACAACTACAGGAGTAGGGACTATTAGATGGAAAAAGTATACCATAGAACAGCTTATTGTTGCTAAGCTATCTACTGAACAACTAAATACTCATCTTGCTGCTTTCAATGATTTGAAAGTAGGCAAGATGAGCATTACGGATTTTGAATGTTTTAGCAATAAGTTGATGTATGATGTTTATAAACTTACCTCAGATGAAATTCAATATATTGAAAACCAGCAAATTGTCTAAATAGACTTTCGGAGTGAAGAAACAAATGAATGTAGAAAATTAGTTTCTTCACTCGTGAATCCATATATCATTGAAACCAAACCCTCTATTTTAGAGTCAATAAATGGTAGATTGATATTTTTATTTATTATACTGTTTGCAAGTTCTGCTAATTCAATGAGTTCTATTTTATTGGCATCATAAAAAGGTATAGGGAAAGTCGCTATATTTTGACCTCCAACTTGAACATCTCCAACGCCAGTTTTATTCATATTAGTCACATAGCTATACCATGTTATAGCTTGTGAATTCAATACTGCCAACAGATAATCCAAATGATCGCCTGTCATAATATAACAGGCATTGTTCATTACATAATTGTTGGCATCATATGCAAAAGCCATTTGGTTTCCGATTATTTTCCATACAATTTTTGGCTTAGAAAAATCCTCCGATTCTTCGTGGCAGAGATATAAAGAGGTATGGATATGACTGGGCAGGGCAATGGCTAATATATATCCCTTGGCATTTCCCATACCAATTTGATGAATCTATAACTGGTGCTTCTGAAAAGGCAGAAAAAGCGTTTAAAGAACAATATCCTGCTGTATATAACCATATGTTGGAATATAAAGAACCACTTTCTAAACGAAACAAAGCAGAGACAGGAATTCGATATGAGTGGTATGCTATGCAACGTTGGGGGGCCAAGTATTGGGTCGTATAAGTTCAGCCGTCCGAACACGCTCGCCTTCTGTCTGGCAATTCGCCAATATCTCATCACGCTTTTCGGTAGATATGATAAACGCATCGTTATACCCGGTAAGGACTCCACGATAAATGTTTATATCCCAATCTTTGAGTGGTGTACCAATAGATTCAATCTTACGCCTGATACTTTGTTCGATTGGCGACAATATTACCCAGCTGTTACTATCGGAGAAATCGCAAATGGTATGCTCTTGCTGCACGAAATCGCTCCTTATGTTTCTACCATAAAAGTATTGATAAATCGAGCGAGCGTATTTCTATCCACTTTACAAATTTTAGCGATTTTGCGCTGTGAAACTTCTGCTTTCAATAGTTCTTGTATGAGAATTTTCTTATCGTAGAGTTTGTACTTCTCTGGGGCACTCTTTTTCCCTTTAGGACGTCCCAATACTACCCCCTCTGTTTTTTTTCGTGCCAAAGCTTCTTTGGTTCGTTGGCTAATAAGGTTACGTTCAATCTCAGCTGACAGTCCAAAAGCAAAAGCCAACACCTTACTTTGAATGTCCTCCCCCAACCGATAGTTGTCCTTGATAGTCCAAACCCTACATTCCTTACCCATGCAAATATTCAGAATTTCCATTATCATAAAGAGATTACGGCCCAATCTGGACAATTCAGCACAGATAATCAGATCATCTTTCTGTACTTTGTTGAGCAATTTTCCGAGTTCACGTTTGTTGTAGGCTTTTGTTCCACTAATGGTTTCCTCAATCCAACCATCGATTTTCATTTTTTGATTGTTGCAGAAGTTATTGATTTCAAAACGTTGGTTCTCTACCGTCTGCTTGTCACTGCTTACTCTAATGTATCCATATATCATATTATCTAAATTTAAATGATTATAGATATATAATATGGATAGTTTTAGCAGATAAACCTAAGAAAGCGTTGATATTATTTTTAGTCTTTGCTATTTCATCTTGGGATAATCCTCAATTTCTATTTTTATATAGATTATTTGATTTTTCTTTTTCTTTTTGCGCTCAGCATAGAACGAATTACAAAAAGTAACTCACAGCAAGCGTAGCAATAAGCACAGTTGCTAACTCGTTACCTCAAAATCGGGTATTCCTCCCAAAAACTTTATAATAAGGCGATAAGAAATATATTCCAGAATTACATAAAAATTATGGAACCGAATAAAAAATGAAATGACATATACTCTGTATCTGAGGGTTAAGTGAATTCATTTTTGGTAAAATAGCATCATCATATACGCGGTTTGTACGTGAGAAATCCTACATTAGACCATTATAGCGTAAGTCCTAATCCGTATATTATTTAATACTTTATAATAAGGTATAAAAATTCGAATAGATAGCACTTGTATTCCAAATTACTCATTAATCCATCAGTTTACGCAATTCCTCTTGTAGTTGTTCAGGTAAATAGAGTTGATACCAACTTACAAACAGTTGGTTTGAAATATCTTGTGTAGCATATTCAATCAGTACTTTGTCTTTGTATGCACCAAGAATAATTCCTATTGGTCATTATCGCTTTCTGTATTTTCCTTTTTTTGAAATAGTTTAGATACAGATTCATTTGCCCAATTTGTTGTGCTCAATTTCGCCACGCTTCTCTATGAGTCCAAAACACTTCAGAATACGATGATAAAATACCAAAGCAACATAAAAATGCCGCGAACCGATATTGATTTTATATTGTCGCCCAATAAAGTCAAATCCTTTGTCAAGTTCTTATGTAAGGGTTTGATAAAAGTTCCAAAAGAAAGTCCTGCAAATTGGCTATTAATCTATCTTTCAGTTCGATTTCCAAGTAAACTTGCTTTTCGGGGATGTCTACAAACTCTAATACAAAAGGGCTTTCACGATATCCTGCGGATTTTGTATTTCTTGCCCTTGTCTGCTCAATGTCAGAATTTCTTCTTTATTCCTGTTTAATGCCAACCGTTGAAAAAGTCCGCTTTTTATTTGTCGCTTCAATTTATGCACGTTCCATTTTTTAATTTCGCATTGCTTAGTATAGAAGCTTATTTCAAGCTCGTTGTCTGCTTTTAAAATTTCCAAATAATGGCTCCAACTCAATTGTCCAGACAGTGTTTGGATTTTGAACTTCAACAAGCTCCTTATAGAACAGTTGCTCGATAATCCTATTTTTTCACTACTCATAGCTTACCTTTCTATTGTATAATTAATAAGTATCTTTTAAACTTTGGGTTTCCAGCTGTTTTTGATGGCAGAATCTGATTACACATTAAAATCACGAGAAAGGCTTAAGTATAACGCGAAAAACAGGTATGCAGAAAAGGACCGCCCTCATTTGTCTGTAAGGTGCGGTCCTTTATGTATATCTTTAATAAAGTTTTATGAGGTTTTGTCAGAGAACAGGCGTTTGGAATAAAAAAGTAAAAGAAGGACTTTCCTTCAAGTCCTTTACGGCATCCCCTGCATATATTTCGCCGTTGGTCAGCGATAGTTTTTTTATAGCGGCTTTAGGGCTGAAATCTATTTTCTTCAAATCGAGCCAGAATAGGTTAGGAGTGAGAGTTGACTCAAAATAATAGACTTTGTCTTTCTGATTGGAGACCGAACGCCAGCGGGTGGAAGAGATATGAGGCTTGTCCGGTGTGGTAATTCCGAACGGGACGGATACGGTACGCATCACGCTCAATACGCTGGGCACTGCAATCTTTGCGTCTGCCGTCTGCGGAATGGCATGGATGTAGAATGATGCGCGTACAAAACGGTCGCTGGAACGGTTGGTTCCCGGCAACATCTGCAATCCACCGACCTCTTTCCAGTAATCGTTAATGGCTAATTGGTATTCATATCTGGGTGAGTTGGTCATTACCTGATACTCTTTACCTTCGTGAATATTAAGCTTTCCGTTCAGGTATTCCAAGATAGCGGTATTTCCCGTTTCGTCCGTAATAGCCAGATGCAGGGTGGAAGCCGAACCGTTCGGCATTTGGGGAGCATCGATTCGGAATGTCTCTTTCTTCAGTTCGTCTACGGCTTCGCGTACGGTGGCGAAGTTATCAAGTACGTATTGTGTCCAAATGCTGATGCCCATTGTCGGACGGGTATCTCCGGGACGATCATATACAGACTCGGGCAGGAACAGAAGGCTGGCTACCAACCCTTTTTCGTTCATGCCGTCGCACGTACCGATGTCGTAGCCTGTTGCAATGACACTGCCGTATTTGGAAGTCCACTTCACTGTTTCGCCTTTATTGTATCCGGCTCTTTGTATCCCTCGGGGAAATACATAAATATTACTCATTATATCTTCTTTCCAGTCCATTGTACGACCTGTGACAACCATATTGTCCGGTCCGATGTAAGTGGCACGCGTGCATGCGTCCGCTTGCTGTACGCCTGAGGAAAATAAGGCAGCTAAGACTGCCAATGCTACCGCTACTCTTTTTGTATTCATAATCTTGTTGATTAAATGATTTATATACAAGGAGTAACAAATGTGGCATCAAACAGTTTCGTGTAAACCGTTTTTTTAGATTCTATTCTGTTTTTTCTTTCAGCAGTTCTTCCATTTTCAGCACTTCATCACGATATTGCGCCGCTTCGATGAAGTCGAGTTTCTTGGCAGCTTCCTGCATCAGTTTCTTGGTGCGCTCGATGCTCTTTTCAAGCTGGTTGCGGCTCATGTACTGAACAATAGGGTCTGCGGCGAGCATGGAGGTACTCTCTTGTTCCACATAAGGACGGGGCGCGTTTCCTGACAGTTTTTCCTTTCCGGTTCCACTTTCGGCAAATCCTTCTGTACCGGCGAATACGTTGAGACTTTTGGCTTTTTTGATTTGTTGAGGCGTGATGCCATGTTCTTCGTTGTATTTCAGCTGCTTTTCGCGGCGGCGGTTGGTCTCGTCGATGGTCAGTTGCATGCTTTCCGTAATTTTGTCGGCATACATGATGACCATGCCGTTAACGTTGCGGGCGGCACGTCCGGCAGTCTGCGTCAGCGAACGGTGGGAACGGAGAAATCCCTCCTTGTCCGCATCCAGAATAGCAACAAGGGATACTTCCGGCAAGTCCAGTCCTTCACGTAGAAGATTGACGCCGACCAGTACGTCATATTCGCCTTCGCGTAAATCACTCATAATCCTTACGCGCTCCAGTGTATCCACATCACTATGGATATAGTTGCACTTCACGTTGTTATTGAGAAGATATTCCGTCAATTCTTCTGCCATGCGCTTGGTCAGAGTGGTGATGAGCGTGCGCTCGTTGCGTTCGATGCGTAACTGAATTTCTTCCATTAAGTCGTCTATCTGGTTGTGGCTGGGGCGTACTTCGATAATGGGATCCAGCAAGCCGGTCGGACGGATTACCTGCTCTACAACAATACCTTCAGATTGCATCAGTTCGTAATCGGCAGGTGTGGCGCTGACGTATATAACCTGTTTTGCCATTGATTCAAACTCCTCGAACTTCAACGGACGGTTGTCCATTGCTGCGGGAAGCCGGAAGCCGTATTCTACCAAGTTTGTCTTTCGGGCGCGGTCGCCGCCATACATGGCACGTATCTGCGGAACGCTCACATGGCTTTCGTCGATGACTATGAGAAAATCCTCGGGGAAAAAATCCAGCAGGCAGTAGGGACGGGTGCCTGCCGCACGTCCGTCAAAATAGCGCGAATAGTTTTCTATGCCTGAGCAATGGCCTAATTCGCGCATCATTTCCATATCGTAAGTTACACGTTCCTGCAGGCGTTTGGCTTCGAAAGGGCGCCCCTCGTTCTCAAACCATTGCACTTGTTTGTGCAAGTCGTCTTCTATCTCATGGATAGCCCGCAAGGTGGCTTCTTTGGTTGTCATAAACAAGTTGGCGGGATATATCTTATAGGCGTCGAACCGGGCTATCATAACACCACTCACCGGGTCCACCTCTTCGATGCTGTCTATTTCATCTCCCCAAAAAACGATGCGTAGAAGATTGTCGGCATAGGCCAGGTAGATGTCTACCGTATCACCTTTCACGCGGAAGTTGCCGCGGTTCAGGTCTATGTCATTACGGACATAAAGGCTGTCTACAAGTCGTCGGAGAAATACATTGCGACTGTAATTCTTTCCTTGTTGCACTTCGATTACATTATTATAGAAGTCTGCCGGATTTCCCATACCGTAAATACATGATACGGAAGAGACTACCACCACGTCTTTGCGCCCGGAAAGCAGGGCGGAAGTGGCGGCAAGCCGGAGTTTGTCGATTTCGTCATTGATAGCGAGATCTTTTTCTATGTAAGTGTCCGAGGAAGGAAGATAGGCTTCGGGTTGGTAATAATCATAGTAGGACACATAATATTCTACCGCATTGTTCGGAAAGAATCCTTTGAACTCGCTGTACAACTGTGCTGCCAGCGTCTTGTTATGGCTCAATATGAGCGTAGGTTTGTTGATGTTGGCTATGACGTTGGCAATGGTAAACGTTTTTCCGGAACCTGTTACACCAAGTAAGGTCTGTGCGTGAACTCCCTCACGCACGCCTTCGGTAAGTTGTGCAATTGCTTCCGGCTGGTCACCGGTAGGGTGATAGGCGGATGTTAACTCGAATTTGTTCATTTCATCAGGATTGTCGGGCAAAGATAGGAAAGGTATGAAAATAAAGCAACTTAATGTATCGAAAAACATGGTTACTCCCATAACTCCTTGCTCCATAAAACGGAAAAATGAATGAAATGTATATAAAAAATACTATGATGTACCACCACTTCCATACCCCTCTCAGAACATGCTCCTGCAAGGGTGACAATGACTCACTGACTGAATGCCTTTCAGTCAGTGAGTCATTGCCTTTCAGTCCCTGACTGAATGGGGCTCCTTCTTTGAGTCATTGCCGGCAAGTCTGGAATAAAGGCGCTTATGTAATTATATAATACTTTTCAGGCTTTTAAAAAACATTGGAGTTTTTTGTGTTGAAAATTTGTGAATTCGTAAGTAAAACATATCTTTGCGGTATCAAATTAATAACAACCATTAATGTAATACAACAAAAACATGATTTGGAATGAGAGTATCGAATGTATGGATCGCGAAAGCCTTCGTAAAATCCAAAGCATTCGTCTTAAAAAGACTGTGGAGCGTGTATATCATGACACTCCTTTCTACCGCAAGAAAATGCAGGAATTGGGAATCACTCCTGATGACATCAACAGCATTGACGATATTGTGAAACTGCCTTTTACTACGAAATACGATCTCAGGGATAACTATCCTTTTGGACTTTGCGCTGTTCCTATGAGCCAGATAGTTCGTATCCACGCCTCCTCCGGTACTACCGGAAAGCCCACTGTGGTGGGGTACACGCGTAAGGACCTTTCGGCCTGGTCGGAGTGTCTGTCACGCGCTTTTACGGCTTATGGCGCCGGCAGTTCGGATATTTTTCAGATATCATACGGATACGGGCTTTTTACCGGCGGGCTGGGTGCTCATGCCGGTGCTGAAAATATCGGTGCTTCCGTAATTCCAATGTCCAGCGGTAATACGGAGAAGCAAATAACGCTGATGCATGATTTCGGTTCGACGGTTCTTTGTTGCACGCCTTCTTATGCTCTGTATCTGGCGGATGCCATTAAGGACTCCGGGTTTCCGCGTGAAGAGTTCAAACTGAAGTTCGGCGCTTTCGGGGCAGAGCCATGGACAGAGAATATGCGTCGTGACATTGAAACGAAATTGGGAATAAAAGCTTATGACATCTATGGGTTGAGCGAGATAGCCGGCCCCGGTGTAGGATACGAATGTGAGTGCCAGCATGGTACGCATCTCAATGAAGACCATTATTTCCCGGAAATCATAGACCCGAAAACGCTTGAGCCGGTTGCACCGGGCGAAACAGGAGAATTGGTGTTTACGCATCTCACCAAAGAAGGAATGCCTTTGCTGCGCTATCGCACTAAAGACCTTACGGCTTTGCACTATGACAAATGTCCTTGTGGGCGTACATTGGTCCGCATGGACCGCATCCTCGGGCGTAGTGACGATATGCTTATCATACGCGGTGTAAACGTATTCCCCACACAGATTGAGTCTGTTATTCTTGAGATGCCTGAGTTTGAACCGCATTATCTGCTGCTTGTCGATCGAAAGAACAATACGGATACTATGGAACTGCAAGTGGAAGTCCGTCCGGAATATTACTCTGATGAGATTAACAAGATGCTGGCCTTGAAGAAAAAACTTACAGCGCGTTTGCAAAGCGTATTAGGCTTGGGTGTGGATGTCCGGTTGGTGGAACCGCGCAGCATCGAGCGTAGTGTAGGTAAAGCGAAACGCGTAATTGATAACCGAAAACTGTAAAACAAGATATTATGGTAGCAAAACAACTTTCTATTTTTCTGGAGAACAAGTCAGGCCGCCTTACGGAAGTGACGGAAGTTCTTGCCAAAGAAGGTGTCAACCTTTCTGCTCTTTGCATAGCCGAGAATGCTGATTTTGGTATTCTTCGCGGCATTGTCTCTGAACCGGATAAAGCATATAAGGCTTTAAAGGATAATCATTTTGCTGTCAATGTAACGGATGTGGTGGGAATCAGTTGCCCCAATATCCCGGGTTCATTGGCAAAAGTTCTCCGCTGCCTGTCCGATGAAGGTGTGTTTATTGAATATATGTACTCTTTTGCCAATGGGCAGACCGCCAATGTCATTATCCGTCCTAACGATATGGAAAACTGTATTCGTGTATTGACGGAAAAAAAAGTAGATCTGCTGGCTGCAAGCGATCTGTATAAACTGTAAAAAAAAGAAATCAGTGATTAATGATTAGTGCATTGCGCTCTCTTGTTGCATAGCCTCCTAATCATTAATCACTAAACACACATCAAACTCTCTCTCCCCATTCGTTCTCCAAATTATTCCTCTTCATCTTTGTTTTTGAAAAATTAAGGTGCGTATCGTTGTTTAATTCGATATGAACCTCTATCTTTGCGCATTATTTGAATAAAAGTAATGAAGAAGAACATCCTTATAACTCTGCTTGCAGCACTGCTGCTCTCCTCATGTGGAGAATACAACAAGTTGCTGAAAAGCACAGACTACGAATACAAGTATGAAGCGGCAAAGAATTACTTCGCAAAAGGTCAGTATAATCGTGCTGCGACTTTGTTGAACGAGTTGATTGCCATTCTTAAAGGTACTGACAAAGCTGAAGAATCACTTTATATGCTGGGTATGAGTTATTATAACCAGAATGATTATCAGACTGCCGCTCAAACATTCACCCAATATTACAATGTGTATCCGCGTGGTACGTTTACCGAGCTGGCACGTTTTCATGCCGGAAAGGCTTTGTATCTGGATACGCCGGAACCCCGTTTGGACCAGTCCGGTACATACAATGCAATCCAGCAATTACAGATGTTTTTGGAGTATTTTCCGAACAGCGCAAAGAAAGACGAAGCTCAAAACATGATTTTTGCTTTGCAGGACAAATTGGTTATGAAAGAATATCTTTCTGCTAAGCTCTATTATAATTTGGGCAATTACTTAGGAAATAATTATGAGTCTTGCGTCATTACGGCGCAGAATGCTTTGAAAGATTATCCTTATACTAATATGCGTGAGGATTTGTCTATCCTCATCTTGCGTGCCAAGTATGAAATGGCGGTATTCAGTGTGGAAGATAAAAGAGAGGAACGCTATCGCGAAGCAGTAGATGAATATTATGCTTTTAAGAATGAATTCCCTGAAAGTAAATATATGAAAGATGCCGACCGTATCTTTAAAGAAGCGCAGAAAATATTGAAAGATTGACAGATAAAGAGAATATTATTGTTATAGAATAAAATTAATTTAGATAAAAATTATGGATTACAGAAAGACAAATGCTCCTACTACTACGGTTACTCGTGACATGATGGAATTGTGTGAAGATACAGGTAATGTATATGAAACCGTAGCGATTATTGGTAAGCGTGCCAATCAGATCAGTGTTGAAATTAAAAATGATCTTTCTAAGAAGTTGGCGGAATTTGCTTCCTATAATGACAACCTTGAAGAAGTGTTTGAAAATCGCGAACAGATTGAAATCTCCCGTTATTATGAGAAGTTGCCGAAACCTACTTTGATTGCTACTCAGGAATATCTTGAGGGTAAGGTGTACTATCGTAATCCTTCTAAGGAAAAAGAAAAATTGCAGTAATGATACAACGTATTCAATCCGTTTATTTGTTATTGGTAACTGTCCTTCTGGTTGTAACTCTTTGTTTGCCGGCGGGAGAGTTTATTGGTTCGGACGGGATAGTGGCTCATGTTTTCAAGCCGTTGGGAGTGACTTTGGCCGATGGTGGCTTTCAGTCTACATGGGGATTGTTCGGTATTCTTTTATTGAGTGCGATTATCTCATTGTGCACTATCTTCCTATTCCGTAACCGTATGTTGCAAGTCCGTATGACTATCTTTGGCAGCCTTCTGCTGATTGGTTATTACATTGCTTTCGTGGTATTTGTGTTCATTTTGAAAGAAGATTTGAATGTAACGAGCTTCCAATTAGGTTGGGCTTTGTGCCTTCCGGCTGTATGTATCATACTGAACTATTTGGCTTTCCGTTCCATCTATCGGGATGAACTGATGGTGAAAGCGGCAGACAGATTAAGATAATAAAAACTGTTTCGATAAGAAACGGATATATACAATAAAAGCGGGACATGGTTTTTAAATCATGTCCCGCTTTTATTATTGTCAGAGGTTTATACTGTTATTTCTTCAGATCGAATAAGTAAGTGATCTTTGCAGTGATGACCCCATGGGCCGAACGGGAGAAATAGTCTTTCTTTGTACTGCTGTAAAAATCGGATAAAGCGTAATAGTATCGGCCTTCTACCAAAAAGTGCCCGATTTTAGTACGAAGCTCCACACCGGCTCCACCTGTGATACCATAGTCAAACTTATTATCTACGGCTTTATCGTGTTGTTCAACGGTTATTCCGGTATAATTGTCCCAATCGCCACCTATTGTGTAACTGTCGCTAAGAAAAAAGCCTATCTGCGGACCTGCATGAACAAAAAACTGTAATCCCCTGTCTTTGCCGAAAGCCAAATGCGCAAGGAAGGGAATTTCTATGTAATTCATTTTACGCGTGTATTGCAATTCGGGGTAGTCCTGATAAAACTCATCCCAACCATGTTGCGAGAAATTTAACTCAATCTGTGCACCGCATATCATACTGAAGTATTTTTCGGAAATATAACGGGCTGTCAGTCCGCCATTGATACCCATCAGGTTGTTCTGGCGGACTCTGGGAGAGAAACTTACGCTATTCAGGTTGATACCGCCGTTAATGCCCACAGAAAAGTTATGGCGTTGTTCGCCTATCTGTGCGCTTGCCGGCAAGGCACATGTTCCTGCCAAAAGTGCTGTTCCTATAATTGTTTTTAGTCTCATTTTCTTAAATTGCAATTTACGAGTTGCTTGTCATCGAATGGCTGTAAATCGTCTTTAATCGAAATCAAGCTTTATCAGCTCAAAGTTTTTGGTGAAACGTACAAAGAATACTTTCCGGTTGATGAAGCCGCCCCAGTTGTTGACACGTTGGAACTTGAAGCCGGTCTGAATAGGGACAAGGTCCATTTTATCCAAATTCTTTTCAAGTCCGGAACCATATCTGGATAGGCCTTTGAGGAAGAAATAGCCGGTATCGAACCCCAGCATGCCGAATTTCGGATAACGCTCGTCCATCTCTTTTCCATACCATTTGCGATAACTCTTTGTGAAGGTTATGGCTGCCGGCAGCAGATTGTTCGTATAGAACGAGGAATAGAAGTAAGTATCCAGCTCAAAGAATGCTTCAAGGTGATCTTTGGTGTACGTCTGCCATTCCGGATAGCCGAAGAGATGCACACGACTGTCAGGCTGTTCGCGCACCAGCAATGTCAATTGCGGCAGTATTTTGATTAGGGTAATATTGCTTCCCGAAGTGGGGATAAAAATATTCTCGCGATCGTTGCGTAATACGGCTTTCATAGACTCTACGGTAGCATCCTCCTTCAATGATTTTGTGGGTATGGAACGGTTGCGCAATTCCTCTTTCAGTCCTTTTATGAACTCCGCTTTGTCTTTAGTGTCCTGACTGGCTTCAATAAAGATAACATTGGCGTTGGGGAACTGGCGGACAAAATGGTCGTACACTTCCGAGTAAAGGTAGGATTGGGGAGTATTGATCTGATATACCGACGGATTGCGGAATACAGTATTATCCTTGGATGTAAACGGTATCACCAAGCGTATATCATGCTTGTCGGCAAAATCGGCCAGCGGCTTGATATGCTGTTGGTGCAACGGGCCGAAAATGATATCCATGTCTTTCATCTCGTTTTTGCCAAGTATGGAATTCAGAGATGAGGTGGAAGGGCCTGTACTGTATGTAAAAAGATCGATAGAAGTGCCTGTGCGCTTCAAACTGTCTACTGCCATGAGGAAACCTTCATAGTATTCCACCATTTTTGCAGATTCGCTTTTGCTTGCTCCGTCAGATAAAAATGGAAGAATAACAGCTGCCTTGATAACATTGATACGCTCGTTGCCCTTTTTGTTCTCACTGAACAATTCACTGTCGCTTGGCGCTGTCGCTTGAGGATGTGTATTTTGCTGTATCTGGGTGGAAGGATAGGGGATACAGAGAAATGAACCTTTCTTTATTTTATTTTCCCCCTGCAATTCCGGATTGGCGGCAATGAGCTCAGCTTCCATAATGCCATACTTCCGGCTGATGCTGAATACGGTTTCTTTCCGTTTCACCTTGTGCATATCGCGGCAACGTGATTGCACCGGAGCTTGGACAGATGTGTTTCCGGTGGGAGATGTAGCGGAAAGTCCGGTGGTGTTCGTTGTGGCAGTAGCCGCGTCCGTAGAGGATGGAATCCGGATAACCTGCCCGATGCGGAAGTTCTCTGCGCTCAGTCCGGGATTGGCGTCGCATATGTCTTTCGCCGAGACATTGTATTTTACGGTAAGCCGGTAAAGGGTTTCACCGGATTCTATGGTGTGGAAAGTTTCTTTCTGTGAATTGGCATCCGTACGTGGAATACGTAAGGTGCGTCCTACGTATATCTTGTCATCACTTCCCGGATTTAGTTTCACTATGTCTGCCTGGCTGATGTTATACATGCTGGCAATGGAATATAGGCTCTGACCTTTTTCTATTGTATGCAGAAAATAAGATTGGTTTTCTTGTGCGTTTACACCGAAGCTACATGCACCGGCAAGCAGCAAGGAGCAGAAAATACGATTGATAGTTTTCATTCAGTAATCGTTGGTTTATGTTTACAATTTCCCAAAGTAGCTGCAAAGTTAGTAATATTGTCCTATTTTAACCAAAGGATTGCGTTAAGAAATAATATTGTGCATTTCAAAACCGAAAAATATGTCTTTTCGGCTGATATTCGGCCGGAAACCTTTATTTTTGCACAAATTCATTAATTAAAATATGCAAGAAGAAACAGAATATATCAATGTATACGGAGCGCGTGTACATAATTTGAAGGACATTGATGCTGAAATTCCCCGTAATAGCCTGACGGTCATCACCGGATTGAGCGGAAGTGGCAAGTCATCTTTAGCGTTCGATACGATATTTGCTGAAGGCCAACGCCGGTATATTGAAACCTTTTCCGCTTATGCCCGTAACTTCCTGGGGAATCTGGAACGTCCTGATGTAGACAAGATTACAGGCTTGAGTCCGGTGATTTCCATTGAGCAGAAGACAACCAATAAAAATCCGCGTTCCACCGTAGGTACGACAACGGAAATATACGATTATCTTCGCCTGCTGTACGCTCGTGCCGGTGAGGCTTATTCTTATGTTTCCGGTGAGAAAATGGTGAAATACACCGAAGAGCAAATCCTTGATCTTATTCTGAATGATTATAAAGGAAAACGTATTTATATTCTTGCTCCGTTGGTACGTAGCCGTAAAGGACATTATAAGGAATTGTTCGAGCAAGTCCGGAAGAAAGGTTATCTCTATGTCCGCGTAGACGGTGTGGTGCGTGAGGCTCTTCCCGGCATGAAGCTGGACCGCTACAAGAATCATGATGTAGAAGTGGTGATTGACAAGCTGGTTGTGGCAGATAAAGACGACACTCGTTTGAAGAACAGCGTTGCCACTGCCATGCGTCAGGGAGACGGACTGCTGATGATTCTTGATGTGCAAGATGAAAGTGTGCGCCATTATAGTAAACGCCTGATGTGCCCTGTAACCGGGTTGTCTTACCGCGAACCTGCTCCTCATAACTTTTCTTTCAACTCTCCGCAGGGAGCCTGTCCCAAATGTAAAGGACTGGGTGTGGTGAATCAGATTGATATAGACAAGGTTATCCCGGATCGTGAGCTTTCCATAAGTGAGGGAGCTGTTATACCTTTGGGAAAAGCCAAGAACAGTATGATATTTTGGCAGATTACCGCATTGCTGGAGAAATATGAAGCCACGTTGAAAACTCCTGTCAAGGAACTTCCGGATGATGCCATAGATGAGATTCTGTATGGTTCGGATGAACGCATAAAGATAAAGAGTTCGCTCATTGGTACGTCATCCGATTATTTCGTTACTTTCGAGGGGGTAGTGAAGTACATTCAGATGTTGCAGGAAAAAGACGCGTCTGCCACAGCGCAGAAATGGGCAGAACAGTTTGCCAAGACAGCTGTTTGTCCGGAGTGTCATGGAGCGAAACTGAATAAAGAGGCTTTGTCATACCGCATCCATGATAAAAACATCTACGAACTCTCCACAATGGACATCAATGAGCTGTATGACTGGTTGATGAACGTAGACCAATTTCTCAGCAATAAGCAGCAACAGATTGCTGTCGAAATATTAAAGGAAATCCGTACCCGTCTAAAATTCCTGCTGGATGTGGGATTGGATTATTTGTCATTGGACCGTAGTGCCGTCAGTCTTTCCGGCGGCGAAAGCCAGCGCATCCGGCTGGCCACACAGATAGGCTCGCAGTTGGTCAACGTTCTGTATATCTTGGATGAGCCCAGTATCGGATTGCACCAACGCGATAATCTGCGGCTTATTCATTCACTGAAAGAGCTGCGCGATATGGGCAACTCTGTTATCGTGGTGGAGCATGATAAGGATATGATGCTTGCTGCCGATTATGTTATTGATATGGGGCCTAAAGCGGGCCGGTTGGGCGGAGAGGTTGTCTTTGCCGGTACTCCGGGAAAGATGTTGCAGACGCATACGCTGACTTCCCAATATCTGAACGGCGAACGTGCCATCGAAGTGCCTGCCGAACGACGCAAAGGTAACGGTCATAGTCTTTGGTTGCGTGGCGCCAAAGGCAATAACCTGAAGAATGTAGATGTGGAGTTCCCGCTTGGCAAATTGATTTGTGTGACCGGTGTATCGGGCAGCGGTAAGTCTACGCTGATTAATGAGACACTTCAACCCATTCTTTCACAGAAGTTTTATCGCTCTCTTCAAGACCCTTTGGAGTACGATAGTATTGAAGGATTAGAGTATATAGATAAGGTGGTAAATGTGGATCAGTCTCCGTTGGGGCGTACTCCGCGTTCCAATCCCGCCACTTATACCGGAGTCTTTTCGGACATCCGTAACTTGTTTGTCGGTCTGCCCGAAGCTAAAATTCGCGGTTACAAGGCGGGACGCTTCTCGTTCAATGTCAGTGGGGGGCGTTGCGAAGCCTGCCAGGGCAATGGTTATAAAACTATTGAAATGAACTTCCTGCCCGACGTGTATGTTCCTTGTGAGGTCTGCCATGGCAAACGCTACAATCGGGAAACCCTGGAAGTGCGCTTCAAAGGGAAGTCTATTGCCGATGTGCTGGATATGACAATTAACCGCGCGGTGGAATTTTTTGAAAACGTGCCTCAGATTCTGAATAAGATAAAGGTAATTCAAGAGGTGGGGCTGGGTTATATAAAACTGGGACAGTCTTCTACCACGCTTTCCGGTGGCGAAAGCCAACGTGTGAAGCTTGCCACCGAACTTTCCAAGCGGGATACAGGCAAGACGCTCTATATTCTTGATGAGCCTACCACCGGACTGCACTTTGAGGATATCCGCGTGCTGATGAATGTGCTGAACAAGTTGGTCGATAAGGGCAATACGGTCGTTGTTATCGAGCATAATCTTGACGTTATCAAAATGGCAGACTATATCATAGATATGGGGCCAGAAGGCGGTAAGGGCGGGGGAGAACTCCTTTCTTGCGGTACACCCGAAGAAGTGGCAAAGAGCACGAAGGGATATACTCCGAAGTTCTTGAAAGAAGAACTTCATATTTGAATATCTTAAGAGGAAAAATAATTAATCTACGATGAAAAAGATTATTGCTCATTCGTAGTTTATAGTTTGCAAATAAGGAAATGAAAATTAATAAAACGAATGTAGCCCGGCTGCTTGATAAGGCAAAAATTGCTTATGAACTTATTCCGTATGAAGTGGATGAAAAAGATCTGAGCGCTGTACATGTTGCCGCCAGCTTGGGAGAGGACATAGAGCAGGTCTTTAAGACCTTGATATTGCATGGTGACAGGACTGGTTATTTTGTGTGCGTCATCCCCGGCGAACACGAGGTTGATTTGAAGTTGGCCGCGAAAGTTTCCGGTAACAAGAAATGCGATCTCATCCCGATGAAAGAATTGCTTCCATTAACGGGATATATTCGTGGCGGCTGTTCGCCTATCGGCATGAAAAAAGCTTTTCCTACCTATATTCACGAAACTTGCCTGCAGTTCCCTTATATTTATATAAGTGCGGGGCAACGTGGCCTGCAGCTCAAACTCAATCCGGAAGATCTGATAAAAGAAGTTCATGCCCAAGTCTGCATCCTGTTTGAGGCATAAAGGTTAGGTTTTGCCAAGAGATATTCTGTTTTCTTACCGGAAATCTCGACGAAAAGCATATATTTGCAAAAAATATAAATTAATCAATACTAATTACTAATTTACAAAAACTTATTTTTATGTTTAGCAAACACCCTAATGGATTGATTGCTGCCGCTTTGGCTAATATGGGAGAGCGTTTCGGCTTCTATATTATGATGGCAATCCTTACACTGTTTATCTCGGCGAAGTTCGGACTGTCGGAAACGACAACCGGATATATCTATTCCGCATTCTATGCATCTATTTATATTTTGGCATTAGCAGGCGGTATCATTGCTGACAAGACAAAAAATTTTAAAGGCACTATTTTGGCCGGTTTAGTGATGATGGCTGTCGGTTATCTTATTATTGCCATTCCCACTCCCACACCTGTTCCCAGCATGGGACTTTATCTCGGACTGACTTGCTTTGGACTTTTGGTCATTGCGTTCGGTAACGGTTTGTTCAAAGGAAATCTTCAGGCATTGGTAGGTCAGATGTATGATGATCCTAAGTACTCGAGCTTGCGTGACTCCGGTTTTCAGATTTTCTATATGTTTATCAATATCGGTGGCTTCTTTGCTCCATGGATTGCTATCGGTGTGCGTAACTGGTGGCTGAAAGTGAACAACTTCGATTATGATGCCACCTTGCCTGAACTTTGCCACCAATTCCTTAAAGAAGGTGATAAAATGGCTCCTCAGGCAATGGAGAATCTCACATCTTTGGCAGAAAAAGTTACGCTTGACGGTAGCCATGTGGCTGATATGGGCGCATTTGTCAACAACTATCTGGATGTGTTTAATCGTGGTTTCCAATACGCTTTCATGGCTGCGATTGTCGCTATGTTGATTTCATTGGTAATTTATCTGGCTAATAAAAAACGTTTCCCCGATCCGGCAAAGAAGGTTGCAGCAGCTAAAGAGCAGAATACTACTGTAAGTAAGGAAGAAATCAAAATGAGTGCTGCTGAAATCAAACAACGTATCTATGCATTGTTTGCTGTATTCGGTGTGGTAATCTTTTTCTGGTTGTCATTCCATCAGAATGGTTATTCGCTGACATATTTTGCACGTGACTATGTAGATCTGAGCGTAATAGATATCGACCTTGGCTTTACCCGTATCAAGGGGGCAGAAATATTCCAATGTGTGAACCCGTTCTTTGTTGTATTCCTCACTCCGTTTATCATGTGGTTGTTCGGCTCTTTGAAGAAGACCGGCAAAGAGCCTTCTACTCCGATGAAGATTGCTATCGGTATGGGAATTGCAGCATTGGCGTACGTATTCCTGATGATATTCTCATTTACTTTGCCCGATAAGGATGTGTTGAGTACTATGAGTGCCGCTGAAATCAGTGCGATTCGTGTGACCCCATGGATTATGATTGGTTTGTACTTCATTCTTACGGTTGCCGAATTGTTTATCTCGCCGTTGGGATTGTCTTTCGTATCCAAAGTGGCTCCTCCTCATTTGCAAGGTCTGATGCAGGGTTGTTGGTTGGCAGCAACTGCAGTAGGCAACTCACTGCTTTTCATTGGAGGTATTCTGTATACTACCGTTCCAATTTGGGCATGCTGGTTAGTCTTTGTAGGTGCAACAGGTGCTTCTATGATTGTAATGCTCTCTATGGTTAAGTGGCTGGAGAGAGTGGCAAAATAATAATTAGTGATTAATAGTTGGTGATTAATGATTAAGCGGAAACTGTGCAAGATGATAGCGCAGCCATACTAATCATTAATCACCAGCCACTAATTACTGTCCTCATATTTCCTTTCCCATGATATAATCATTCATGTAATATCCGTTTCCAATCGGAAAATCTCCTTCTCTTAGTTTCTTCATCCCCATGTGTTCGTAAAAGTGCAGTGCTTTATTATTGCGGTTTACGTTTAACTCCAGCATACATGGTTCCGGATGTATCTCTTTTATATATTTTACAGCTTCGCGAAACAGGAAACTCCCACAGTGTGCCCCCTGATAATAGGGGAGTACATAAATCTTTTGTAAGTGGAATAAATCTTTGCCTTGTGGTTGTATGGATACATAACCTGCTGCTTCGCACTCTTCGTAGGCTATAAAGTAAACATGTTCTTCTTCCTCCATTTGTTTACGGATATTTTCTATGGAGTACATCCATTCCATCATATATTCAGTTTGTTCCTTTGATAGTATTTCCTTATAAGTTTCGGGAAATATCTGCCATGCCAGTTTGTGAATCAATTCACAATCGGTGCTTGTTGCTTTTCTGATAGTAAACATATTTGTTGTGTTTATATTAATCTGATGCAAATATAATATACTTTACTACAAATAGATTCTATTATATAGATATTTATAGCATATTAGAAGATTATCTGTAAAGATGGCAGGCATAGTATATGCAACAGTTTTGGATACTTATTTCTTAAATAATATTAATGTAAAGTACTTTGTAATACAAGGTACTTGCATAATGCATATATTTGTGTCATACAAAATGTGTAACACTTTTGCTGTAATTAAAAAACATTTTAATGACAAATAGATTATGGACGTTAATAACGTAAAATCGCAAATGCGTAAGGGCATGCTTGAGTATTGCATCATGCTATTGCTCCATAAAGAGCCGGCTTATGCTTCGGATATCATACAAAAGTTGAAAGAGGCCCGGCTGATAGTGGTAGAGGGAACGCTCTATCCGTTGCTCACTCGTTTAAAAAACGATGATTTGTTAAGTTATGAATGGATAGAGTCCACGCAGGGGCCACCACGTAAATATTATAAGCTTACAGAAAAAGGAGAGATTTTCTTGGGCGAGTTGGAAACATCCTGGCAGGAGTTGAGTGATACGGTCAATCATATTGCAAATAGCTAGTAGCTATACAAATAAGTAATAGAATAATAAATAAAAACATATAACAATGAAAAAGACATTAACGGTAAATTTAGGCGGAACTGTTTTTCACATTGATGAAGATGCCTACTGCCTTTTAGATAATTATCTGAGCAATTTGAAAATACATTTCCGTAAGGAAGCCGGTGCGGACGAGATTATTGATGATATTGAGCGCCGTATTTCCGAACTGTTTACAGAAAAACTTACTGCCGGGTCGCAAGTGATTACTATTGCCGATGTGGAAGAAGTTATCGCACGCATGGGCAAACCCGAAGAACTGGAACCTGATGGAAATGAAGCCGGCGCCAAAACGGAAAGTTGGGAGGGAGGTAGCTGTTCCGGTAATGCAGGTGCAAACTTTTCTACGAGTACGGAGAAAGTACGTCATCGTTTTTATCGTAACCCCGATGATAGGATGCTAGGGGGTGTGGTGAGCGGGCTGGCTGCTTATTGGGGATGGGATGTAACAACCTTCCGTTTGGCACTTGTCATAATCATGATTTTTGGGTTTAAACTCCTGATTCCAGCTTATATTATTTGTTGGATTATCGTTCCTGAAGCTCGTACGGCAGCCGAAAAACTGAGCATGCGAGGCGAGGCTGTTACAGTGGACAATATAGGAAAGACGGTTACCGGTGGTTTTGAAAAGGTTGCCAATGGTGTGAATGATTATATGAGGTCTGACAAACCCCGTACTTTTTTGCAAAAACTGGGTGATGCATTAGTCATGGTTGTCGGTTTGTTCTTCAAAATATGTTTGGTGATATTCGCCATCATTTGCAGTCCGTTATTGTTTGTATTCGGGGTCGTATTTGTAGCTCTGCTTTTTGCAGCAGTAATGGTTGCCATTGGTGGTGGGGCTGCACTTATTTCGATGTTTCCCACTTTTAATGTGGTGCTACCTACGTCTCCGTTGTCTGCTATTGTAATGTATATTGCAGGCCTTCTGTTGGTGGGCATTCCATTGGTGAGCCTTGTTTGGGCAATATTCTGTCAAATATTCAAATGGCAGCCTATGGTTTCCGGATTGAAATGGACTTTGGTTATTCTTTGGATTATAAGTGCGGCGGTATTTGGTATCTGCTTTGCTATGCAGGGAGCAACATTCCCAATGCTGGGAGTAATGGCATGGTAGGAGAATGATAATGATTCTGTTAACATCGTAGCAGATATGAAGTTAACAAGATAGTTTGTAATAAGTTAACATCATAAAGAAAGGAAGTTAACATCGTTAGTGGGATGATGTTAACTTCCTTTTCTGATATTCTCTGTCAGGTTCTCTTCTTTATTTTTCAGCAGGTTTCAGCCACTTATCAAGCCATTCAAAGAATGTACGTTGCCACAGAATGCCATTTTGTGGTTTCAACACCCAATGGTTTTCATCCGGATAGATAAGAAGTTCGGCTGGTACTCCACGCATTACGGCTGCATCAAAGGCTGCCATAGCTTGGTTGGCTAAAATGCGGAAATCTTTTTCGCCATGAATACAGAGGATAGGAGTATCCCATTTATCTACAAAAAGATGAGGAGAGTTGGCAAAAGTGCGTTGGGCGGTAGCATTGTTCTTTTCCCAGTATGCGCCCCCCATATCCCAGTTGGCAAACCATTTTTCTTCTGTTTCCAAATATTGCATTTCCATGTTGAAGATACCGTCGTGTGCGATGAATGCCTTGAAGCGT
>OGPX01000458.1_pt1 | contig 32834 bp, 24 predicted proteins | sample 1553101 | NCBI WGS metagenome assembly OGPX01 (sample SAMEA2579964, study PRJEB22360) | human gut metagenome | biome: human gut; feature: human-associated habitat; material: faeces | place: Denmark | collected 2008/2010
TAGCCGTGTTTGGGAAATAGACGGTAGTCGATGATGACATCCGGTTGGTTGTCGCCTTTGTACCTCGCGCTGCCTTGTTCGCGGGGAGCGTAATCCGTGTAAATATAAAGCTTGTCCAAGTTTCGGAGGTGTCTGTAAGCCTCCATTTTGCCTTCTCCGGCCGTGATGACGGGGGGAATCTCGATTTGCGTGCCGTTGAGCATGCGCTGTGGGGCAACGTTCTTGCGGGTACTCTTCAGGTTTATCGGTTTGCCGTCGTACCGGACTTGTAGGAAATAGTCCCTGTCCATGCCCATGTCTCCGATATAGGTCAGGGCGACTTGCTGCGGAAAGGTGACCCAGTTGTGCGTGCCGGTGCTCATGCCATAGTCGGCCGTGAGGTTGAATGCCTCGTAAGCGTCGACTACCAAGGCCGGTTTGCTAAGGTCGAGCTTGCGCAGTCCTCCCCGTTTGGTGCGTACGGTTATCGTGGCAAGCTGGCGGTCTGTGAAAGATGTTTGGCCGCCTTGGCTGTCGAACCGTTCGTCTGCGTCATAGCGCGGTGCATCCTGATAATAGCCGTACGGTTTGGGGAATAAGGGATTGAACCGGTTCAATTTGACAAAATAGTCCGGATAAGCCTCCTCGTTGGTGAAGTCCTTCTTCATTTTGTCTTTGATGTAATCCTGACCTTTATCTTTGTCCGCAGCCGGAAGGAACAGGATGTATTTGTCGTAAAGTAAAGGCGTCTTCATATAAAACATTCCATTCTCCGTCGTTTGCATGAGGTCCATGGTCTGGTTGCCTTGTATGAATGTGGGCCATACATTGACTTCTTCTTTCAGGTTACTCATGATGGAGCCCGTGGTGAACGGATCACGTTGGTTGTCCTGAAGCATTTGGGTCAGCGGGTTATTGTCTGTGGTGTTGCCGGATTCAAGTCCATTGTTTTCTTGGTTCGGGTGGTCTGCGGCTTCCATGATGTCTTCTATGGTAGCGTCCCGTTCTACGGAAGTGTCCGGAGCGCGCATGGTTCCTGTTCCGGGTAACCAGTTTTCTTCTTTGACATACGTTCCGTAGGCCAACCGGAAGTCTTCTATCCTGTTCACGCAACCGGAAATGGTTTGCAGTTGTTCCGGCATGTGCTGGACGGTCATGGGTTCGATGCCCGACATGGTTTTCCACGAATAACGTCGCCATCCCTGTACCATCATGAGGAGATCAAGTGCCTGGCGGCGGATACTGTCGTCTGCTTCGAAGTAGTAACCCGGATTCTCGACGAAACCTTTCAGTTCGCTTCCCAACAGCATTTCCGTGAGGATGTTGCCATTGTCGTATGTCAGTTCGTCCGTGGAATGGTCCCGTATCGCCAATGACACATTGGGCGTGCCGGTGGTCGGGTTCGTCAGTTGGAGTTGCAGGGAAATGGGCTCGAAAGGTTCGTATTGTGCTTTTACCCCGTCGACGGTTAATTGCGGTGTGTCATATTCGTGGTGGTTGACGAATATCAGGCGGTCGGCGTACACACGTCCTTTCCCGTCGAACAGTGTAAACTGGTTTACTCCCGTAGGAAGCTGGGCGGACGGAATTTCGACGGTCGCTTTGCCGCCGTCGTCGAGCTTGATGTCATAATAGGCTTTCGATACGCCGTTGTGCATGATCTGCAGGCCGAGAACCGGTTTCGGGTCCGGAAGGCCGGAGGATTGGATAGAGGCGTTGACGACCTCCCCTTTTTGTACGACAGCCATGGCGCAGCCCTCCTTTTCTGGTTCGGGCAATGCGTATGTATAATCATATCCTTCGTATCGGAATACGGCTTTATATTTCTCTCCGGCCGGTATGTCCGGTAAAGTGAATATGCCGCGTCCCCGGTTCGTGGTTTTGGTCCGGGCGATTTCCTTCCCGTTTTTATCTTGTATGGATAGCTCGATGTCGATGTGCTTTCCTTCCTCGGTGTTGGCTTCGAACGCTACTCTTCCGGTAGTGCCTTCCACGATGTCTCCTCCTTCGGGATAGAAGCGGAGGTCGAGTTTCGGCTTGCCTTTGTCGGATTTGAAGTATCTTCGCATCGGCCTGAGCGTCATGTCTTTGACGTAATCTCCGGGAGTTTGCGGTTGGTCGAATACCGGGAATACGCGTGAATAAATCTTATCATAATCCCGGAAAAAGTCTTTGGCCATTGATTTAAAGTAGAACATCAGTTCCGTCCATTTTGAATGCGGGTGTTCATACTGCCCGAAGTTCAGCATCCAACGGGTGTATGCCCTTAATTCATAATATCCGGCGTACAGGGAGTCGGTAAGCGCAAAAGCCCCGTGTCCCGTCCCGTCTGGCATTTCCACCTGTTGACGTTCTACCAGATAACCGTCGGGTGTGAGCAGTTCTACATATAATATTTTACTGAGGTCGGTCAGGGTCTGCCGGTCTGAGCGCGTGACGTAGGCTTTATACCATATCGTGTCGCCTACGAAATAGCAGGTGTTGTCGATGTGGAGAAAGACTTTTTCTTGGGGAATGGCCGTACCGAATTTTTCTACTTTCTGGCTTAAGGCCTCTGGAGTGGCAGAGGTTTGCGCTGCGTTTTCCCCTTGTCCCCATACGAAGAGAGAAGAGCAAAATGCAATACCGAGTGCAATGTTACGTTTCATGATATTTCGTTTAGGTTTGATAAGTACAAAGATAGTAATAAAATCTCCCATCAATAAATTTCTACCAAGAATTTCTTAGGTGATGTCCGCCGTTTATTGTTTTTATATCTATCTTTGCCCCAAGTAAAATTATTATGAAACTCAATTATACACATAAAGACTCTTATTATGACACTTATTAAATCTATTTCAGGCATACGCGGAACTATCGGCGGCCACGTGGGCGACACGCTGAATCCGTTGGACATTGTGAAGTTTACATCTGCATACGCTGCATTGATTCGCCGGACGACTACGGTGAAGAGCAATACCATCGTGGTGGGACGGGATGCGCGCATTTCCGGCGAGATGGTCAAGAATGTGGTGTGCGGCGCACTGATGGGCATGGGGTTCGATGTGGTCAACATCGGACTGGCTTCCACGCCGACCACCGAACTGGCTGTAACGATGGAAGGAGCCTGCGGCGGCATCATCATCACGGCCTCGCATAACCCCCGGATGTGGAATGCTTTGAAATTATTGAATGAAAAAGGGGAATTCCTCAATCAAGAGGAGGGAAACGAAGTATTGCGTCTGGCCGAGGAAGAGGCGTTTGAATATGCCGACGTGGACCATCTGGGGCACTATCGGGAAGACCAGACATACGACCAAAAGCACATCGACTTAGTCAAGAACCTGAAATTAGTGGACGTGGAGGCGATTCGCAAGGCGCATTTCCGCGTGGCCATAGACACAGTCAATTCCGTGGGCGGCATCATCCTGCCCCGCTTGTTGGAACAATTAGGAGTGGAGCAGGTCACGGGGCTGTTTACGGAGCCGACGGGGGATTTCGGCCATAACCCCGAACCTTTGGAAAAGAACTTGGGCGACATCAAGGCTTTGATGCAAAAAGGCGGCCACGATCTGGCATTCGTGGTAGACCCGGACGTAGACCGTCTGGCCATGTTCTGCGAGGACGGAACGATGTACGGCGAGGAATATACCTTGGTGACAGTGGCAGACTATATTTTACAGCACACGCCGGGAAACACGGTGTCTAACTTGAGTTCCACCCGTGCCTTGCGCGATGTGACCCGTATGCGCGGAGGGGAATACAGCGCGGCTGCGGTCGGTGAGGTGAACGTGGTGGCCAAGATGAAAGAGACCCGTGCCGTGATTGGCGGGGAAGGCAACGGCGGGGTGATTTATCCGGAGGCGCATTACGGGCGCGACGCATTGGTCGGCATCGCCCTCGTGTTGACCTATCTGGCCCGGACGGGAAAGAAAATGTCCGAACTGCGTGCCACCTATCCGTCATACTTCATGGCCAAGAACCGTATCGACCTGATGCCGGAGACGGATGTGGATGCCATTCTGGAGAAAGTAAAAGACATGTATAAGGATGAAGAGGTGAACGACATCGACGGAGTGAAGATTGATTTCCCCGACAAATGGGTGCATTTGCGTAAAAGCAATACAGAACCGATTATCCGTGTGTATTCCGAGGCAGCCACGCAGGCCGAGGCAGAGGAAATCGGGCGGAAAGTCATGGACGTGGTGTATTCGCTGGCTTGACGAATCTATTCATCATTAACCTAAGATATATGAAAGAACTGTTATTGTATGTGTGGGGCTTGCTCTTCTGTTTGGGGATGCAGGCCGGTGGAGAACGGGAAACGGTGTTGCTGCGGGACGGATGGCGGTTTACCCGTGCAGACGACGCTTCGTTCGGCGGAGTGCAGGTGGACGACGGAAAGTGGGAACGCGTGTCCGTGCCCCACGATTGGGCGATAAGCGGGCCGTTCGATGCGAACAACGACCGTCAGTTCATGGCCATCGAGCAGGACGGACAGAAAGAAGCCCAGAACCAGTCCGGACGTACGGGAGGACTGCCTTTCGTAGGCGTAGGTTGGTACAGGCTGCATTTCGACGTGCCCGGTTTCGGGGCGGACAAGCGCATGGTGCTGATGTTCGACGGGGCGATGAGCCACGCGCAAGTCTATGTCAACGGAAAGAAGGTGGGGAATTGGCCGTACGGTTATAATTCCTTTTATTTCGACGTGACGGATGCCGTGAACGCAAAAGACAATGTGTTGGCGGTGCGCTTGGAGAATGAACCCGAAAGCTCGCGCTGGTATCCGGGGGCCGGGTTGTACCGTAACGTGCATCTGGTAGTGTCGGGCAAAGTCGGGGTACGTACATGGGGTACGACTGTCACTACGCCGACGGTGCGTGAGGATTTTGCGAAAGTGAAGGTGCGTACGGAACTGGAATATCCCAACGGCACGGACTGCAAGGACATCCGTCTGAAAACCGTTCTGCGTGCTCCCGGAGGACAAAAAGTGGCGGAGCGCGAAACCGTCTTGTCGCCGTATGACGAAGGCGTGCTCGAACAGGATTTCGTGGTGGACCGCCCCCTGTTGTGGGATTGCGAACATCCGAACCTCTACCGGGCGGACACGGAGGTGTACTATCAGGGACGTTTGAGCGACACCTACCGGACCACGTTCGGCATTCGTACGATTGAAGTTGTCCCCGAAAAAGGCTTCCTGTTGAACGGGAAAAAGTTGGTTTTCCACGGCACGTGCAATCATCACGACTTGGGACCGTTGGGCACGGCGGTGAACATGCAGGCCATCCGTTACCGGCTGAAGATGCTGAAGGACATGGGCTGCAATGCTTACCGCACGTCGCACAACATGCCGTCGCCGGAACTGGTGCAAGCCTGTAACGAGATGGGGATGCTGTTGATGGTGGAGACTTTCGATGAGTGGAAAGCCAAGAAAATGGCCAATGGTTATAACAAGTACTACGACGAGTGGGTGGAACGCGATTTGGTGAATGTGGTGCGTCATTACCGCAACGACCCGGCGGTCGTGATGTGGTGCATCGGCAACGAGGTGCCCGACCAAGGTTCGGCGCAGGGAGCAAAGCTTTGTCGGATGATGCAGGACATCGTGCACCGCGAAGATCCCACGCGGCCCTGCACACAGGGCATGGACCGTGTGGATGCCGCCATCAAGAGCCACGTGGCGGCCATCATGGACATCCCGGGCTTCAATTACCGTTCTAATCTTTACCAGAAAGCTTATAAGGCATTGCCGCAGCAAGTGGTACTGGGGTCGGAAACGGCTTCTACGGTAAGCTCGCGCGGCGTGTATAAGTTCCCTGTGGAACGCAAGGCCGGGGCGAAATACGACGACCATCAGTCGTCTTCTTACGATGTGGAACATTGCTCGTGGAGCGACTTGCCGGAGGACAACTTTATCCTTTCCGAGGATTTGCCCTACGATATGGGCGAGTTCGTGTGGACAGGCTTCGACTACTTGGGCGAGCCGACGCCGTATTATGACGATTGGCCCAGCCATTCTTCGCTGTTCGGCATCATCGACTTGGCTTACCTGCCCAAGGATCGTTATTACCTTTACCGCAGCCAATGGAACAAGGCCGCGGAAACCTTGCACATCCTTCCGCACTGGAACTGGTCGGGGCGTGAAGGCGAGGTGACTCCGGTATTCGTGTACACCAATTACCCTACGGTGGAACTTTTCATCAATGGCAAGAGCCAAGGGAAACGTACGAAGGACACCACCGTCAAGCTCGACGAGACGGAAAACGATGAGGCACGCCGTGCTTTGGCCCGCCAGAAACGTTACCGGCTGATGTGGATGGACACGCGCTACGAGCCGGGCGAGGTGAAGGCTGTGGCCTACGATGAAAACGGACGGAAGCGTGCGGAGCAGATCGTCCGTACGGCAGGTAAGCCTTACCGCATCGTATTGAAGGCCGACAAGGACACGTTGGACGCGGATTTGCGGGATGAGGACTTGGCTTTTGTCACGGTCAGCGTGGTGGACCGCGAGGGCAACCTCTGTCCCGACGCACAGCATACGGTGAAGTTTTCTGTCCGTGGAGCCGGGTATTACAAGGCCGGAGCCAACGGCAACCCCGTGTGTCTTGAACCGTTCGGCCGGCCGCAAATGCCGGTGTTCAACGGACAGAGGACCGCCATCGTGGCGGAAAAGGGACAAGCCGGAACCCTTCGCCTGAAAGCGGAAGCCAAAGGACTGAAGTCCGCCGAACTGGTCTTGGCTGTCAAGCGGACGGAATAAGCCCGGAGGGGAGGAGGAAATCCCTTTTTTCTATTCCTGTGCCTCCGGGGCGTAGGTCTTGATGAAATCCTTCTCGAAAGGAAGCGTACGGAGCACGTTCAGGTGAGAACGTGCTTCTTCTTTTTTATGCAAGGCCAGACAAATCCGTACCATCTGTTTGAGCAGGAGCGGAGACGGGCCGTTGGTATTCAAGTCCGCTTTGCCCAGTTCGTAAGCGATGGAGTATTGTTCCGAAGCGATGCAGTAGTCCATCAGGAAGTAATTCCGGGCGTTTTCGAGGTTGCCGTCGCGGTTATGCAGGTAAATAGGGCGGCTTGTCGACGGTAACATGTCTATGGGCACCTTGGGCACGTCGTTTTCGTCTTCCATCCGCGAAATGGCATAGTAAGCCGCCACCGTGCCGTAGGTCAGGTCGGAGCGGGAGGCGGTGGCTTTCATGCCCTTCCAGTCCTGCCGTTCCAGTTCGCGCTGCATCCTGGCGGTAGGGCGCACGTAGGGGCGCTGCCATTCGTTCATACCCACGGCACCGGATCCCAAGATGAGGATGAATCCCATGGCTTTCCATTCGTCGAGCGGACGGTTGTAAGCCGGTGGGGTGAACAACCCCGAGAGTTTTTTCCGACTGAAAGAACGAACGAAGACGGCTTGGCAGGCCAGAATGAGGAGGATGCAGAAGGGAATGCCGAGCAGTTTGCCCGTTTCCGTCTGATAGTAAATGTCGAAACCGTGGTAGACGACCACATAAATAAAAACGAATGCCGGGATGTATTTCAGGTATCCGAACCGGCCGCGCAACCTGAAGACATAACCGAACAGCCAAGAGATGAGGGTAAGCATGCCCGACAGGAGGGCACCGCCCCAAAAGGGCGAATGGAACGCTTGGAGCAAGGCACGCCCGATAATCCACAACGAACCGTAAGAGGTTTCCCATAGCGGGCGCATGGCTCCTTGGGCTGTACTGAAGAAACTGTGTTGTTGGGCGATGTAAAGCACGTCGCCGTAATAAATACCGAAAAACATCCAGAAGCCGAAAAAGAACAGTTTCAAGGCGTCCGGCCACGCTGTCATTACACGTGAAGTACGGTTTTCCTGTGAAGGGTTTTGCTGTCTGTTCATAGTCGTATGGGGTTAGAGGGTTAATTTATGCAGCCAGTATCCGGCCTTTTCTTTGATTTCCGTTTGTTGCTTTTCCAACTCTTGGATGATACCGCATTGTTGTACGGTGCCTCGGACGGTCAACGCGTCGTCCACGGCGGTTTCCTCACCGCCGTCGATACCGAAACCGGCAAGAGAACCTGTCGAGATGTCCTTTGTGGCATCGGCTATAATCTGCCGGTTGAGTGTCGTGGCGGCGGTTTCCCATTTCCGGATGACGGGCAGGCAGAGCGACGGGATAAAGTCCTTGCCATAGGCATCGGGGTATATCTCGTGCAAGAGGTTCCACGTCCAAGCCCAGGCGAAGTCGTCATACCGGTCGTGGATAAGCCGGAGCCGTTCCCCCAATTTTTCTATGCGGTCGAGTTGTCCGGTGGCGATGATTCTGGTAATGTCATTGATTTCGCTTATAGGGGCCAGCATGCCGCCGATGTCTCCCCAACGGTCGCTGCATGCCGCACGGGGATGCAGGACTTCGCATAGCCCGTCCGAGGGCATGCCCTCATGCGTCTCCAGTTGCCGGATCAGTTGTTCGCCCAAGTAACGGTCTAAAGCCAGCCGGTACCATTCTATGCCTTGCTTCACCGATTTCTCTTTGAGCCAAAGGCCGTTCCATGTGATTTCTTGGGTATCTGCGTCGAAGCGTCCGCTTAGTTCTTCCAAGGTAATCCGTGCCCGGAATACCCGCCCCATCGTATAAGGGGAGAATGCTTCGAAGGAGACCCGGTCCGTTTGAGGCACTTGGGGCGGGCGGCCGTCGCGTGCAGGCCATTTCCCGATGTCGCGCAGCGTTCCCACGCCCCTCAGGGTAATGCCGGGAATCACGTAATGGGACGAGCCTTGCTCCACGAGATAAGAGAATGGCCATTCGCTGCTGTCGGTACCGGGGACGCAATGTCCGATGACCAGCGAAAACGCCCCGATATGCGCGGGCCACGAGATGTGGCTGCCCGAGGCGGTTTTGCATCCCCGTTCCAGCACACCGTGGTGCCGGGGGCCGAGCTTGTAGGCGTGGTTGCTCTGGTTGGTGCCCGAACCGGCGTTCATGAACGAGAACATGCCGCCTATTAACAGCGTGGACTTGTGGTGCGTCACCGTATAGGGACCGGCCAGGATGGCGCATGCCTCACCCTGCTCCGCTTGGCAGTTGCAACCGAAATAGGAGTCTGTGGCGGAAAATCCGTGCCCGATGGAGGAAGCTTGTCCTACATGGCAACGGGTGAGCGTCGCGCCGTCGGCGACATGGCTGCCGGTTTGCAGGATGAAATCACGGGCGATGACCAAGTCACCCACGAAGGTAGGGGCGTCCGGATGGCTGCATATCGTGCCGTTTTCCAACCGGACGGCACCTTCCAGACGGCTGCAAGGCCCGATTTTCACGTTGCGGATCAGGCCGCAGCGGAGTATCCGTGTGCCCTCGCTTATCTTGCCGCGGTTACCGGTTTGCCGTGCGGCGTAGTCCGAAACCAACCGGCGGAGGTTTTGCGTCAACAAGGCATCGTGGCGGTACATGGCTTGCATGTACGCTTCCTGTGCCGACAGGCGGTCGTGGATGAGGATGTCCCGTCCTCCGCTTTCGCTCATGACATGGAGTTCCGTGCCGTTTCCGAAGGCAGACGGGCCGGTCATGGCAATGGTGTCCGTATGGAGGATGATGCAGCCCGGGGCGATGTCGTAATGGGCGATATACCCATGGACGTGGGCTATCAGACAGTCGTCGCCCACGGTGGTACAGTGCAGCGTGGCATGGCGGATACCCGTATGGAACGTGATTCCGCCCGGCAGCGTGACGGTCTTTTGGAAATTCCCGATACGGTTGGAGCCGGAAAAATGCACGTACGCCAGATGGCGAAGGTCGATATCCGGATGGACTTCAATCAGTTGCCAGTTTTCGGCCGTGCAGCCTTGCTGTTCCAGTTGTCGGATTTCGGTGGGAAGCAGTTGTCGGTATGCAGTGTCGGTATGCGTCTGTAGTTCCATGTCTTTTTCTATGCTGGTTTGTTCAAGTTCCTGTTTGGAGGTATAAAGAAACGTTTTTTTTTTGAAAGTCAGTGAGGTTTGCCTTATTTTTTTTGCAAGATACCCCGGACGGGGAGGACTGCGAAGTGCATACCGTGGGTGGGCGTGCTGGACTTTGGAAGTAGGGCTTTGTCAAATGAAATCCTGCCTCAAGGAGTGGGCGGATTTACCTTGCGGCAAATGATTTTTTGTTCTGCGCCAAACGAAAAATCGTTCGCAGGAGATTGGAAAATCGTTTGCAGGAGATTTTTTTTCGTTCTCTGTAGGTTCGTATTTTATTGTGGATGAGGTGGTTGCGTGATGTGCGGAGAGAGCGGAGATGCGAGACTGTAATGTCCTGTTTTTTTTAGGCTTCACCGTAGGGCATAAAAAAAGGGTCAGCGCTCTGACCCAACCTTTGTTAACCTTAAATCTAATACTATGAAAAACACGATACAAAGGTAGGGAGTTTCGGCTTTCCGGCAAAATATCCGGCTTTTAATATCGAAAAAACGGCTTTTTCTTGATTTATATCAATACGGAGTGCTTTTTTGTGCTAACTTTGTTGGACAAGAACAAATATATGATACAAGAATGCTCTGTAGACAATGGATTTGGTTGAAAAGGTTCAGGCATCATCGCGGATACGGTGTGCACTCTCCCTTTGCGTTCGACTTCCTGACGTATGTGGTGTATGAGCGTGGGGAATATTACGCCTATCGGGAGCTGAAGAAACGTTATCCCGTGGTTTGCCTGTGCGGGGGCTTGCACCGGTTGAAATGCCGCAAGTTTCTTTTTCGTCTGTCCAATTACGTGCATCCTTCGCTGATCCGGATATATGGGCACGTGAAAGAGGCGGAAACGGCTTACTTGGCAGCGGGATGCCGTTCGGCCGCGGTATGCCAGGACTTGTTTTGGAAGGTGAGGGTACGGGAGAACGGAGGTTTCGTGCGGCAGAAGGAACTGATGGTCGTGGGGAGGGGGATTGCACCCCGGCATTGGACGGCTGTGGTTTCGCGTCCGTCGACAAGGTGTTCGGTGTGCCTCCTTTTCGGCATACGGGCTTCAAAAGCGGCTTTGCGGGCGTGGAACGACGTGAAACGCTTGCCGGAAGCCGTCGTGACTTTCGATCTCTATGACTACGGTCTTGTGTTTTATGACCGTTCCAAGCAACGGCAAGATTATATTGTGAATTTTTAAATATACGGAACAATGAAGAAAAGTAAAGTATATACCCGTACGGGTGACGGTGGAATGACCAGCCTGAGCGGGGGCGTGCGGGTGTCCAAGACGGATGTCCGCGTGGAAGCGTATGGGACGGTGGATGAGTTGAATGCCCACATCGGCGAATTGATTACTTATTTGGAGCGTGAGGAAGACCGCGAGTTCCTGACAGGCATCCAATGTGACTTGTTCGCGATAGGGGCCTATCTGGCTACGGAGCCTTCTTCATTGGAAAAGCTGGGCGGGGAGGGGGGGACGGAAAAAGACGTGACGCGTCTGGAACAAGCCATAGATGAGGCGGAAGACGGGCTTCCCGGATGGCGGGGATTCGTGCTTCCCGGCGGCTCCCGGGGGGCGGCCGTGTGCCATGTCTGCCGCACCGTGTGCCGCAGGGCGGAGCGGCGTATCCTGGAACTGTCCGGAAGTGCGCCGGTGCTGCCGGAGGTTTGTGCGTATGTCAACCGCTTGTCCGATTATCTGTTTGTGTTGTCCCGTAAAATGCTATTTATTGAGGGGAAAGATGAAATTGTGTGGAAGAAACGTTGATGGTATCGAAAATATTATTATTTTTGCGCACAAAATAGAAAAACGAAGTTGTTATAAATATTAAGGACTATGTATTGGACACTGGAATTGGCTTCAAAGTTAGAAGATGCGCCATGGCCTGCCACCAAGGATGAACTGATTGATTATGCGATGCGTTCTGGCGCTCCCTTGGAAGTGATCGAGAATCTGCAAGAAATAGAGGATGAAGGCGAAATATATGAGACGATAGAGGATGTTTGGCCGGACTATCCGACGAAGGAGGATTTTCTTTTCAACGAGGACGAGTATTGATGTGCGTCGGACTTGGAAATACGGAAAACCTGAAATGATTACTGGAGCGGGTGTAAGTGTGCATCCGCTCCATTGTTTTACCTGAAACCGCTATTTTCGTGCGATGCCGGACAATAAAAAGAAAAAGATTCTGTTTTCTTAAAGTACAACGGTTGTAGAGACAGTGAAGACAAAGGGAAAACTGATAGGGTTTGTCTTGATATTGAGCTTGTTGCCCCGGTGGGCCAAGGCTCAGTACGACCCGTCTTTTGTCAATTATTGGGCCATGACGCCCTTTTATAACCCCGCAGCGACGGGACAGTCTCCCATGCTGAACTTTCAAGGAGCTTACAGCATGCAGATGACCGGTTTTGAAAACGCCCCTGCCGTAATGTATGCTTATGTGGATCTGCCGTTGTTTTTCATCAGCGCGAGGCACGGTGCCGGAGTGGGGTTCACCAACGACCAGATCGGTCTGTTCAAGCACCAGAAGTTTTTTCTGCAATATGCTTACCATCAGCCTTTGTGGGGAGGCAAACTGAGCGGAGGTATCCATTTGTCCATGCTCAGTGAGACGTTCGACGGGGGAGAGTTGGATTTGGGAGAGTCCGGCGACCCTGCTTTCCCTACGGCTGAGGCCAACGGTGCCGGTTTCGATATGAATTTCGGCATCCAGTATGCCCGTAAGTCGTGGTATGCCGGTTTTGCCATGATGCACTGTACCTCGCCGACCGTCACGTTGGGAGAGGAAAAAGTGAACGAATTTAAGGTCTCTCCTTCTTATTATTTGACGGGCGGGTACAATATACGGCTTAAAAGTCCGTTATATACCATACATACGACTGCCATGCTGCGTTCCGATGCCGTAGGTTTCCGGGCGGATATGACGGGACGCATCGCTTATCATGGCAGCAAGCATGAGTTGTACGGCGGAGTGTCGTACAGTCCGATGAATTCGGTCAGTTTCCTCTTCGGCGGAGACTTTCATGGCATCAATCTCGGTTATGCGTACGAAATGTACACGGCCGGCATCGGGGCATTGAACGGCAGTCATGAGATCATCATCGGCTATAAGACGGAGTTGAATCTGTTCAAGAAAGGAAAGAATAAACATAAAAGCGTAAGAATATTATAATAATGAATATGAAGTGTTGTGGGTTGATATGGGGCATAATGGCAGGTCTGGCGTTCAGTGCTTGTCTGGGTCCCCGTTCGGCATCCACCGCTACGGGTGGAGAAGTGACCGGTGTCGGGGGAACGGCCTACAGTGAACCGACTCCTTACGGGATGGTTTTCGTGAAGAAAGGTTCATTGAAAATCGGTACGGAAGAAACCGATTCGTTGTGGGGAATGACCATTCCTACCCGGGAAATTTCGGTCGACGGCTTCTGGATGGACGCGAATGAAGTGTCGAATGCCAAATATCGCCAGTTTGTCTTTTGGGTGCGCGACTCTATTATCCGCGAACGCTTGGCCGACCCGGCATACGCGGGCGACGAGACCTACAAGATAGAGGAGGACAAGTTCGGGAATCCTGTGACTCCTTATCTGAACTGGAAAAAGCCGATACCCTGGAAACGCCCGAACGAAGACGAGTTGAGGGCGATAGAAAGCGTGTACGTGACGAATCCGGCCACGGGGGAGCGGATGTTGGATGCGCGCCAGATGAATTACCGTTATGAGGTGTTCGATTATACCGCTGCCGCTTTGCGCAAGCACCGCCTGAATCCGGATGAACGCAACCTGAATACCGACCATGCCGTGGATGCGGACGAAGTGGTCATGATTTCCAAGGACACGGCTTACATCGATGACGAAGGGCGTATCGTGCGTGAAACCATCACCCGCCCGCTTTCGGGACTGCATGATTTCCTGAATACTTATATCGTGAATATTTATCCGGATACGACGTGTTGGGTGAACGATTTTTCCAATGCGGAAAACGAACGCTACATGTTGCAATACTTCTCCAATCCGGCTTATAACGATTATCCGGTGGTCGGTGTGACCTGGGAACAGGCCAATGCTTTCTGCGATTGGCGTACGGAGTTCCTGAAACGTGGCTTGGGAGCCGCAGCCAGTCAGATACAGCCTTACCGTTTGCCGACAGAGGTGGAATGGGAATTTGCCGCACGTGGTCCCGAAGGAGCCTTGTTCCCGTGGGAGACAAAAGGGGTGAAAAGCGAGAAAGACTGTTATTATGCCAACTTCAAACCCGACCGTGGGGACTATACGGACGACGGGAGCTTGATAACCTCCAAATGCGGTTCCTATTCGGCCAATTCCAACGGTTTGTTCGACATGGCGGGAAACGTGGCGGAATGGACGAGTACGGTGTACACCGAATCGGGTGTGGACGGTATGAGCGACATGAATCCGGAACTGAAATACAATGCCGCGAAAGAAGATCCTTATCGCCTGAAGAAGAAGTCGGTGAGGGGCGGTTCGTGGAAAGACCCGGAATCCATGATACGTTCCGTATGGCGTTCATACGAATATCAAAACCAACCGCGTTCGTACATCGGTTTCCGTTGTGTACGTTCTGTGTCGGGGACAACCAATAAACGTAAATAAAAAGATTAAAGAGGTAAAAATATGGCTAAGAATAGAAAAAACATAATTATCCGTATTCAGGATTGGATTGAGTCGGTGCCCGGACAGACATTCCTGAATTATGCGTACAGTTGGGGAGCGGCCGTGGTTATTCTTGGAGCTTTGTTCAAACTGACTCATATTCCCGGGGCCAATGCGATGTTGTTCATCGGTATGGGGACGGAGGTTCTGGTGTTTTTCATCTCCGGTTTCGACCGTCCGGCAGAACTGAAGCGCGATGAAGACCGGGTGAGTCTGGCTTCGGATGAAGAGGATTGGGACGAAGAGGCTGGCGGGGGAAAAGGAAGCCGGGAACCTTCCTGAGGCTGCGCAAGGCGGAGTGGCCCAACCGGTTGTGTCCGGTGGAGGGGTATCCCAGCCCATAGTCGTGGGAGGGCCGGTCGTAGTCGGAGGAGATGGAGGCGCCCCTCTTTCCGGGGCAGCGGCTACTGTAAATCCGGAAGGGGCTGGCGCAGCAGGCGGCGGAACACAAGGCGTGCAGGGTAGCGTGGGGCAGCAGGCGCTGGATATAAAGGCTTTGGCCGATATGGTGAATGCTTCCAACGCAGAACTTTTTGCGAAAGTGCTTGAAGATGCACGCAACGCTTCCACTCCCGAAATGAAGGAGGCGGCTGAAAACTATGTGGAAGAGCTGAAGACGTTGACCGAAACCTTGGCTCGCGTGTCCGAACAGGCTGAACACATGACGCGTGATGCCAAGGAGATGGATAATCTGAACCGTACGCTGACGGGTATCAATACGATATACGAGATGCAGTTGAAGAGTATCAGTACGCAGGTGGGTACGATAGACCAAATCAATGAACAGACCCGTAAGATGGCGCGTCAGATAGAAGAATTGAACGGCATTTACAACCGTATGATTCAGGCCTTGACGGTGAACATGAAGCATACGCCGGGCGGTTCGATAACAGAATAAACGGATTAATCAGAAAGGAATACGAAATGGCATCCCAGCAAAATAGAATGTCTCCGCGTCAGAAGATGATCAACCTCATGTATGTGGTGCTGATGGCTATGTTGGCCCTGAACGTGTCTTCCGACGTGTTGAATGGTTTTTCATTGGTGGAAGACAGCCTTCTGCGGACTACGGCGAACGCTTCTGCGTCCAACGAAGCCCTTTATAAGGATTTGCAGGGACAGATGGAGGCCAATCCGGCCAAAGTGAAGGAATGGTTCGACAAGGCACAGTATGTGAAGAAAATCTCAGACTCCTTATATAATTATGCGGAAGCCCTGAAGGTCAGTATCGTGAAACAGGCGGACGGGGAAGACGGTGACGTGAAAGACGTGCAGAACAAGGAGGATCTGGAGGCGGCTTCCCATGTGATGTTGGCGCCGCGCCGAGGAGAAGGACAGAGGTTGTTCGCGGCCATCAACAGTTTTCGTGAAAGCATCGTCGGCATGTTGACAGACGAGACGCAGAAGAAAATCATTGCGGACAACCTGAGTACGGAGGTTCCGAACAAGGCCGGTACTTTAGGGAAGAATTGGCAGGAGTATATGTTTGAGAATACGCCGGTGGCTGCGGCCGTTACTTTGCTTTCCAAATTGCAGAGTGATGTGCGGTATGCCGAAGGAGAGGTGCTTCATGCCTTGGTGGCCAATATAGACATGAAAGACTTGCGTGTGAACGAGTTGAATGCGTTTGTGATACCGGCTTCACGTACGGTGGTACAAGGCGGGAAATTCAGTGCCCAGATCATCATGGCTGCCGTGGATACGACCCAACGTCCGACGGTATATGTCAACGGACGGCAAATCACTTCACCGGGCGGGTTGTATGAGACGGTTTGCAGTAGTACGGGCGATTATACGCTGAAAGGTTATATCGAGATGATGGACGGGCGTGGCCAGATGGTGCGCAGGGACTTCTCTCAGCCTTACACCGTGGTGGCTCCTTCGGCTACGGTGTCGGCAGACTTGATGAATGTGTTGTATGCCGGATATGAGAACCCTATGAGCGTGTCTATTCCCGGGGTTCCGGCCAATAAGGTGGTGGCTTCCATGAGCGGAGGAGTGTTGCAGCCCACAGGGGCGGGCAAATATATAGCCCGACCGGCAGAAGTGGGCAAAGATGCCGTGATTACGGTCAATGCCAATATGGAGGGACGTATGCAGAAGATGGGACAGTTTGCCTTTCGTGTGCGTAAGTTGCCCGACCCGTCGGCTTATATAGAGTATGCGGCGGAAGGCGGCAGCAACCGTTTCCGTGGCGGGCGCTTGTCCAAACAAGTGTTGATGGGAACGAAAGGCATCGGCGCAGCTATTGACGATGGGCTTTTGAATATAGAGTTCCGGGTGCAAGGGTTCGAGACGGTGTTTTTCGACAATATGGGTAATGCCGTACCGGCGGTGTCGAACAGCGCGTCTTTCACCGAGCAGCAACGTTCGATGTTCCGTTCGTTGGGACGTGGAAAACGGTTCTATATTTCCCGTATAAGAGCCGTAGGCCCCGACGGGGCAGAGCGGACGCTCGACGGCTCTATGGAAGTGATTGTCAACTAATGAATGGATGGAAATGAAGACTATGAGTAAAAATAAGATAAGGATGAAACGTCTGTTTTTTGTTTTGTTAGGAGTTGCCCTGTACGTGCAGGCGGAGGCGCAGCCGGCTCGCCGCAGGGTGAAACCCAATGATGCAGACAAGGCCGAGAAAACCGTAGACCGTGCCAGTTTGCAGTTCCCCGTGGCGGTGGAAGTGCCTGAGGACGTGGTGTGGCGTCGCGATGTGTATCGTCAGTTGGATCTGACGTTGGACAAGAACGCCCCCCTGTATTATCCGGTGGAGCCTTCCGCAGGCCAGATAAACCTGTTTACGTATCTGTTCGATTTATTGCTGACGGGAAAGATTACGGCATACCAATATAAACTGGACGGTAACGAGTCTTTTACCTCGCGCGATAAGGTGGACGTGAAGGAATTGTTAGAGCGTTATCATATATATTACGAGGAGCAGAACGGGCGTCCCCGTGTGAATGCCAGCGATATTCCCTCGGCTGAAGTTTCCCGTTATTATATAAAGGAGAGCTCTTATTTCGACCAAAGGACCTCGACGTTCCGTACGAAAGTCACGGCCTTATGTCCGGTGCTTATGCGCGGAGATGATTTTGGCGGAGAGGCTACCCCATATCCTTTGTTCTGGCTCAAATATGATGATATCAGTACGTATTTGGCCCGTCACGCGATGATGGCAAGCAATTATAACAACGTGACGAACATGACGGCGGCAGATTATTTCTCCATGAATCTGTATGACGGAAAGATTTATAAGACGAACAATATGCAGGGGAAGGTGCTGGCTAACTATTGTAAGACGGACAGTGCCATGGCCAACGAACAGAAGCGGATAGAGAAACAACTTTCCGACTTTGAAAAACATGTTTGGGGGCATGACGACTCGGTGGCTGTAGATTCAACGGCAGCCAAGGAGGCTGTAGAAACGAAAAAGGAGAAAGCTTCCCGAACTACACGTAATTCGCGTCGTGCTTCGGCATCGTCGGACGACTCGAAAAAGGCAAAGGCAGAAAAGACTAAGGTTTCCAAGACGCGTAGGGGGAGTTCCGGAGGGGGAGGAGCCTCCACGCCCAGAGTGACCGTACGCAGACAACGTAGATAATAAAAAGGAGATATATTTTCGGAAAAAGTTGAAAGTACGGCAAACAGTTGCTATCTTTGTTTTTCGATAAGAAATAAAAAGCAAACTTCTATGAAGAAATTAAGTGCAGTATTGATGTGTATGGTGGCGTTTTTATGGGCGGCACCTGCCAATGCGCAGTTCAAGTGGGGACTTGAAGGCGGTGTGAACTTGAGTAAAGCAAGTATAAAAGGTGACGGAGGCTTGTTCGATGCTTCCAACCGTACGGGATGGTTCGTCGGACCGAAAGTGCAGATGACCATGCCGGTCATCGGTTTGGGGATCGATGCTTCCCTTCTCTACTCCCAGAAGTACATGAAGATGGACTTTTCAGGTGAAGTAGACGGGGAGAATGTCAACGGGAGTACGCCTAACAAATCCATGCCTTACGTGGAGATCCCCATTAATTTAAGGTATAATTTTGGCTTTAGCAGTCTGGTCGGCGTTTATTTGGCTACAGGTCCGCAATACAACTGGTATCTGGGGAGCCGTAATTTAAAGTATGCCGGTGAAAGTATCGGAAGTTTGGAACGCTCTACGTTCAGTTGGAATGTGGGAGCCGGTGTGACACTGCTTAGCCATTTGCAAGTAGGTGTGACCTACAATATCGCCATGGGTGAGACCGGAAAATTAGGCGGTGTGGGCGATGTCATAAAAGAGTTTGACGTAAAGAATAACACATGGCAAGTTCGTTTGGCTTACCTGTTTTAATGTAGTCCGATAGAAAAATGGAATAAACGGAAGCCGTCTGCATGAAGCGGACGGCTTTCCTTTTGTTTGTTAGCTTCTTTTGTCGTATTTTTGTAACGCATTAAAATCCGTGCGTATGAAGTTTGTAGATGTCATTCTTCCTCTTCCCTTGCCGACGGCTTATACATACGCTTTGCCCGAAGAGCGGCAAGAGGCGGTACGGCCGGGCAGTAGGGTTATCGTGCCGTTTGGAGCCAAAAAGTTTTATACGGCTATTGTGGTTGACGTTCACGGGCGGCAGCCGCAAGGTTATGCCGTGAAGACCGTGTGGGAGGTACTTGATTCGGCTCCCGTTTTACTTCCGGTGCAGTTGGATTTTTGGAGATGGTTGGCAGACTATTACCTTTGTGCCGTAGGGGATGTGTATAAGGCTGCCCTGCCGTCCGGTATGAAACTGGAAAGCGAGAGCAAGGTGGTGGTAAACAGTGAATATGCGGGAAATGCCGTATTGTCGGAACGGGAGCAACGGGTCGTTACTTGGGTTTCGAGGCGTTCCGAACCGACCGTGACGCAACTTCAAAAAGAATGTGAGGATTTTCGGGTGTTGCGGGTGGTAAGGTCTTTGATGGACAAGGGTGTCCTTGCCATGAAAGAGGAAGTCAAACGCAGCTATAAGCCACGTACGGAAGTACATGTGCGCTTATCGGAAACCTATTTTGACGAGGACAAACTTCATGAATTGCTTGACGGTTTAGGAAGAGCACCCAAACAGCAGTCCCTTTTATTAAAGTATTTAGAGCTGGCAGGTGCCGGAACGGCTTTCCGGTTGCGTAATCCGAAGATGCTGGCGGAGGTGAGGCGGAAAGCCCTGGTAGAAGCTGTTGGTGGCAGTCTGGCGATTTGCCGTGCTTTGGAAGAGAAGGGCGTATTGGAGGCCTATCCATACGAGATAGGCCGTTTGGCGCATACGGAGGTCACCGAAACGATTGGTGTTTCTCCTTTGAGTGAGGCACAGATAAGGGCGTTCCGGGAGCTGGAAGAAGCTTTTGCTCGTCATCCGGTATGCCTGCTTCACGGGGTGACATCGAGCGGGAAGACCGAGGTTTACATTCATCTGATTCGTCAGATGATAGCCGAAGGGAAACAGGTGCTTTACTTGGTGCCGGAGATTGTGCTGACCACCCAGTTGACGGACAGGTTATATCGCGTATTCGGTAACCGTATGGGCGTGTACCATTCCAAGTTTCCTGATGCCGAACGTGTCGAGATTTGGCAAAAGCAGTTGTCCGAACAGCCTTACGATATTATTGTAGGCGTTCGTTCGTCCGTCTTCTTGCCTTTCCGGCATCTGGGGCTGGTCATAGTGGACGAAGAGCATGAACAATCTTATAAACAGCAGGAGCCTGCGCCGCGTTACCATGCCCGGAATGCGGCGATCATGTTAGCCCGGATGTACGGTGCCCGTACATTGCTCGGTACGGCTACTCCGGCGTTGGAGACTTATTATAACGTCCGCATGGGCAAATACGGTTTGGTGGAGTTGACCGAACGTTTCGGACAAGTACGTTTACCGGAAGTCGAGGTGGTGGATATCAAAGAGCTACAGCGCAAAAGGCGCATGGCCGGTCCGTTCTCGCCGCGTTTGTTGGAGGAGATGCGCCGGGCATTGGAAAACAAGGAACAGGTCATACTGTTCCAGAACCGGCGAGGTTACGCTCCGATGATAGAATGCCACACGTGCGGTTGGGTGCCCAAGTGCAAAAACTGCGATGTCAGCCTGACGTACCATAAGGGACTGAACCAAATGACTTGCCATTATTGCGGCTACACGTGTAACGTGCCGACTCGCTGTCCGGCCTGTGAAGGTACGGAGCTGGTGCAGCGAGGGTTCGGTACGGAAAAGGTGGAAGATGCCGTACATCAAGTCTTTCCGGAGGCCGCCGTAGCCCGGATGGATTTGGATACGACCCGTACGCGTTCGGCCTACGAAGGAATCTTGGAGGATTTCCAAAGCGGAAAGACCGATGTGCTTATCGGGACGCAGATGGTGACCAAAGGATTGGATTTCGAACGAGTCAGCGTGGTCGGCATATTGAATGCCGACGCCATGCTTAATATCCCGGACTTCCGAAGCTTTGAGCGCGCCTTCCAGTTGATGGCACAAGTGGCCGGGCGCGCCGGACGCCGCAGCAGGCAGGGACGTGTCATCCTGCAGACTAAGAGTCCGGATCTGCCTCTCATCCGTCAAGTGACGGAACATGACTATTTCGGGTTGTACGTAGGGCAGATGGAAGAGCGTCAGATGTTTGTATATCCTCCTTTTTGCCGTTTGATTTATGTCTATATGAAACATAAGCGGGCAGATGTGCTCGACCATCTGGCTGCTGAAATGGGGAGCCGTCTGCGCCAGGTGTTCGGTTCCCGTATTTTAGGGCCTGACGCACCGCCCGTGGCACGAATCCAATTGCTCTACATCCGTAAAATCGTAGTGAAAGTAGAACCCGGAGCTTCTCTGTCCAAGGTACGGGAACAGTTGCTTTATCTCCGCCAAAACCTGATGGCATATCCCGATTACCGCAGTGCCCAAATCTATTATGACGTAGACCCCATGTAAGGCAGGACGCTTATTTCTTTTTCAGTTCCGGATAGCTGATACGCGTGTGGTAAATCGTCTTCAGCTTTTCTTTGAACACGTCTTTAGCCACGGTGATGTCGTGGAACGTGATGGGGCAGTCTTTGAAGAATCCTTCCTGCACTTGGCTGTCCACGATCTTATCCACCAGTCCGCTGATGCTCTCTTCCCTGTATTCGTTCAGGCTTCTGGAAGCGGCTTCCACAGAGTCCGCCATCATCAAGATGGCCTGTTCCAGCGTGAACGGGTTCGGGCCGGGGTAAGTGAAAAGGGATTCGTCTACCGGTTGGTCCGGATTCTGGTTCTTGTATGAAATCAGGAAGTATTTGGTCTTGCCTTTGCCGTGGTGCGTCGAGATGAAATCCTTTATGACTTGCGGCAGGTTATATTTGTCGGCCAGTTTGAGTCCGTCCTTGACATGACTGATGACAATCGCCGCACTTTGTTCGTAACTGATACGATCGTGAGGATTGAAGTTATTCTGGTTTTCCGTAAAGTAGGCCGGACTGTTCATCTTTCCGATGTCGTGGTATAAGGCTCCGGTTCGGACGAGCAGCGCCTTGGCACCGATTTTATTCGCCACTTCCGTAGCCAGGTTCGCCACCTGCATGGAGTGTTGGAATGTGCCCGGAGCCACTTCCGAGAGCCGTTTCAGCAGTTCGTTGTTGGTGTTGGACAGTTCGACGAGAGTCACGTTGGAGGTGAAGCCGAAAACCTTTTCGAACAAGAACAGCAACGGGTAGGCAAATAACAAGAGGATGCCGTTGATGATAATATAGATATACATGCCATACTCCAGGCGTGCGAAGTCTTTTTCGTGAATAAGTTCCATACTCATGTAAAAAGCTATAGACGCCAATGTGACATAAAATGCCGAACGGATAAGCTGCGAACGTTGGGAAAGCTCCCTCAGGCTGTAGATGGCCACCATGCCCGCCACAAGCTGTGTGGCGATGAACTCGTAGGGGTATTTCAGGGATATGGCACTGATGAGCACCGTGGCCACGTGAGTCACAAAAGCCGTCCGGGAATCCATGAACACCCGGATGAAAATAGGAGCCATGGCGAACGGGATGATGTAGACATTGAACAGGTTATGCTTGATGAGGAATGAAGTTATCAACGGGTAGATGACCGGCATGGAGGCGATGAACAGGATGTGGCGCGTGTTGGCCAGATAGTCACGGCGGAACAGGTTGAAGTACAGCGTCAGGCAGGCAATGATGAGAGCCACGTAAAGCATTTGGCCGAGCAATACCGTATGCGTCTGCATTTTGGACGTGTTTCGGCGGGTATATTCTTTTTCCAGAGAAGTGAGGATGTCGTATGTTTCCTTGTCCACGATATCCCCTCGGTCTATAATTTTCTGCCCGCTCATGACCATACCGGACGAATAGGAAAGAGAAGACAGCAAGTCTTTCCGGGATTCTTCGGATTTTGTCTTGTCGTAGGTCAGATTGGGTACGATATAGTCGCTCAGGTTGCATTTCCGCAATACTCTGCGGTCATAATGCAAGCTGTCTTCTCCCAAGTCGATAAGGTATTCGTATGCGGTTTTGTGCGAGAAGACCTGAGTCATCGGTTGTTCCTTGGCCACGTTCTGCGCGAATATGCGGATAGACGCCACTTCATCGCTGTGCATTTGGTCGAAATCCTCCGTGTCCATGACGCCCTGCGCGTAAATATGTTCCAGTTTGTTTTCCACGTATGCCAGATAATTGGCCGGTATGGTGGCCGGTTTCTGTCCGTTTATGGTGGCCTTGAACTTTTCTATCTGTTCTTTCCCCACGGTCTCGTCGATGGCGAAATAAGGTTCGTAATGCTGTAAGATACTGTCCTGTTCCGTCTGTATGGTTTCCGCGCTTTTGTATATCGGAAAGTCGTAGGTCGCGATGAGCTGACTGTAACGCCAAGGTTTGCCCACGTCGAACTGGTAGGTCGAACGTTCGTCACGCGGCATGTACAGGCACACGATAAACAAGGCCGTGACCGTGATGATGATTCTATAAATCAAAGCCTTCGGGGTAAGGCTGTTTTGTTGGTTATGTCTGTTCATCTCTTTTTCCGTATTTTATATAGGGCGAAAATACGAAAAAAATACGGGGCGTTTAAATAAAAAGTAGTATTTTTGCACAATATTCACAAATGTTGTTATGACACAGAGAAAAGTAAGGGTTCGTTTCGCTCCCAGTCCCACGGGAGCCTTGCATATAGGCGGTGTACGTACGGCTTTATACAATTCTCTTTTTTCACGCCAGCAGGGCGGCGAGTTCATTTTCCGTATCGAGAACACAGACTCCAACCGGTTTGTCCCGGGAGCGGAGGAATACATTTTGGAATCTTTCCGTTGGCTCGGCATTCCTTTCGACGAAGGAGTAAGTTTCGGTGGGGAGCATGGTCCTTACCGTCAGTCGGAACGCCGGGACATTTACAAGAAATACGTGCAGGAGTTGCTGGATGCCGGTAAGGCTTATATCGCCTTCGACACGCCGGAAGAACTGGAGGCCAAGCGGCAGGAAATCCAGAATTTCCAGTACGATGCCTCTACGCGCGGTATGATGCGCAATTCGCTGTCGTTGCCGGCTGACGAGGTGGAGCGGCTGTTGGCCGAAGGCCGGCAGTACGTTGTCCGCTTCAAGATAGAGCCGGGCGAGGACGTACATGTGGACGACATGATTCGCGGCGATGTGGTCATCAACTCTTCCATTCTCGACGATAAGGTGCTTTACAAGAGTGCCGACGAATTGCCGACCTACCATCTGGCCAACATCGTAGACGACCATCTGATGGAGGTGACCCACGTGATTCGCGGTGAAGAATGGTTGCCCTCGGCTCCGTTGCATGTCCTGCTTTACCGTGCGTTCGGATGGGCTGACACGATGCCGAAGTTCGCCCATTTGCCTTTGTTGCTCAAGCCCGACGGGAAGGGAAAATTGAGCAAACGCGACGGTGACCGTCTCGGCTTTCCGGTTTTCCCTCTCGAATGGCACGACCCCAAGACGGGCGAAGTGTCCTCCGGCTATCGTGAGAGCGGCTATCTGCCGGAGGCTGTCATCAATTTCCTGGCCTTGTTGGGTTGGAATCCGGGAACAGACCAAGAGATCATGTCGTTGGACGAACTGGTGGAGCTTTTCGACATCACCAAATGCAGCAAGGCCGGTGCCAAGTTCGATTATGTGAAGGGCCTGTGGTTCAACCGTGAATATATCCTGATGAAGGACAACAAGGAATTGGCTCCCGCTTTCGACAAGATACTGCGCGAGAATGGGATAGAAGCACCGATGGAACGCGTAGAAGCCGTGGTGGGCATGATGAAGATGAAGAAAATCAATTTCATCAAAGAACTGTGGCCCCTTTGCGACTTCTTCTTCATTGCCCCGGAAGCGTACGACCGCGAGGACAAGTTCGTGCGGAAGAACTGGACGGAAACGGCGGCGGCCGACATGACCGAACTGGCCGCATTGCTGGAAGGCCTGGATGATTTCTCGGTAGAGGGACAGAAAGCGGCCGTAGACCGTTGGGCGGAAGAGACGGGCAAGAAGCCTTGGAATCCTTGGCGTGTGGCTTTGGTGGGCACAGGGAAGGGCCCCGACATGTATGAGCTTTCAGCTTTCCTTGGGAAGGAGGAAACATTACGTAGAATGCGTAAAGCCGTAGAGATTCTGAAATGATATATTCGATCGCGCTTTATCTGTATGCCCTGGCAGTCGTGTTGGTTTCGCCTTTCCGCAAGAAAGCGTGGCTGATGGTGAAAGGGCAATGGAATACTTTCCGTATTTTGCGGAAAAACATCCGCCGGGAGGAAATGTATGTTTGGTTTCATGCCGCTTCCCTGGGCGAGTTCGAACAGGGGCGTCCGCTGATGGAGCGGTTGCGACGGGAGCATCCGGAGTACAAGATATTGCTGACCTTTTTCTCTCCTTCGGGTTATGAAGTGCGCAAGGACTACGAGGGGGCGGACGTGGTGTGCTATCTCCCGTTCGACACACCGGGCAATGTGCGCAGCTTTTTGCGGTTGGCTCGTCCGCGCATGGCGTTCTTCATCAAATATGAGTTTTGGAATAATTACCTGCATGCTTGCCGTCGTCGTCAGATTCCGGTGTACAGCGTGAGCAGTATTTTCCGTGAGAACCAAGTATTTTTCCGTTGGTATGGGCGCAGTTACAGCGATGTGTTGCGTTGTGTGACCCATTTCTTCGTGCAAAACGAAACTTCGCGCGAATTGTTGGCACGCAAAGGCATCACGAACGTCACCGTGGCCGGAGACACGCGTTTCGACCGTGTGCTGGACATTTGCCGGCAGGCCAAGGATTTGCCGTTGGTGAAAGCTTTCAAGCAAGATGCCAAGGTGTTGGTGGCCGGAAGCTCATGGGCACCGGATGAGGATTTGATTATTCCTTACTTCAACGCCCATCCGGAAATGAAACTGGTGTTGGCGCCCCATGTGGTCAGTGAAGACCATTTGAAGGAGATAGAGGGAAAGTTGCGCCGTCCGTTTGTGCGTTACTCCCGTGTCACGGAGGAAAGTGCCGCCCGTGCCGATTGCATGATTATCGACGGTTACGGTTTGCTTTCGTCTATCTATCGTTACGGCGAGATGGCCTACGTGGGCGGCGGTTTCGGCGTAGGCATCCATAACGTGCCTGAGGCGGCGGTGTATGGCGTACCCGTGCTTATCGGTCCGAACAACCGCAAGTTCCGTGAGGCGCAGGATTTGTTGCGCGAGGGCGGTTGCTTGGAAGTGACGGATGCAGACACCCTCGGCCGGACGATGGACCGCTTGCTTTCCGACGGGAAGTTCCTGGCGGAGCGGGGACGGATTGCCGGACAGTATATCGAGCGGAACGCCGGAGCGTCGGATTTGATTTTCGATAGTGTGAAATTCTGAAGGATGAATCAGATAGGATACAAGTTGGAGAAAGCGGGCGTTTGTCCGCTTTTTTTGTGTTTCGATAGGCTGAAAACCGGCAAAAACAGCTCCTGTCTGTATGTCCGATTCTAGGAAAAAGAGTGAAAAAAGCGGTATTTTGGGGACGTTTTGAGGGAGTTTTCCCCGCTTTTTCGAGGATTTTTGTCTTTCGTTTGAAGCAAATTGGAAAATCGTTCTGCTCCAAACGAAAAATCATTCTCATGAGATTGAAAAATCAAAGTGTTCCAAACGGCATTTTTAGGGGCTTACAATCGGATTTTTACCTCTTTTTTTCGCTATTTGCATGAACTTCACGGCCCAAAAAATAAGAGCATGATGCTCCTCCTTTCCTTGTTTCTTGTGTCACGGCGGAAGTGCTGTCGCCCGGTTCTGCGGAGCCTACGGGTACGGATGTCACCGGAAGACGGTGCAGGCTTTCTTTTTGTACGAGGGGCAACCGTGCGTGGCTGGCGTATTTTCCTTTGGCTTTCCCGAAGGGGGAAAATATTCGATTCTGGCGAAGGTTACGTCGTGGTGATGTCAAATTTTCCGAGAAACAACTCTGGCCGCAGAGGCTTTCATGTCTGCGGCCAGAGTCATATTTCGGTCCAAAGGGAGTTTCATTCGGCTTGTTCCAATAGTTTCAGAACCTCTTCATAGCGGTCGCAACTGATGACGTAACATTTGTTTGATGTTTTAATTTCAATCAGTGATTGGGTGTCTTTGACTGCTACAGTGAACTGTCCTGTCTTGTCCTCCCAAAACTCTCCGGTGAGTCCGAAAAGCCCATAAATACCCCAACTTTTGATGGCACGGGTGAGCGTTTTTCTGTGGCGAGCATATAGGATTTCTTTTCGGGGGATGGTTATGGCACCGTATACTTTTCTGATGACAACCTTGTCTGCTGTCACTTCTACCTGTTTGATTTGGTTAAAATAGGAATATATGAATGCTACGATGACAAGACAGATACAGGCGTACAGAGCTACTGCAAGTCCTATGCCGGTTTGTCCTTTCATCAGCCGGCAGATGGCCGTAGCGGCGGCTGCCAGCAAGATGAAAGACATGAACCAGGTGGTGCATAGCAGTCCGATAGAATAAGAGGATTTGAATTTTCTCATGATTTCACGTGTTGACGTATTATCGCCGGGTAGCTTCGTCATACTCTTCCGATGTGGTGCAGTAATGCGTGTGTTCGGGATGGGCATCCGAACGGCGGTACCAGTCGGAGTACATGACGTAGTGTTGGGCATAGCCTACGTTGAGTTCCTTGGCCTGTTCGGGGTCTACCTTCTTGATGAATCTGGCCGGTACGCCTCCCCATAACTCGCCGTCGCCGATGACCGTATTCTTCAGAACCAAGGCGCCGGCGGCTACGATGGCGCCATGACCGACGACAGCGTGGTCCAGAATGGTGGACCCCATACCGATGAGAGCACCGCTTTTCACTTCGCAACCGTGCAGCGTGACATTATGTCCTACGGTCACGTCGTCGCCGATGATGATGGGGGCTTTGCCGTAAAGCGTATGCAGGCAAGAGCCGTCTTGGATGTTCACGCGGTTGCCGATTTTGATGAAATGTACGTCGCCGCGCAGGACGGCGTTAAACCATACGGTACAGTCGTCGCCCATGGTTACGTCGCCGATGATGGCTGCCCCTTCGGAGAAGTAGCAGTGTTTGCCGAACTTGGGAGTCAAGTCGTTGAGTTTTTTAATCAATGCCATATTTTATGATTTTTGAGATGGTTTTGTGTGTTCGTATGGCCGGGTCGCTTCGCGGAGCCATGTGCGGTGTTCGTGGTCGAGCAACGGAGCCAGTTGGTCGTACACCCGGCTGTGGTAACGGTTGAGCCATTCGATTTCCTCCGTGTCGAGCAAGGACCAGTCTATCGGTTTCATGTCGATGGGACAGAGGGTGAGTGGGTCGAACTGGAGGAATGTGCCGAACTCGGTTTCCCGATAGGGCAAGATGATCTGCGTGTTTTCGATGCGTATGCCATGCCGCCCTTCTTTGTAGATGCCCGGTTCGTTGGTCACGGTCATGTAGGGGAGGAGCGGGGACGGCATATAGTTCATGCGGATTTGATGAGGACCTTCGTGCACGCACAGGCAGGAACCCACACCATGTCCTGTGCCGTGAAGATAATTGATGCCTTCCTGCCACATGGCATAGCGGGCGCAAGCGTCGAGTTGCGTGCCGCTGCAACCTTGCGGGAACTTGGCACGGGCCAGCCGGATGTGTCCTTTCAAGACTAAGGTATAGTCGTGGCGTTCTTCCTCGTTCACCGGGCCGAGGGCGATGGTGCGGGTGATATCCGTCGTGCCGTCTTCGTATTGCGCGCCCGAGTCGAGCAGCAACAGTCCCTTCGGTAGGAGTTCCAAATCGGTTTCCGGAGTCGGTTCGTAATGGACCACGGCACCGTGGTGGGCATATCCGGCAATGGTGTCGAAACTGTTGCCGCAGAACAAATCCTGTTCGCTGCGCAGTTCCTCCAGTTTACGGCTGATGCTAAGCTCTGTCTGTCCTTCGGCCTGTACCGCCGGTATGAGCCATTTCAGGAATTTCACCATGGCTACACCATCGCGCAGCATGGCGCGGCGGTAGCCTTCCACCTCTGCCGGATGTTTTACGGCTTTGAGCAAGCCCACGGGGGATGCAGCGTCTACTACGGAGCATGTTTCGGGCAGGCTGCGGCAGAGGGCGTAGTTTGTGGTTTGGCAGTCTGTCCATATCCGCTTGCCGTCAAAACGTGACAAGTCGGGCAGGATGTCGGTATAGTTCCGTGTTTCCACGCCGCATTCCTTCAGATGGGCAGAAACCTCTTCCGTGAGTTTCACCTTATTTATATATAAGGTACAGCGGGAGGGGGTAATCCATGTGTAAGCTACGAATACGGGCGTACAATGTACGTCCGTGCCGCGCAGGTTCAACGTCCAGGCTATTTCGTCTAGGGCGGACAGAATCAGCCCATCGGCCATGGCCTCGCGGATGAGTGCGAGTTTTTCGGTTATGCTACGGCCTGCGAAGGCGGGCGGTTGTATTCTGACCAGTGAATCGGGTAGAGCCGGACGGTTCTTCCACAGTGTGTCAGCCGGTTGGTCTGCTATTTCAAGGTGCAGTCCGCAATGGGTGAGCTCTTCCCTGATGGTGTGGATTTCGTCTGCGGAGTTGGTCCATGCGTCCATGCCCACGGCGCTTCCCGGCGGAAGAACCTCCGCCAGCCATTGCGTGACGGACGGCGTGCCCTCCAAACGTTCTTTCATCAAGCGGAACGGAGTGTCCTTCAGTTGTTCTTCCGCTGCGATAAAGTAGCGGGAGTCGGTCCACAGTGCGGCATCGTCCGATGTGACGACAGCCGTTCCGGCAGAACCGTTGAAGCCAGAAATCCATTCCCGTGTTTTCCAATACTCGGGAGGGTATTCGCTATGGTGCGGGTCTGTGCTGGGGAAAATATAGGCGGCCAATCCGTTTTTCCGTAAATGGAGCCTTAATTCGGCTACTCTTTTATTGATGTTTTTATTCATGATACTGTTTTGCCATTTGTGCATTACAAAAATATATTATTCTTGTTTAAGAAAAAAAATATTCCGCTTTTTAATTAGTAAGTCTGAACCTTTTTCTTTAATTTTGTGTGCGTAATAAAGAACTTCTAATTGTATCATATATAAAAAACAGAGTATGGAATTTTTGACGAATGACAAATTGGTGATTGTCGGTGCAGCCGGTATGATCGGTTCGAACATGGCACAGACTGCCCTGATGATGGGTTTGACTTCAAACTTGTGCTTGTATGACGTGTTCTCTCCCGAAGGCGTGGCAGAAGAAATGCGCCAGAGCGGTTTCGACAATGTGAACATCACGGCTACGACCAATGTGGCTGAGGCTTTCAAAGATGCCAAGTATATCATTTCTTCAGGTGGTGCTCCTCGTAAGCAGGGTATGACCCGTGAAGATTTGCTCAAGGGCAACTGCGAAATCGCAGAACAGCTCGGTAAGGATATCAAAGCCTATTGCCCCGATGTGAAGCATGTGGTCATCATCTTTAACCCGGCAGACTTGACCGGTTTGGTGACCTTGCTTTATTCCGGTTTGAAGCCTTCTCAGGTGACGACTTTGGCCGGTTTGGATTCTACTCGTTTGCAGAGCGCGTTGGCCAAGAAGTTCGGCGTGTTGCAAAGCAAGGTGACAGGTTGTGCTACATACGGCGGTCACGGCGAGCAGATGGCTGTGTTCGGTTCGGCCGTGAAGGTTGACGGCAAGCCTTTGAACGACTTGATCGGAACAGATGCGTTTACGGCAGAAGAATGGGAAACCATGAAAGTGGACGTGACCAAGGGAGGCGCTAAGATAATCGAACTCCGCGGACGTTCTTCTTTCCAGAGCCCTTCTTATCTTTCAGTAGAAATGATTCGTGCGGCTATGGGTGGTGAGAAGTTCCGTTGGCCGGCTGGTACATACGTAAAGACAGACAAGTACGACCATATCATGATGGCTATGAATACGACCTTGGACGCAAACGGCTGTCATTATACAATGCCCGAAGGAACGGCCGAAGAAATTGCCAAATTGGATGCCAGCTACGCACACCTTTGCAAGATGCGCGACGAACTCGTGACATTGAATATTGTTCCTGCTATTTCAGAATGGAGCAAAATCAATCCGAATCTGTAATCGGTTGATGCCAATAAGGTTTAGAAGGTGCATATCTCGACGGGATATGCACCTTTTTTAAGGTTTGTGTCATAGAAAAAACGTGTTTTCTTTGTCGATTCAAAAAACATTGTTTAATTTTGCACCGCATTTTGCAAAAATAGTATTCATACATTATTATTAAAAACAAAAAAACATGATTGTAGTACCTGTAAAAGAAGGCGAGAACATCGAGAGAGCGCTGAAGAAATTCAAAAGAAAATTTGAAAAGACTGGTGTCGTAAAGGAATTGAGACGCAGACAACAGTTTGACAAACCTTCAGTGGTCAACAGACTCGCTAAAGAACGTGCGATTTACGTTCAGAAAATGCAACGTGTAGAAGAATAATTTAGCTGTTTTTCTTTGAACTTTCATTTTTATTTCCTATATTCGTTGTCGTAAAAGCAACGAGGTATGTGGACAGAAGCTTTTTTGGAATATTTGACGCTTGAACGGAATTATTCGTTGAGGACGGTCGAAGAATACCGCGACGATTTGAATGCGTTTGAATCGTATTATAAAAAGGTGGATTCCACATTGTCTTGGGAAACGATAGACGGAGATGTCGTGAGAGACTGGATGGTCTCGATGATGGAGGCGGGTCGTACGGCTACTACGGTTAACCGTAGATTAAGTGCCTTGCGTACGTTTTATCGGTATTTATTGAAACGGGATTGGATAAAAGCAGATCCTGTGAGAAATATACAAGGCCCCAAGAAGAAGAAACCATTGCCGGTGTTTCTAAAAGAAAGTGAAATGGATCGCCTGTTAGACGGTGAATTCTTCGGCAGTGATTTCTTAGGCAAAAGAGATAAGCTGATAGTGAATACGTTTTATGTGACGGGAGTCCGCCTTTCTGAGTTGACAGGTCTGAATAATCAGGATGTGGATTTGTGGGGAGGCGTGATAAAAGTGACAGGGAAACGGAATAAGCAAAGGATTGTTCCTTTCGGTAGAGAACTGGAAGCATTGCTCAGGACATATCTGGATGAGAAATCATCTTTAGGTGTGGAAGATGGGGGTGCGATGTTTGTGGACGAAAAGGGAGAGCGGCTTACAAATGTAAAGGTGCGGAATATTGTGCGGCATTATTTAGGAATGGTAACTACACAGAAGAAAAGGAGTCCGCACGTGTTACGGCATACTTTTGCAACCTCGATGCTGAACCATCATGCAGATTTAGAATCTTTAAAAGAGTTGTTGGGGCATGAGAGTATTTCTACTACGGAGATCTACACGCACACAACTTTTGAGGAATTAAAAGAAATGTATAACCAGGCTCATCCAAGAGCTTAAAAAGACAAGACTATGGAAGTAAAAATTCAGGCAATTCATTTTGATGCCACAGAGAAACTCCAAGAGTTTATCGAGAAGAAAGTAGCAAAGTTCGGAAAATTTAGCGAAGAAATAAGAAAGGTAGAGGTGTCATTAAAGGTCGTAAAGCCCGAAACCTCCATGAATAAAGAGGCATCCATCAAGGTTTTGGCCTCGACAGGAGAGTTTTTCGCGGAGAAAGTTTGCGACACATTTGAAGAAGCAGTAGATGTTTGTTTGGATGCGTTGGTACGCCAATTGTCCAAATATAAGGAAAAACAAAGAGATCATTAAAAAAAAAGAGATTTTTATTTGTGATTTCAAAAAATAGACTTAACTTTGCAGCCGTTTAAGGCATGTCGTTAGATGTGTAGGCTGCAAACGCCTCTTTAGCTCAGTTGGCCAGAGCACGTGATTTGTAATCTCGGGGTCGTTGG